>Ga0207893_1000204_pt1 | contig 40341 bp, 34 predicted proteins | sample MalvirmetaMSP121_FD_184233 | JGI IMG/M metagenome (GOLD analysis project Ga0207893, IMG submission 184233) | Marine viral communities from the Deep Pacific Ocean - MSP-121 (SPAdes) | ecosystem: Environmental > Aquatic > Marine > Oceanic | place: Pacific Ocean | collected 2001-06-02 | reverse complement strand
CTTCCTGCTTGAAACGCTGGCGGCTGTTCGTGAGGTTTGGCCGGAGCACCTGCCGCTAACCGCTCGTCTAGGGGTTATCGAATACGACGGCCGGGACGAACAGACGCTGACCGAGGCTATCGAACTGACACGTCGCTTCAAAAATGGTGGCCTGGATCTGCTGAGCGTCAGCATTGGTTTCACCATCGCTGAAACCAACATTCCCTGGGCGCCTGGCTTCATGGGCGAAGTTGCCCAGCGCGTGAAGCGTGAGGCGGGGATACCAGTGGCTTCGGCATGGGGCTTCGGCACGCCAAGCGTTGCCGAAGAAGCGGTCAAGAGCGGTCAGCTGGACTTGGCGATGATTGGGCGAGCACATCTGGCCAATCCAAATTGGTCCTATCTTGCCGCCCAAGAGCTGGGCGTAGAGCGTGCGTCCTGGACCTTGCCGGCTCCCTATGCTCACTGGCTTGAACGCTACAAGTGACCCGCCGGTGCGAGACGGCTGACCTGGCCTGATCGCCCGCTGCCCCAGCGCTATGAGCGCTGGTGGCTACCTGGCTGAGCCGCTCATGGCTCGGTCCTTCCGATAGATAGCTGAGGATTACGCTATGTCTCGCGTCATACGCTTTCATCGCACCGGTGAACCGGAGGTTCTCCAGATCGACGAGATCGACGTGCCAGCTCCCGGCGCGAACGAGGTTCAAATCAACGTCAGGGCGCTCGGCATCAACCGGGCTGAAGTGATGTACCGCACAGGCCAGTACGTCATCGAACCGACGTTTCCCGCCATGCTGGGCTATGAAGCGGCTGGGAACGTGGCTGCAGTGGGGCCCGGTGTGGTCGGCTTCGCTGTTGGCGATGTGGTCAGCGTAGTGCCCGCGTTCTCCTTTGACGAATACGGCTTGTACGGTGAGTTGGTCAACGCACCGGCTCACGCGGTGGTCAAACACCCGGAAGTGCTCTCTTTCACGGAGGCAGCAGCGACCTGGATGAAGTTTGTCACCGCCTATGGCGCATTGATCGAGCTCGGTGGGCTGCAGGCCGGGGAGGCTGTGCTGATCCGTGCGGCGTCCAGCAGCGTGGGGCTTGCCGCTATCCAGATTGCGAACATGGTGGGCGCCGTTCCTGTGGCGCTGACCCGCACCAGCGACAAGCGCGAAGCCTTGCTTCAAGCGGGGGCGGCGGCAGTCATCGCGACCCAGGAGCAGGACATGGTGGCTGAGGTCATGACGGTGACTCATGGCAAAGGCGCTCGCATGGCCTTCGATCCCGTTGGCGGACCCGAAGTGGCCTTGGTGCTCAAGGCGCTAGCGAACCACGGCATCTTCTTCCAGTACGGCGCTTTGGACACTCGGGATATCCCTTTGTCGGTCATGGACCTGCTCGGCAAGCATCTGACGCTGCGCGGTTATCAGCTGTTCGAGATCACCCAGAATCGAGAAAAACTCGAACGGGCCAAGCACTTCATCAATGAAGGGCTCGCCTCTGGACAGCTGCGTCCGGTGATCGACCGTACATTCAGCTTCGACGAGATGGCCGAGGCTCACCGGTACATGGAATCGAATGCCCAGGTGGGCAAGATTGTTGTAACGCTGTAAACCACGTTCAGGTCTTCGCGGCATGGCCGGTAGGGTCACCTTCGGTAAGCCCATGCCAGTTCGATGCGTCTTTCACACATGCACAGACAGGAGGTTCGATGACCACCCCACTCACACTGGTTGCCACATTGGTCGCCAAGGCCGGCTCCGAAGATGAGCTCCAGCAGACGCTGCAGGATCTGCAAGGCCCAAGTCGCGCCGAAGCGGACTGCATCCAATACGACTTTCATAAAGATGCAGAACAGCCTCGCACCTTCCATATGGTTGAGCAGTGGCGAGACGAAGCGGCGCTGACTGCGCACGAGGCCACCCCGCATTTCCAGGCAGCGCTGCCGGTTATCGAGCGCGCCGCCGAAAAATTCTCCGTCATGAAAATGTACCGCGTCTCCTGAGGAGCTCCGAATGAAAGCGATTGCACACTTCAAATGCCTGCCTGTTGAGAACCCTGACGCCCTCGTGGAGATCGATCTACCCGAGCCAGTGCCGGGGCCGCGCGACCTGCTGGTAGAAGTCAAGGCCGTATCGGTCAACCCGGTCGATACCAAAGTCCGCCAGGGCTACGTGCCGCATACAGACGAAACACAGCCGCGCATCCTCGGTTGGGACGCTGCCGGCGTGGTCAAGTCGGTCGGTTCCGACGTAACGCTGTTCAAGCCCGGTGACAAGGTGTGGTACGCCGGGTCGCTGATCCGCCCGGGCAGCAACAGTGAGTTGCAGCTGGTAGACGAGCGCATTGTCGGATCGATGCCACAGTCGCTGGAGTTCGCCCAGGCCGCGGCGCTTCCCCTGACGTCTCTGACCGCTTGGGAATTGCTATTTGATCGCCTCGGCGTAGCGCGCGACACCACCGACCGTGGCGAAACGCTGCTGATCATTGGCGCTGCAGGCGGGGTGGGTTCAATCATGACTCAGCTGGCGCGTCAGTTGACCGGCCTGACCGTCATTGGTACGGCTTCGCGCCCTGAAACCCAGGCCTGGGTCACCGAACTCGGCGCCCATTACGTGATCGATCACACCAAACCACTGAGCGAAGAGCTCAAGCGCATCGGCCTTCCGCAGGTCAGCTACGTCGCAAGCCTGACGCAGACCGATCGGCATTACGAGCAGATCATCGAGTCACTGAAGCCACAGGGCAGGTTGGGCCTGATCGATGACCCGGCCACGCTGGACGTCGTACCGCTCAAACGCAAGAGCCTGTCGCTGCACTGGGAGCTGATGTACACGCGCTCGCTGTACGAGACCGAGGACATGCAGGAGCAGCACAACATCCTCAATGAAGTGGCCCGCCAGATCGATGCGGGTGTGTTGCGCACCACCGTTGGCGAAAACTACGGGCGTATCAGCGCCGAAAACCTACGTCGCGCCCATGCCTTGCTGGAGAGCGGCAAGGCAAAGGGCAAGATCGTTCTGGAGGGCTTCTGACGGTATCTGGCTACCGGCTCATGCGGTAGGTAGCCAATGCTGGATTCAAGAGTAGCGCCCATGAGCGATTCAGTGAGCGCCTTGAAATGCCTCCTATTGAGATCGTCTCGCAAGACCATCACCCAGCCGTCAACGACTTCATCCGAAACGTCCAACTAATAGGAACCCCATATGAACAACGCTACCGGCTATGCCGTCGATATCTCGGGATCGAGGTAGATGACGCTTTGGAAACGGCAGAGCAGACGTTTGGCCATGCATAAAGCACTGAATCCCAAACCGCATTTACGACAAGCAGACAGAATGTTGACATTGTAGACAGTCGGTCTAATGTATTCCCATGACTACTTCAAAGCCCCAAGCCCGCCGTGGCCGACCACCCAAAGTCGCGAGAGGCTTTGACGACACTCGCGAGGCATTACTGTGTTGCGGCATGGAAGTGCTGACCGAACAGGGTTTTGCCGCCACCGGCATAGATGCCGTCCTGAAGCGCGTGCGCGTACCAAAGGGTTCGTTCTATCACTACTTCGACAGTAAGGAAGCCTTCGTCCAAGAGGTGCTGCAGCGCTATGCCGCTTATTTCGCGCGCAAACTGGATCGCTGGCTGCTGGACGATCAGGTACCGCCCCTGCAACGCCTGAGCAATTTCGTCGATGATGCCAAAGCCGGCATGGCCAAGCATGAGTTTCGCCGAGGTTGTCTGGTCGGCAACCTTGGTCAGGAGATCACGGCACTACCCGCCAGTTTTCGCCAAGCACTGGAGGATGTCCTCCTCGACTGGCAAGACCGGCTGGCCAATTGCCTGGTTCAGGCAGTCAACCACGGGCAGCTGGAGCCCGACAGCGATTGCGATGCGCTTGCCGCTTATTTCTGGATTGGCTGGGAAGGCGCAGTACTACGCGCCAAGCTGGCGCAGAACGCCCAACCACTAGACACCTTTGCCAAGGGCTTTCTGGCCGGTGCCGCGAGGTAGTGTTTTTTCGACCATTTAAAGACGATCAGTCTAAATAAGGAGAGACCATGTTCCACGCATTACTCATCGAGAAAAACGACGACAACTATCAGACGCGGCTGACCGAGCTTGATGACTCGCAGCTGCCTGAGGGCGACGTTACCGTGCGCGTCGAGTACAGCACGGTCAACTACAAGGATGGTCTCGCCATCAGCGGACGTAGTCCGGTGGTACGGCGGTTCCCCATGGTTCCTGGCATTGACCTGGCAGGCGTTGTCGAAGCCAGCGATCATGCTCGTTACAAGGTTGGCGACCGGGTGTTACTCAATGGTTGGGGCGTTGGTGAGACGCACTGGGGGGGCCTTGCTCAAAAAGCCAGGCTTAAAGGTGACTGGCTGATTCCCCAGCCCGCTCAACTGAGCGCACGGCAGGCCATGGCAATCGGTACTGCCGGTTATACCGCCATGCTGAGCCTGATCGCACTGGAGCGTCACGGCTTGTCACCAGAGAGTGGTGAAGTGCTGGTCACAGGTGCCAATGGTGGGGTTGGTAGCTTTGCCATCGCACTGCTAGCCAAGCGCGGTTATTCGGTAACCGCTTCAACCGGTCGTCCGGCCGAAGCTGACTATCTGAAGCACCTGGGTGCTAGCACAATCATCGATCGAGCCGAGCTGGGTAGCCCAGGGCGCCCCCTGGCAGCAGAGCGCTGGGCAGCAGTAATCGACTCGGTGGGTAGCTATACTCTGGCCAATGCCTGCGCCAGCACACGTGCAGATGGCGCCGTTGCGGCATGCGGCCTGGCCCAGGGCATGGATTTCCCAGCCACTGTCGCCCCCTTTATCCTGCGCGGGGTCAGCTTGCTGGGAATCAACAGTGTGACCCGCCCCTATGAGGAACGGGTAACGGCTTGGCAGCGCCTGTCCTCAGAATTGGGCTTGGCGCTACTGGATGAAATGACTCGGGAGATCGCGCTCAGCGAGGCCATTGACATGGCCCATGATCTGCTCAATGGCAAAGTCCGAGGGCGCGTTGTGGTTGATGTCAACCGTTACTGATACCCCTGCTTTTAACAAAGCCCTTCCTGGGTTCGGCTCCCCTGACCTGACCCAGGCCGCCTGATCTAGGTCGGTTGGCACTTGAAGCCGTTGCTAACCGGCCTGACGAGCCCTTCAGGAATGTCGATTTTATCGAGCCTTAACACTCGCCAACCAGCCCTGTACGGATGGTATTTCGCGACAAGCCTTGGCTTCACTGGCCCATCACACTGTTAAACCATTGTAAACGACCGCTATTGGCCGATAGCAGCCGTCTGTGAAAGACCGCTTCGGCCACAAGCGGAGGGTGCCATGAGCGCCTCCCGTAACAGCTTCATCGTCAGGTCAGTAGAGTGGCTTTTCCGAATTTGCCAAAGCCGACATCGATGCGCTGCCCCCAGCTCGCCCAGTAGAGGCCTGTCCAACTGCCGGTGGCAATCAGGTCGCCGGCACGCAAAGGCGTATTTTGCTCGGCAGCGTGTCGGGCCAGCCAGGGCAACGAGGCCAGTGGATCGACGAAGGGATGCGAGCCGGTGGCTGCGAGCTGTTTGTGACCATTTACCTCCAACACAACCGGTTGCCGTGTCCATTCGGGGAGATCAACTAGCAGGAAAGGCTCACCCAGAATTAGCGCGCGGTTGAGCTGCTGGTCGGCTAACCGCAGCAGAGGATCGACCCTGGCGTCTTCCTCCAGGCGGGTGTCGCACAGCTCGATTGCTGGCAGCCAAGCGTCGATGGCAGCACGAATCTCAACTATGTCCGGCGTATCTGACAGGTCCCGTCCCAGCCGGATCGCCAGTTCGCCTTCGATCCCGAGTCCCACAGCATAACGCGCAGGGACCTGCCACCCCGATGGATGGATCGAGTTGCTCGGTATGGCGGCGCAGCTGACCAGTCCGCCCGGCGCGCCGCCGAGTTTCCAAGCACATGGGCGGGTGCCCTCGAACCAGCCAAGACTTTCAGTGACCAGCCGTTGTACGGCATAGGCAGCATTCGCGTCCGGCAGCGAGAGCCCTGACACAGGCTGCCGCCGGCCGCTGTGCCAGCTGTCGATCAGTCGATCGGCCACGGACTTGATCAGCGTCTCGCTCACAGCGGAATCTCCGTCTGGCGGCGACGTGGCTTGGCCGGGTCTGGCCGAGCACAGGGTAGGAACTGACCACGGCCCGCATCGCCGCACGGCTGTTCGCCATCCCACACGACATCGCCACGCGATAGCGTCATTGCTGGCCAGGCGCTGAGGTGCATGCCTTCATAGGGGGTGTAATCGACATTATGGTGAAGGCGATTGTTGTCCAGGTGGAAGGTTTGATCTTCGTCCCAGATCACCAGGTCTGCGTCCGAACCGATGGCGATGCTGCCCTTGCGCGGGTACAAGCCATAGAGCTTGGCGGCATTGGTCGAGGTCAGCGCTACGAAGCTCTGGGGAGTGATCCGCCCGGTGCGTACGCCTTCGGACCAAAGCAGGGCCATGCGCGTTTCGATACCGGGAATGCCGTTAGCGACTTTGTCGAAGGACACCTGTTCGCCGTGTGCTTTCTTGCCGTCCGGGCCATCGTAGCGGAAGGGTGCGTGATCCGAGGAGAACACCTCGAATGAACCATTTTCCAACCCGTCCCATATGACCTGTTGATTGGCCTTGTCTCGCGGCGGCGGGCTGCAGATACACTTGGCGCCCTCGAAGCTGTCGTCGCAACCCATCGAGTCGGCGGTCAGAAACAGGTACTGCGGGCAAGTTTCGGCGTACACCTTGAGGCCGTTGCTTTGCGCCCAGCGAATCTGCTCGACAGCTTCTCGCCCGGAAACGTGGACGATCAGTATTGGCACGTCGACCAGCTCAGCCAGGGCAATGGCGCGGTGTGTCGCCTCACGTTCTACCAGCATCGGTCGCGAGGTCGCGTGGTAGCGCGGCGCGGTGTGGCCGGCGGCGAGCAGGCGCTCGGTGAGCCAGGCGATGCAGTCGGCGTTCTCCGCATGCAACATGACCATCGCACCTTCGCTGCGGGCGACCGACAGGGTATCCAGAATCTCGCGGTCGCTGAGTTTCAGGGCGTCGTAGGTCATATAGATCTTGAAAGAGGTATAACCCTCAGCGATCAGCGCCGGTAACTCGTCGCGCAGGATTTCCGGCGTCGGGTCGGTAACGATCATGTGGAAGGCATAGTCGATCACCGGCTTCTGACCGGCGCGGCGGTGGTAGTCCTCCACGGCGGCGCGCAGGCTCTTGCCTTTTTGCTGACAGGCAAACGGGATCACCGTAGTGGTGCCGCCGCAGGCTGCGGAGACTGTGCCGCTGAGAAAGTCGTCAGCCATGATCGAACCGTCTCCGGTCGGCTGGTCCAGGTGCACATGGCTGTCGATTCCACCTGGCGTCACGTGTCGGCCTTTGGCGTCGATTTCCTTGAGGCCAGTCGGCAGGTCAATTCCCAGCGCCGCAATGCGCCCGTCGCGAATGCCAATGTCGCTAGTAAAAATATCTGCCGCGGTGACTACGCGGGCATTGCGGATAACTGTGTCGAATGTATTCATTCAAGTCTCTGAAATAGTGACCGGCCCGCCGGCAATGGCCCGAGGAAACTGCGATCCGCAGACTGCGGAACAAAGTTTTTCCCATGCGCCGTTGCGCCATGAAGCCGCCAGGAGCTGCCGCACGGTGCCAGTCATTTACTGATATGGATTCAAAGCATCACATCGCCACCATTTGGTGACAGTGTCTGGCCGGCATAGAACGCGCCCGCTGCAGACGCCAGCAGGAGGGCGGTTGGGGCTATTTCGGCTACATGCCCGAAGCGTCCGATTGGCAATTGCGCCTTCTTGGCCTCAAGCCATTCCTTGCTGTGGTTGCGCAGGAGTTCGGTGTCTACCGGGCCCGGGGCAATGGCGTTCACCATCACGTTGTATGGCGCCCCTTCATAGGCGAGCGCTCGCGTGAAGCCCACGACCCCAGCTTTAGCCGCGCAATAGTGGGCAAGGCCGGGGGCGCCTTTATAGGCCAATTGAGACGCGACGTTGATGATGCGGCCATAGTTGCGTGAAACCATCGCTCCGAAGAAGGCTTTGGTGACTAACATGGTTCCGCGGAGGTTCACTCCAACGATTCGGTCCCAATCGCTGTCGTCTGTCATCGAGAACGGGCGGTCGCCGCCACCCAGACCTGCCGAGTTGACGACGATATCCACGCTGCCCATGCGCTCCTGCGCCCATTCGGCGAAGGCCGCTACCGCTGCGGGATCCGATACATCGCATTCGGTGGAATGAAGCTCAAGCCCCCTGGTTTTCAGCCGATCTTTGAAGCTTTCAGCATTGTCGTGGTCATCGAGATGGCAGATCGCAACCTCCGCGCCGTGCTCCAGGAACAGTTCCGCTATCGCACCGCCAATACCTCGGCTACCACCGGTCACAACGGCCTTGCGGCCCGTCAGATCAAATACGTTAGTCATGATGCATCCTTAGTTGTGAGGTGCGGGATGAACGCTCATCCAATGCTTGGCAATATCAATGCGCCGCGTGATCCAGACGTCGGGGAAGGTCGAGACATAGTCGAGGAAGCGCTCGAGCGCTGCTGCTCGGGCTGGGTGACCCACAAGTCTGAGATGAAGGCCGACAGACATCATCTTGGGTTGCGTCCGGCCTTCTTTGTAGAGCATGTCGAAGGCATCCTTGAGGAAGGAAAACCATTGATCTCCGGTACTGACGCCTGCGGCAAACTGCCCGTCGTTATTGGTCAGGGAGTAGGGAACAACGAGATGCGGCTTTCCGCCGACTTGAGTCCAGAAGGGTAATTCGTCTCCGTAATAATCCGAGTCATAGAGAAAGCCTCCTTCCTCCACGAGCAAACGTCGTGTGTTGGTGCTCGGCGAGTAACGGCAATACCAGCCTTGAGGGCGAGTGCCGATTGTTCGTTCAAGAGAGTCGATAGCGCGGCGGATATGCTCTTTCTCTTCCTCTTCGGATAACCCGTAATGCTTGATCCAACGCCAGCCGTGCGAACAGACATCAAAGCCCGATTCTCTGATGGCTACGCAGGCATCCGGATTTCGCTCTAGGGCGAGCGCACAGCCGAATATCGTTGCCATCATCGAACGCTCCTGGAAAAGCCGCATGACCCTCCAAAAGCCGACGCGACTTCCGTACTCGAATAAACCCTCGGCAGCGAGATCACGGCCCAGAACGCCGGTGTTGAGTCCGCTGCTTTCGGTAAACCAGGTTTCAGTGGAGCTCTCGCCGTCTTGTATCGACGGCTCCGACCCTTCCTCATAATTGAGTACGAAATTCAAAGCGAGGCGTGCTCCGCCAGGCCATTTGGGGTCTGGTGGATTGCGGCCATAGCCGACGAAATCTCTTTCAGAATCGTTCATATGCGCGATACCTGTTTAAGGTTGAGATCGTGGCCGACTTCGCACGGACGAGAGTTTTCATCGTCGAGCATGTGAAGTCGGTGATAGGTAGGTTGCCCGCTGTGCCAGAGATGAATCGTCCGCTCAGGCTTTAAAACGTCTGCGCATTGGATTCGATCTGCGGCCCGGCTTTAGCCTGCGGTTTTTGGGTCATCAGATTCCTTACTCTGAGCCATCGTGATCCAGTTCGCGTAAGCGCGTATGCCTTGCTCAAGAGCAACCCTGGGCTCGTATGCAAGATCTCGCCGCGCAGCTTCAATGCTGAACTTTTCCTGGAGTTCGTCGACTGGATCCGGACCCGGCTGCAACTCGATGTCAGCATCCTTGAACACAGCGCGCACCAACGCTGCGACTTGCTCAAGCGTCGTTCGGGTGTCGCCGGTGATGTTGTATGTCGCCCTTGGCAAGGTGGGGGCGTCGAGTGCGCTCACCAGCCCATCAACCGCATCGTCGACATGGATAAATTGGCGAGGGAAGTCCGAGCCAAAAGGCAGCCTGGTAGGGCGATTTGCTAGCGCATCCTCGATCATGGTGCGGATGACACAGGGAGTGGTCCGGCCAGGTCCGTATACCCAGGAGAGCCGAATGCTCGCAGCGGAAAGTCCGTACTGATTGGCATAGGCAGTGGTTATATATTCCGAGGCGACTTTGCTGGCGCCGTAGAGGCTCGCTGGTCTAAGCGCGCTGTCTTCCATAACCGGTGACGATTTGGTAACGCCATAGGCGCTAGTCGAGGAGCAGTAAACGAACCTTCGAGCGTTATGAATGCGCGCAAGCTCAAGCATGTTGGCAGTGCCAACGATGTTCACTTGCACCATTGAGTAGGGCGCATCACGGGCGACCATTGGGCCCGAATAAGCACCGCAGTGCACGACCGAGTCGATGCCATGTTGGGCTATGGCGTGTAGTCCGTGTACGTCACCGAGGTCGCATTCCTGAATCTCGATTCCCTCCTCAGTTACTGAAGAAAACCGGTCGACTGCCAGAACGGAGCGCCCCTGCTCGGATAGGCGGCGCACTAACTGGCGCCCTACAAGGCCAGCCGCACCGGTGACGAGGACGGGTTTGTTCGACGAGAGATCGCGGTTCATAGCTCCTCCGCGGTCTGGAGGCTGCGCGCGTCCACGTCAGGCCGAATTTCGATGGGGAGCTCCGCATTCAGGAGCATGCGTGTGTACGATTCCCTCGGGTTAGCGAAAATCTGCTCGGTCGGCCCTTGCTCGACGATTTTGCCGTGACGCATTACCGCGACGTAATGCGCCAGTGAGCGAACAGAGTTGAGGTCATGTGTGATGAAAAGGGCGGATAGCCCCATGCGCTTTTGAAGATCGCGCACCAGGTCGATGATCTGGGCTCGTACACGGATGTCCAGAGCGGTTGTCGGCTCATCGAAAATCACAAAATCAGGGTTGACCGCTAACGCTCTGGCGACGCCGACGCGCTTCTGTTCGCCGGCTGTCAGCTCGTGCGGATAAACCTCAGCTTTCGATCTGGCGATGCCGACCAGATCCAGCAATTCCAGCACACGCGTCGCTTTTTGTGAGCGCGTCAAAGGCTCTCCGAGGTTCAGGGGCTCGGCCACGAGATCGCGAACACGCCACCTCGGGTTCAGGGCCACGTAGGGTTCCTGGAAGACCATCTGCATGCGACGGCGTACCGCCCTGAACTGCTTGTCTGAGTAGGTAGACGTTTCGGTACCGTCGAATCGGATTGATCCCGAATCGGGCTGCAACAGGCGAACCAGGCATTGCCCCATGGTCGTCTTGCCCGATCCGCTTTCGCCGACAAGCGCCAGCGTCTCACCACGTCGGATCGAAAGAGACACGTGGTCGACCGCACGAACGACCTCCGATGTCCCCTTGATATGGAATGTCTTCACGAGGTCTGTAACCTCGAGCAACGGTGCTGTATCCACCTCGCTATGCACATGCTTTGTGCTCATGGGAAGAGGCCGGACTTTCGCAGCTTCGAGTAGCTCGCGGCTGTAAGGGTGTTTCGGGCCATCGGTCAGGAATGAGCGAATGCTTTCGAGCTCAAGCAACTGGCCTGACTTCATGATCCCTACGCGATCGCAGTAGCTCGCGACCATGCCGAGATCATGCGTAATCAATACGACAGCCAGCCCGAGCTCGCGGCCTTTTTGCACCAGCAAGTCCAGCACTTGCAGCTGTATGGTTGCGTCCAGGCCGAGTGTTGCATCGTCGGCAAGCAGTATTTTCGGCTGCGCGATCAGCGCCATGGCAATGACTACGCGCTGTGCCATGCCACCCGAGAGTTCGTGTGGGTAGGCATGGGCTCTTCTTTCGGGATTAACAATCCCCACCTGCTCGAACAGACGGATCGACTCGTTCCAGGCTTCGGCTTTACCGATGCCTCGGTGTGCGCGCAGGACTCTGGCGATCTGCTCGCCAACCGTTACTACCGGGTCTAGAAGGGCCTTGGCATTTGTGCCGATGAGCGCGACTTCACCCCCGCGAAACCCTCTTTTCTGCTCATCAGTCATCCTGGAGATTGATTGGCCATTCACCAGGACTTCGCCCTCGGTGATGCGCGCTTCCGCGGGGAGCATATCGATAATGGCTCTGGCCAGCAGAGACTTCCCTGCGCCCGTTTCGCCCACAATGCCCAGGATCTCGCCTTTGCCTAGCGTGAAGCTCACATCACTCAATGCCGGCGGTTTTGCAGGGTTATCAAAGCGGACGGAGAGATTGCGTACGTCCAGCAGCAGTTCCGTGGCGTCCATCATGAAATGCTCCTGTTCTGAGGGTCGAATATTTGCTTCGCAGCGTCTCCAAGCAGCGCGAAAGTCAGTACTGAGAAGACGATGGCAAGACCGGGGAACAAAGCGACCCACCAGATTCCGAGAATCATATGCTGAGCACCGTTGCTCACCATGAGCCCCCATTCAGGCGTTGGCATCCGTACCCCGGCGCCGACGAAGGAGAGACCCGCTGTCAGCAAAATGGCCATACCGATGCTGATCGAGATTTGTACAATCGCGGGAGTGAGTGCATTGGGCAGGATGTGTTTGAACATGATCGTCTGGTCTGTCGCGCCACTGCACCGCGCGGCCGCTATGAAGGGGCGGTCACGAAGTGACAAAACTTCCGCGCGGATCAACCGAGCGAACACCGGTGTGAAAAGAACGGCCAGGACGATGGCAACGTTCCAGATTTCCTGGCCCATAACCGACACCAGAACCATGCCCAGTACGAATACCGGGAATGACTGCACAAAGTCGAATATGCGCATCGCTAAAGAACTGATCCAGCCCTTGTAGTATCCGATCGCGAGACCAATCGGGACGCCGATAGCGAATGCGATGGCAACGGCCGTTACGCTAATCAGCAGGTTGATGCGAGTAGCGAAAACAACGCGCGAGAAGATATCCATGCCCGACACATCGGTGCCGAACAGATGCTTCAGGGATGGTTCTTGAAGCGCGTTGATCGGATTTGCATCTACAGGCGAATACGGCGCGATCCAGGGAGCGAACACAATTGCCAGGAACTGCATGGCGAGCAATATCAAGCCGATCGTCAGGGTTGCCCTGGCTGTTGCCCTGCGTGGTCCAGGAGCTATTTTCATACTTCAATCCTCGGGTCGGCGATGCCGTAGAGGACATCCACGACCGTGTAAACAATAAGGATGAATGCGGCCGCTACCAGGACGAATCCTTGCAATGCTGGATAGTCACTGTTCATTACAGCGGAGACGGCATACTGCCCAAGGCCGCCCCAGGCGAAGATCGTTTCTACAAGTACAGCGGCGCCTAGCAGGAAGCCGAAGAGGAACCCGACCATCGTAATGATCGGCGGCAGGCTATTGCGCAATGCAATACGAACCAGCTTCCACTCGGATAATCCACTTGCACGTGCGTGCCGGATGTATTCGCTGCGATAGCTGTCTGCAAAGACCATCTGCGTCATTTTCATCAATGCGCCTGCGTTGACGGTGGCCAACGTAAGCACAGGCAGAAACAGCCGACCCACTGCGGAGGCAAACGCCTCGGTGTCGCCTGCTAACAACGTATCTATGGTCAGGAAGCCGGTAACCGGAGGAGGGGCTGAAATTATTGGGTCCAGGCGCCCGAATGGTGCAGGGGCGATGCCGGCTACATAAAAGAGGAAGTAAATGAGCAACAGCCCGACCCAGAAGTCAGGCACTGCACCCGCGGCAAGCCCATATACTTTACTGAACTTGCTAACCAGCCCCTTGGGCTTGATTACAGAAACTACCGCGAGCGAGACGGCGATAATAATGGTGACGAGCATTGCATAAGTGATCAGCTCAAGCGTCGCTGGAACCCGATCGAGCAGGTCTACCACCACCGGGTTGGAGGTAAACATGGATGTTCCAAGATCACCTTGGATAACCGTGGACAGGTAACTGGTGAACTGCGTCCAGACACTGGCATTCAGTCCGAGTTTTTCTCGCAGACTTTCGATCTGATCGGGAGTGGCCATGTTGCCAAGCATCAGCAGGGCCGGGTCTCCCGGTAATAGGCGGATGAGCAGAAACGTTGCGAGCAGAACGCCGAACATCTGCGGAACGAGTATGCCTATTCTCCCCAGAACGATACGTAGCGGGCGCGGTAGTGACCTTAGCAACATGCCAAATTTCATAGGGTTGTCCTTGTAATCACGCGAAGCGTGAGGGCACAAGCAGCTGTGCCCCCTTTGGCCTTCTTATTCTTTGTAGAAGTCGTACCAGCTGTTGCTGTTTGGTGTGTACCAGCTGAAGCCGGCCACGTTGGCTCGGGTTGCGAGTTGATAACCAGGGTTCATCAGGAATATCCAGGGCGCTTGATCCATGACTATTTGCTGAACACGCTTCATGCCGGCATCACGCTTCGCTTCATCGGTACTGGACAATGCCTCGTTGATGAGCTGATCGACTTCCTCGCTCTTGAACTTCGGGTAGTTGATAAGAGAGGCGCTGTTTAACCAGAGGTTTGCGACGTACGCGGCATCCGGAACAATGGCCATGTCACGATAGAAGTACATGGGGATGGTTCCCGTGGAGTACTTCTCGACGAGCGTGGAAGCCGGTAACTTCACGAGCTCCAGGTCGACGTTTGCGCGGGCGAAGGCAGTTTTCAGAATGACGGCTATTTCTTCCTCGATCTGATCGCCTGTGCGGTAACCAAGTTGGGTTTTAAAGCCTGATTCCTGTCCTGCTTCTTTCAGTAATTGCTTAGCCTTTTCGACGTCCTGTTCGTATTTAAAGTACTCGTCGGTATAGGACGGGTAGATCTCCGAGATAGGGCTTTTGGTCTGGCGTGCCTTGCCGTAATAGACGGCCTTCAGGATGTCTTCGCGCGGTACCAGATAGTTCAGCGCCTGTCGTACCTTGGGGTTGTCGAAAGGCGGCGTCGTATTGTTCATCTCCACACGCTGGATGTAGTTGCCGAACACCTGCCAGATCTTTAACTGGGGGTTCTTTTCCAGCATGGTGAGCTCTCGGGGAGAAAGCCATTCCGCTACGTCGACCGCTCCAGCTTGAAGCGCGGCCAGGCGATTCGCAGAGGTCGGCATCTCGCGGAAGATGACTTTTTCGAGGCGTGGTGCTCCGCGGTAGTAGTTCGGGTTGGCCTCATAAACGACCTCTTGTCCGGAACGAAACTTGGTCACTTGATAGGGGGCGAACGAAGCAGAGTGGGTCGACAGCCAGCTGGAAGCCCAGGGGTCATCCTCAGTGACATGTTGCTTGACAGCTTCAGCGTCCAGAATACCCAGGTCATTGTTGACCCAGATCCGTTCGATCAGCGGCGAGGTTTTAGGCACCGTGACCTTAACCGTCATGTCGTCGATCTTTTCGAACGCGTCGTTGTAATTCTGGATGCCGAGGATCTGGCCCATATACCAGCGGAAGTTGGCGTTCTTGTTCCAGCCGCGCTCGAACGACCACATGACATCGTCAGCCGTCATCGTGTTGCCTGCTGGGCTCTTAACCCCGTCACGCAGGTGAAAGACGATGCTGGTCATGTCATCAGAGACTTCCCAGCTTTCAGCCAAGGCTCCGACGAGCTTGTCAAAGTTCTCGGTCTGAACGCCGTCCATCTCTTTTGGTGCATAGGCCAACAGGCGCTCGTAAATATTCCTTTTGGATTCGTGAGTCGCTTCAGTTGGCGGATATTCCTGGTCGAGCGATTCTGGAGTTCGCGGCCCCGCCACTACCAGGATCGAATTTCTTTCCTGAGCAAGCGCGTTCGGAACCATCGCCATGCTGAAGAGCGAAAAAAACGTAAGGGCAACAGCTGTCGGCCTCTTGAAGACGTGCATCAGTTTATTTTTCATTACGTAGGTCACTTCGCAAGTGGTTTGGATTAAGCCTTCGAAAAGCTGGGGATACCTTGCAGGTAACGCCTGCGGGACATCGTTGGCTTTCATTGGCGCATCAAGCCATCGGTAATGGAGGTTAGTTGTCGTTTCTGATTGTGGCAAAAAACTAAATGCCTGTGGCAATCCAAAGCAAGGGCTGTGCCATTGATGTGTCATACTGCTCTTAGCAATGTTGCCAACTCGAAATCCTAGCTAAGCCCTTGATAAATGGGTCTTTCTGACCATTTTGGCCGGCTATAAAATCGCTAGAGAGTGCGAAAGCCAGCGCTGATACGCTGCATGCACTTGGTGCGAAACCGCTAACCGGTGATAAGTTTTAGTGCGGGTGTGGACAGCTTTTGAGATTTTGTGACAATCTGCTCCAGCTAATGGCACTTATTACTGAGGAATTTTTCGTGCTTAACGAAGGAAGCTCGCCGACAGGCCCTCGCAAAGCTCGTAGCACGGGCCAGATTCTTGGTACTGCAGATAAGCGAGATAGCATTTACGAACGCATCCTTAATGCGGTGATGGAACACCGTTTAATGCCGGGTACTAAATTGGTTGAGGAAAAGCTTGCGCGCGTTTTCGAGGTGAATCGCACACGCGTACGCGAAGTACTGGCGCGACTCGCTTATGAGGGGGTAGTTATTACCATCCCCAACCGTGGGGCTTACGTTGCTAGCCCCTCCGTTGAGGAGGCCAGACACGTTTTTGAAGCGCGCCGCATTCTTGAGCCCGCTCTGATTCGTACGTTGGTTGCCAAGGCTGACGGCGGTGCATTCAAACGTCTGTATGACCATGTGGCCCTGGAACGGGCCGCCCGTGAGGATGGCGACAAGCGGGCAGTAATTCGCTTATCCGGGGAATTTCATACGCTGATCGCCCAAATGGTTGGTAGTCCGCCATTGATCAGGCTAATGCGTGAACTGGCGTCCCTGACATGCTTGATAATTTTGCTCTACGACTCACCCAACGTTCCGGCCTGTCCCAACCATGAGCACTCCGACATCATTGCAGCGATGGAAGAGGGTAATCCCGATAGAGCTATTGCATTGATGCTCAGCCATCTTAATCACGTTGAGGCTACGCTGGATCTTTCGCTTCCCGAGGACTCGGAGGCGGACCTCGAGGCGATCTTCGGCTGAGCTGATCCATCCGAAGACTTGTGCGCCATGTTTTCAATCCGACAGCTGCTCGCTGCAGCGCGGTGCGGTGGCATTAACGCCGTTGCTTCGGAACGGTCCAGCGATACCATTTTGAAACTGTTCGTCAGGCTTCAATCACTGCTGGCAATACGGTAGATGCCGCATGCTGCGCTCGTAGCGACAACCGTGCTGCCGCCCGCCGAGCGATCGTCTGGTACGTCCGTGCCAGAGTCGCCGTCGGTTCCGCGATGACAACCGGCACGCCGTCGTCTGCGCCCACGCGAATACGCATATCCAGCGGCAATTCACCAAGTAGCTCGCTACCGTACTGGTCGGCCATGCGTTGTGCCCCACCGCTGCCGAAGATGTGCTCTTCATGACCGCACTCGCTGCAGACATGCAGGCTCATGTTCTCGATGATCCCGAGCACCGGCACGTTGACTTTCTCGAACATGCGCAGCCCCTTGCGAGCATCCAACAGCGCCAAGTCCTGCGGCGTAGTAACAATCAGCGCGGCGGATACCGGCATCCGCTGCGCCAGGGTCAGATGGATGTCGCCGGTGCCCGGCGGCAGGTCGACGATGAGGTAGTCGAGATTCTCCCAGTGGGTTTCCTGCAGCAGGCGGGTCAATGCCTGGGTGATCATCGGACCTCGCCAGATGACCGGCGACTCCTCATCGACGAGAAAGCCGATCGACATGCATTGCACACCGTGGCCGATCATGGGTTGCAACTTTCCGTCGCGAGTATCTGGTAGACCGCTAAGACCCAGTAGCCGCGGTTGGCTGGGCCCATAGAGGTCTGCATCGAGCATGCCGACGCGGGCGCCGTCGGCAGCCAGGGCCAGCGCCAGATTGACCGCGGTGGTGGATTTGCCCACGCCGCCCTTGCCCGAGGCGACCGCGATCATGTGTTTGACGCCCGGGAGGGTCTGGCGGGTGATCGAGGCCGCGCTGACAGCCCATTCGATTTCTATCTCCACCGAAGCCGCATTGGTATGGGCCAGAAGCAGAGCCTTCACCGCCCGGCTCAGTGACTCACGGTAGCCTTCTGCCGGAAAGCCCAGCTCGTTATGCAGGTGCAGGTGCAGGTGCGTCCCGTCGCTGCGTAGCTCGCGTATGGCTCCTGCACTGATTAGGTCGCAACCGAGGCAGGGTTCAATCCATTGGGACAGGGCATGTTCGGCCTGCTGTGTTAAATGGATGCTGAATGTCGCAAAGCGGTGAAGTGTCATGGTGAGCTCCCGTGCGGACGGTGAAGTGTCCTCTCAATCACATTTTTTTAGGAGCGAGGGGGACGCCAAGCCTTTGCTCGCTCGCGAATAAGGCGATAAAGCTTTTCGCGAGCAAGCTCGCTCCTACAACAAAAAATGTGAAGGGCAGCTTTTGGCTAGCGGTCATCGGCGAGAGGCACCTTCCAGCCAACAGCGGTCATCTGGTATCTAGGAAAACTGGAGCGATTCATTTCTACTATGGCTGGGCAGGTTTGGCTGGTTGAGCCAAGCTGCGGCGTCGAGCCAGCATAAGGATCTGCGAAAGTGCGCATTATCAATCTGAAGATTGAGAATTTTCGGGGTGTGAAGTCAGCGGATCTTACGTTTGACGGACATACCCTGCTGGTAGGGGGCAACAACGTCGGGAAGAGCACGATTTGCGAGGCTTTAGACCTTGTGCTCAGTCCAGATAGGCTTTCTCGCTTTCCCCCGGTTCAGGAGTTTGATTTTTACAATGCCTCGTACCTTGATGCTGACGGGACCAGTCGTCATTCTTAAGAGCATCAAGCTGCTTGAGCTGGGCTGCGAGCTGGGCTTCTAGAGCTTTGAATTCGGCGAGTTTGGACATGGGTAACCTTCGGAGAACGAAACTGCTTTGTGTGTCTCAGTCTACCGCTTGGGCACGGAGGGAGAAAACTAAGGACCGACCGATTTCGTGAGTAATTCAGTCATCGAGAAGGCTGGTACAGGGATGGCGCTGCGGAGTGTTTGTCAGCCAGAGAGGTGCGTACTTCCTGACATATGAAGTGGTGGGTTAGCAAAATGGGAGGTGACCAAGCGGCGGCCGTTGCATAGAAACGTCGCGCATCCCGTAGAGGAAGCGGACGTGAGCAGGCTTCTTCTGCTTTAGCAGAGGTAGCCATGCATAGCATCGAAATTGGAGCTAGCCATTTACCTGCGGCAAATGAAGAAAGCTGCCTTTTTTGACAACAATGGCAGCCGCTTCGCGAAGGCAGTTGATCATTTTGGTCTTATTGCTCGGTCTCGCTCCACATTCGTTTCGCTTACCTGCAAACGCCCAAAATGCTCAACTGCCCCATACTTGAAGGTTTCAAGTATGGGGCGCGGGGGGCATACTTGAAGGAACGCTTCGCTGCTTCAAGTATGCCCCCGCAATTTTGTTGTCAAATCATAGCCGCCAGGCGTTGCCTGGCCGAAATGGCGATTGTGCACAGACGTGAGCTGCGCCATTCGCGGGCGCTGCCGCCCCGGCCTCAATCATAAGCCCGATCACTGCGGCACACTTGTCTTACGACCGCCATGTCACATGACTCGAGTGCTGCAGTCTCGCCGTGTCACTCGTAGGGCTTGCGGCAGTTGGTGAGTGTCGATGCGCCGGGTGACCGTGCCGTGTGTCTGTCACAGTGGCGTTATGAAGCGGTGTCCGGTCTGATGCCAAAGCGCCCACGCTTCAACTGAAATTTGTGTGGCAGCAGCCGACTGTCACGGAATTCTCGTCGCAGCGGATGCAAGTTCTTCGATGGTGGACTGTGCTCAGCGATAGGGCGTGCCAACCGTCGCCGCAAGCGATGCCCGGAGTTGCGTGAAAATTCGGTTTCTTTCCTGTTGTGTTCAGAACGAAAAAGGCCGCAGATTGGCTGCGGCCTTTTATTCATCCTGTCTCATAATCATCTCCAAGCGATGATCGTTCCCGCTCTATGCATTAGTGAAGCTGCAGCTTACTTTTCCTCCCGCGCTTTCCGCGTCCCGCTTGGCTATTGAGCAGCTTTTTAAAATGCTCCCAGCGAATCTCGTCGGTCTGGATGTTGTAAGTCAGGCCGCGTTCCATCTGCTCCAGTAATCTCAAACTCAGCGGCTTTTCCAAGTAGTGGTCTGCTGTGACCTCCGGAGCACCGCCCTCATGGCCCAGCAGATGGGCGATCGTGGATGGAGATATGCCTGACCGTTCCAGTCGCACGGCAAACGAGCGACGGAGACTTTTAAAATTCAGCCCGCCATTAACCGCCGGTGGGCAATGCTGGCCAATATAGCCTGTTCCCGTACATGGCCCGCAGAAAAAGCGACTCGGATCGCGGGAGTATAGGTGCTTCGGATCGAAGCTCAGCTCGCCGAAAAGCAATGCATCGTTGCCATCGGCCTGACGTCGTTCCTCTACGAAATTTATAAAACCCATCTCCACAAGCTTCGTGCAGATCGGAATCTGCCGTGCCGATGAGCCCGTTTTCAGCGACTTGTTGTACCCGTTATCGTTTATGTCGATGAGTTCTACGCCGTGGAGATCCCGGATCACATCATGCACACGAAGCTGGCAGAGTTCATTGAGCCGCGCGCCGGTGTAGAGCCCGAGAGGAAGCAACCAGAACCGATACGGTTTGGCGTCCTGGTAGACCTTGGGCAGTGTGCCTGCCAGGTACTTTTGGTAAGGCCAGCCGGCGAGCATCTGAATCAGGTTGCTATCTAGAAATGGCTTGGTGACCTCGGCCTGTTTTGTACTGCAAGTAGCAACCTTGATCGCATCGGTAATCAGCTTGCTCTCCAGCGCCTCGTCCAGCATGCGATTGAACAGCTGGTAATAGGTCGTGAGGTTTGCGCCTTTACTTCCCGAAGCCGAGTTCTGCTTCAGTAACAATGGCAGCTGATCCTTTAGACGCTGCACATCAGCTCGATCAAGCTCAGCGACTCGGCGTGTAGGGTTATCTCGGGTCAGGATGACCTTCAGCTTTTCCATTCGAGCCCGCAGCATATGCTCGGACTTTCCTGCGTAAGTGTTTTCTCGCAGGAAGCGGGACAGCGTAGTGTCCATGAACTCGGTAAGTAACGGTGAAGAGTGGAAGCGGTTTATCGCGTCCGTTACCGCGGAGATGTTCGCCAAGGCGATTCGCAAGTGCTCTTCATGGCCAGGCTCTACGATCAGGCTCAGACCCTTATAAAAAGGAATGGAGATAGGGGACGTTACATTCATATATACCTCACGGTGGGTGAGGCTTGAGATTATTACTGTATAAATGAACAGTCAAGATAATCTATTGGAAAGGCACCTTCGATAGCTTTTATTGACACTTTGTCAATAATTAAGGGATGTGTAAAAAGGGCAGGAGCAGGGCTCCCGCCTCTGTTTGGCTAGGCCTTATGCGTACGATTTCCAGTGGCGTTTAGGGGCTCGCACGTTCGGAAATGGCGTGCCCACCGGCCGCCCGACTTTGAAGTCACCTTGTGCTTTTTTTAGCTCCTGATAGTGCCGGTAATGGATGTGATCCAAGCCAAGCCCGAAATCGATTTTGTCGATCTCGTCCTTGAGGACGTCTGACGGATAGCAGTCGCCATAGCCGCCAGTTGTACTTTTATCAGCGTGACCCACGAGTGCTTTAGCTTTCGCGAGGTCCAGGTTCTGTCTGCGGAATTGGTTAATAAAGGTGTGGCGCAGGCCGTGATACGTCAGGCCCTCCTCTCCAAGGCCGCAGAGCCCCAAATAGCCATGACTGCGCTGGCTTGAGCCCAGGTACCAACGACTCGCAACGTGCCCAGGAGAAAGATCACCGTAGACACGGATATTTTCAAAAAGGGGAGCTTTTACATCGTGCTCTACTATGTCCAAGCGCGCTTGGTGATACTCAAGGAAGCCTGTTTCGATCAGCTGTTTATGTATGGGCACTAGCCGTTCAGAGTCGGACGTTTTGAGCTGCTTCGACCCAGTCCGATTGATGCTGATGATCCAAACGCCGAGCTCCTGCCGAATGTCTTCCAGCCGAAGCTGGCACAGCTCGCTGAGCCTCGCGCCGGTATAGAGGCCAAGCAGCGGCAACCAAAACTTGTAGTCGTCCAGACGCCAGCGAGGCGGCTGGGTCAGTGTGTAGGCCGGGCCGTGAAGAAGTTTCTCGATCTGGCTTGGGCTATAGGTGCGCTTCCTTGGGGCCTCGGCACCTTTGGTGCTGAATGCCAATCCGGCCGCGATGTTTTCGGTGATGTGGCCTTGATCATGGGCGTAGGTGACAAGCGCCCTTGCCAGCTCAAAGAACTTTTTCGCAGTGCGCGGGTTGATCGGCTCAAATTTCCCGTCGCTGATGATCTTACTCAGCGGCTGGTTACGGGTGGCGCGAAGGCGGTGCCGGTTCTTCGGATAGCTGCGCAGATGATCGCGTAGCGTGTTGAATTCAGCACGAGTCAGCGTTTCGACTTGCCGGTGCCCGCCAAGCAGTTCGCACAGGCCTTCCAGGCGGGCCCGAGCGGTAATGCGAGTCCGCGGATTAGCCCAGGCTCCTTCACGAATTTGCCGTTCTTCGTATTCCTTTACCAAAGCTGCGAGGCTCAACCCTGCGTTTGGACCGCACGCCGGCGAGACAATGCGTTCGTTGACAGAGGGCTGCGTAAAGAGGGTTTCAAGCCTAGCTTTCTGCGAGTCGGGCAGAACGCTCCCGAGCGCATTTAGTAAAGCGAGCGTGCCAGGATCCTGCGGCGGTGCCACAGCATCTGTCGGCGAGTTCAGCTCCGGAATCGTCTGCATAGGCTCGGTGGTTGCAGCAGAACCCAACATCCGCCGAACCAGGTCACCGATTTCCTGCATGGCTTGGGCGTAAGGATCTTGGTGATCGTCTTCCTGAAAGTAACGCAACAGCACCTTATCAACCTTCTGCAGCGTATACGTCAGCATGAGGACCGCAATGATGATGGAGCTAGTGAGCAGCTCAACCCGAAAGCTTTTCTTTTCTCTCAGATGCGCTTTCATGCACAGCGGATCAAGTTCGATAAGCATCACATAAAGCCCCGATTCCTCCTGCACCAAGAGCGCTCGATCAATGATGCGGAGCTTCAGATGCATCGCGTTGGCTTGCTGAAGATGAAAATGCAAAGCTTGCCGAGATTGCGGTAGTGCTGGGGGGATGTGCATGAGATTCCGACCCTGGTCTGGGCGGGCATGGCACAGGTATTCATAAAGCGTCATCGCTGCAAATGCAGGAGATTCTTTCGAATAGCGCCCTGGAGAGGGTGGGACGGTCTCGAGTACATCAAGGGCGGCGTAAATGTACCGGGCAGCGTCGCTCGCCACGTTCTGGTTGCTGGTTCCGAGCGGCCAGTCAAAGCGTACGAACCCGACCCCAAGCGCTTTTACCAGTGCGGGCGTTGGTGTGAGTGCGAAGAAAATTTCGCCCCCTGGCTCGTGGCTATAGAGCACTACACGCTCGGCACTCTCTTTCATCATGCGAGCGTGGGCGACCGAAAGGTCTTGGTTCGCGAGCTTCATGGGCGACGGGCGGACTTTCCAAACCCGGTCGGCGAATTTGAGTGCTTCCGTTACCGCCAAGTGAAACCTTTGGAGGTCAGCCAGCAGGCGGTCAGAAAAGAGCTCGACGTAGTGCTCGGTCGCCTTCGCAAGAAACTGCTCGAAAGAGGCGTTCAAATACCTTGCGAGGTCACGTGCAAGCGCTTCGTCGTGGCTGAGCGACCATCGGATTTGCGCAGGCAGTTTCGGATTAGCTGCGAAGTGCTTCGGGAATGTGAGGTAGTACTGGAAGCCGGTGTTGGCTTGATAGACCAGGTGAGGGACACCTGTTTTGCTTTGACGCTTGGACATGATGGCATACCTTTTGGATTCACAGACGGACTGTGAGTAATCCAATGCCATCAAATCTGGTCTGAAACCCGCGTTCTAGACGGGTTTCAGTGTTGAATTGGTGGGCCGGGGTAATTTGAATCAAGCCTGTATCTATCTGAAAGAAAAGGAAAAGTTCCGGTTAACTATTTTTGTGGAATACTATTTGGAATACCAGGCGACTGGATTTGAACCCAGGATTCCGATCTGTTAGCCCGCGCTTCACCTTGGGCCTCTGGGTGGGCTGCTCTTAGATCAGCCTTGCCTCCAGCAATTCATGCATTTTGAGGGCATCGGTTATGGCCTTCTTGATTCCGCTGACCTTTTTCTTTGTCACAGATTGAAGTGTAGCTTCGTCCCCATCGAAACCAGGATCGGCCTGCCCCAAGGTGAGTTCCCACATGGTTAGTAGGGTAGCCAGTCGTTCGATCTGCCTGATGGCTTCGTCATGCTTCACCTTCCAGTGTTCGTCGAGTTGAGTGCGGCGTTTACGCTCGTTCGCCAGGGCGTCTTGCAGGGTCTGTTCACGCTTGCGGTGTTCCTCAAGCGATTTTCCAGCACCACTGAGAATGTCTGCGACTAACTCTTCACCCGACATCTTCAGTTTTTTCGCTTGGGCGCTAATGGCCTTCTTGGTTTCAATCGGGAGCGTGAACGAGTAGGGCTTTCTTTTATTTTCTGCATTCCCTGATCGATGTCGATGTTGTCGAAGGGCATTCCTCAAGCGCGTCACGAACTCCAAGCCGTTACGAGTTTCCTGCAGGTATGCAATCGCGTCCGCAACCATTTCGTAGCTGGGCGTCCTTCCTCTTGTTGCGCGTCTGAGGTCGGTTCTTATGCCCAGGTCTGTGGCCTGTCGCATGTACTTATAGGCCCATTCCCACTCGCCGCCATCCCTTCTCAGCCATTTCGGCCTGTCAGCGGTGCTGCTCATCTCCGATCCTCTCTGCAGTTTTTTCGGTTCATTCTAGGTCTTAGTCCCTTCATTTTGCCATTCGATACGTTATGTTATTCGTTACGTTACATGTAACTATTTGAAATTTTATACAGGGTGTATAATCTGTAAATTTAATCAGGGTCGTTTGAGTATGCCTCTTAAGATTATGGCCGTCCTGAGCCAGTTGACTGGCTGCGGGCCTGAGGCACGATTCATCTTGGAATCCATTGCAAGGGGCGGCTTGTTTGGTGGCAGTGAGGGCGAGCGCCTCCGGAGCAAGCAGCTTGCGAAGCAGCTCCATATGGTGGAGGGAGCTGTAAGTGCCGCCTTGGGAGAACTCGCGGCGGCTGGTGTGGCGGAGCGTTTGGAGTCGGCCGCGACAGGCAAGGGTCGGCCAACGATCAGCTATCAAATTGCTCCGGAGTCTCTGGTGCTTCTGGCAGGCCAGCAATGCTCACATGCCTTCCACTCGGAACATCTGCAGAGGCTTTTTTCTGGAGCGGATATCCCTGCAGAAATATTGGGTGCTCAACTGAAAACCCAAAAAGAGAGGGCGATTGTCACCAAGCATGGAAAGCCTGCGCCTCCAGGAGCCCGCAGCAGGTTGAGCGTCTGCAATCGATTGCTGCTGGGCGCATTGCTGGCGAATGCCGATCAATTTGGTGTTGTGACGGGCCTCAGCAACCAAGAGTTGAGGCAGCTGACAGGGCTCGACTCCGAGAGTTTGAGTCATCGGCTCCAGCGTCTTAGAGGGGTGGGCTTGATCCGCAGCCACGTACCTGGAGTGACGAGTTCTGTGTTTCGTACCAAGAAAGTCAGCAGCACGTATTTCCTCAACCTGAATCATCCTGGCTATGGCCCGGCTGCAGTTGGGGCAGTTCTGGTGCACTGGCTTCCGCAGTCGAAGGTTCAGAATGATGCCTTCGACGTGCTGCGGCGGGATGTTCTTGGATTTCGCAGTCGTCAGCCGCCGCTGAACCGTCCTGAGACGCCCAAGACGGTTCTTCAGTTTCTAGTCTATGCACGGCGACCTGTTTTTGATGTATTGCGGCTCATGCTCTACAGGTGTGCGTCCGAATTGCTTTCGCGCCACTGGTTTGATCTGGCCGGTGGTAGTGCGGGGAATTATGAGTGGCTGCGTGATCGTCTTGAGGCTGTCCTACAGCCGCCCGCCGGCCATGAGGAATGTGATGGAGAGGCAAAGGGAGGGGCTGATTTTGATAAGCCTTGGCAGCAAATCATCAGCCATTTCTGCAAGTTAGTAGTGGAGATCGCTCGGACCTACAGAGCGAGGATCGGCGCAGCAAATTGGATTGGGTTTGACCAAGTTCAATTCTGCATTTTGCCGGTCTTGCAGGGTGAAGGGGATGAGGTCATTGCCCTGCTGCTTCAGCCACGGCCGCATGAGGCAGCAATATGCACAGTTCTGTGGGAGAGTCCCCGTGGTGACTTCGTGCCAGAAAACTGGGGGGCAGAAACAGGCATGCCATTGGAATATCGCTTCTATTGTGGGTTGTTGACGCCGCCAGCGAAGCGCCTGCTTAGGCGGTAAGTAATTTTATAACGCTTTTGCAAATCCTCTGGGACATACAGAGGAGCCCTGCTGATGCGAATTTTCCGCTTACAAGACGTGATTACCGCTACTGGCCTGTCTAGGTCGACCCTGTACAAGTACATCGGCGAAGGCACCTTCCCGAAACCGGTATCGCTCGGCGACCGCTGCGTCGGCTGGGTTGATAGTGAGGTGCACGACTGGATCCTGGCCCGGATCGAGGAGCGTGACCAAGCTGAGGGAGCGTCCACACGTCCCGTCGGCCATCTGAGCATGGTCAGCTAGAACCTCAACCTGCGCCATGACCGGCTACTGCTGGTCATGGCGCTTATGCCGCCGTTCAGTTACTGGCTGTTCAGCCTCGCATGGCAAGTCGGGGTGGTGTCGCTCCCGCCGCCTCAACAGCCTCAGTTCCGATATCTGGCTCCGGCCTCTTCGGCTTGATTTATTTCCGAAATCCGAACTCGGCAAAAATTGCCGCTATGGCGGGAGGATTGAGGTGGCTTTGCCCGAGCTGGTCGGAGAAGGAAATTGCGGTGCGGGTATTATGCTTTTACTAGCTATTACCACCCGAAGGGTTCACGCCTAGCCGAGTAGTAACCTTCACTGACCTATACAGGGAGTCGGACACTGAGCCACCATCAGAAGGGCTCACATCACAACGCATGCACAGAGACCAAGCAACTGATCAGCGAGCAAGGTAGCGGTTAAAAAGTACACAGCATGCACAGGTTATGTAACTCAACCAACGAGAGGTCATAACCATGCTCAACGATACCGAAACCACCCAACGCTACCCACTCCGTCATCCAGCCAATACCAATCTGCATCTGCACTACGGGGATACCTTCGAGGGCTTTCCCATACAGAGCGAAGTAGGCCCCTTTATTCGGGAGTACCTGTCTGATCTCCAGCGCACTATCGACCTGGCATTGGCTGAGTATCCGAGGGTCTTGGCCTACAGGGTGGATCTGCGTTTGCCTCAGGGTGTCGAGCTACCCGACTTCGCCTATACGAATCAGGTCATCAGCCGTTTCTTCGAATCGTTTACGAAGAAAATCCAGTACCACCAGGAGCGGGTGGCTGAGCGTGGCTACTCGCGTGGTTGCAAAGTACGGTACGTCTGGTCGAGAGAGATCGGTCAGGCCGGCCGGCAGCATTACCATCTGCTGATCCTGTTGAACCGCGATGCCTACTACACCATTGGGCGTCTGGGGGCAGACCGGGTGAACATGATCAGCCGTATAGAGGAGTCCTGGGCAGGTGCGCTGGGGCTACCAGTCGACCTGATGACGGGGCTGGTGCACATCCCGAAGAATGCTGAGTATCGAATCGATCGAGTAAAGCGTCGAGGCAAGGGCGATGAGCTGGATGATCTGTTCAAACGAGCCAGCTACCTGTGTAAGAAAGCGACCAAGTCCTACGGGGATCGTCAGCGAGGATTCGGCACTAGCCGAGGGTAGTGGCTACCTACTGCGCAATAGCGTCATGCCCATGGAATCCTGGCCGGCCGATGGTTTAGGCTCCGGCCAGGAATAGAATGCTGATGAGAGCGCTGCGGGATGACGGAAAATGGAGAGCGCTGCCGACGGCATTACCAGTCGGTATACGAACGGAATCAGTCAGAGATCAGCAAGGGCCGTGCTCTTGATGAAAGTCTGCATCATTTCCTCGACCAGCGTCCGGCAGGTAAGAACCTGTCAGCGCTTGATCGTGCGCAAGGCCTGGCAGCTGCATCGTTTTGGCTTGATGTGAATGCGGTAGCTGGGTCCGAGCTCGCCAGTCTGGCTCTCAGCCGGGTGCTGCATTTTGATCATGCAGTCAGTGTCGAGCGGCTGTTGCACCTCGCTAGGCATAACCCAGAAACACTCCGATGGGCGATTCGCTACTCGAAGCTGTTTGAGCGTGTCGAGTCGCCCCTTTGGCTTGCGCTGCGTGTGGCGCTCACAGGGGAGGACTGGCAAGTATTCTTCGGTGTCTGTGATCGGTTGCTGGATCAGCTCAAGCCCTTTGATGAGCTTATTGCTCACGCCGAAAAACAGCTAAAGCACTTGTCGCTGCTGGAGCTGTTTTCCTACCTAAGTGTGCTGGCCTACCAGGCATTTACCGAAGACGGTTCCGATGATCCTTCCGGTCAGCAGTGGAAGGTCTACAACCGCATTATCTTGAACAAGCTTCGCGCTTGCTCGGAAGAGGATTTCCGCCTTAGCGAGTCACGGCTTGGGCAATCGCTAAAACGGCACTTGTCACCGATTATCTTTCCCGGATCCAGCAATTCTGACGTGGTGAGATGTCGTCAAAATCTCGAATCTCTGGCCATTCTGATTGGGGCCACTCAAGAGCGGATCGACTACGAAGGCTCCATCGACTGGTTCTGCTTTGATCCTGAATGCCGTTACCAGCTAAAACCGGGCGAGTCGGTCATCTACAATCAGTCGGAGGCGGGGACAGAGCGGTGGCAACGCACCGGGCGTAAGAGTGATTTGCTTTGGCACTATTGGATGAATCGCGCCGTGCATGCCTTCGCTCTCTCCGGCATGGCTGAAAAAATCATCGGTTCACCTAAGAACCATGAGCTGAACCAGCTGGCCTTTATCAAGGCGGTTCGCAGCAAGCTGCAGCTGCAGCAAATCTACGGCTTGGGTGATCGGCTCTCGCTCAGTGATGGCTCCCTGGTCCAGCTTCACCAATTGCTGCTGGCGAGCGAGCTGACCTCGGTGTTCTTTCAGAAAGAGTTTATCCAGCCATTCCAGCGTCACTTGCGCGAATCCGGTGTGCTTGCTCAGGCACTGGGGCTGCTAGCCATGAATGGCATGCTTTCCGGTGAAAACCGGTTCCCGATGACCTGGTCCGAAGAGCCAGAAAAGATTCGCAGGATCACTGGCTGGACTGTCTGTGACGAACACCCGAAAGGCTGCGCCGGCGCGGCCAAGGCAATCCTCTCGTTCTGGACCAGCGACTTCAAGGCGCTATCTCAGCAATTGAAACTGCAGCCGGGGATGCCAGCGCCGAGGCTGTATGAGCAGCCCTTCTACAAAATCGGACGCTATAGCTTTCAGTTCCCTTGGGTTGGCGCGCAGCAGAACAACCTGACGGCGGCCATCAATAACCTTCGGCGGGTAAACGCCCGTCGGGTCGACATGCAGACTGAAACCCAGCGCGTAGAGCTCGCACTTGCCGAGAGTCTTCGGCAACGAGGCTTTGCCGTTGAGGTGGGGTATCGGCCTGCTGTGACAGGCGAGGATGATGCCGGCGAGGTGGATCTGATCTGCCACTTGGATGGTGTGCTACTGCTCCTTGAGGTCAAGTCAGGCTATATCCGCTCGACCAGGCATGAGGTTTGGCTGCATCGCACCAACACATTGCGCAAGGCCGCCTGGCAGTTACGGCGCAAGCAGGTGGCGGTACTCAGTGCGCTGATGACTGATCAAGACCTACGCGCCAGATTGGACTATCACGGCCAGCAGCCTGAAGCGGATCTGCGTGCCTGGATCGTCGACACCTCCATTGAGCTCGATGGTCAGTCAGTCGATGGATTCAGGGTGGTATCCCGGGAGGTACTGGAAGTCATTCTGCGTGATGAGAAGCGGCTCCTAGGGGGCATAGATCAGCTTGGCGAGGAGAGTCGGAGTTCGTTGTTTCCTGACGGGTTTAGTGCTGGGCAGTTTGTCGCCGTGGTCGAGTCGGATGAGCTGTGGCGCGGCGTCTGTTAGGGCTCTGCGGTTAATAGCTTGGCATACCAGGGGGGCGGCAGGACACCCTAAAGTTCGTCTCCAAAAAGCCCAGATACTGCGTCAGGCCGGGTGGCTAGGATGCGACTTCCTAACCACCCAGCAGGAGACAACCATGTCCAAGCAACCCAGTAACAGCGGCCAGCAGCGCCAGCAGCACAACCACCGTTCGGATGCACTGAACAATAATCGCGGCACGTCGGGCACCAACCCGACCAATGCTCACGTTCATGGCAATCGCGGCAAACAACTCAACCCCAACCAGCGCTAGGAGTGCGTCCCCCGGTCGTCACTGGCCGGGGGCATCAGGGATTTCAGATGAATAGAGATACTTGCTTTGCCACCCAGGGCGAGCTGGTCAAGCTGGCCTACGATGCATTTGGTGTGCTTCCCCGTAAGGAGGCTAGCCATGACGACATCGATGAGTTGCAGAAGAAGGCCATTCAAAAGCAGCTGGTAAGACTGGCCAAAGAAGAAGGCGGGTTGCTACCGAATTTCGGACAGGTGATTCAAACGCTCAGCAGCACCCTGACGGCGTACTTGCCCAGCATCCAGATCATGAGTGCCATAGGTGATCCGCTCGACGATCTGCTTGAAGAATACAGCCAACTGGTTCGCGAAGAGGGCACCTACCTGAGCAAGGCAGAAACCCTGCGGTACTTCATCTCGATCAGGGCAATCCCTTTGCTGGTCGTGTCGCTGAATCAGAGCCTGCTCAAATACAGAATTGCAGACCTAGCGCTCGAAATGCCGGAAGACAAATTCTGGTACCTACCGACAGTCGCTGAAGATGGCGGTCTGGTAATGCCTCTGGAAAAGGTCATGCGTTGGGTCTACGAGCGCTGTGATCTCTCGCAGACGCAGTTCCATTACCCAGGCAAGAATCCGCAAAGTGACAACAACAGGCTGCAGCAGAACCTCGATAACGCCACCAGGTGGACACGTGGTCCAAGGATTCCGGCGTTACCTGCCCTGTTTAAAAATTTCGAAGAATCCTTTGCCGCACAGGCTCAATACGGGCGCGAGCTACCCAAAGAGCTTCAGGCCAGCATCCTCGTGGCATTGATGGTGGCGCGGGTGTCGAGCTACCTCGCAAGGGAAATGACTGACGCCTACGATCATCAGTACCTCGCTGAGGTCTGCCAGCAGTTTCGCGAGTACGCCCTGTGGATCGTCGATGACGTCGACGAGTTCAAGGCCGTGCTTGCGCCGGTGATGCAGCGGCAAGAGTCCCCAGAGTCAGCTCTGTTTACGTGGCTCAATGCTTGCAGCCATTACTGGGCCTTTTTCCACGGCAAATTGACTGCCGTAGCCGACACTGTGCAGCAGCTCATGGATGCTCGTCCGGGAGCGCCACTACGAGACGACGTGCTCGCTGCGCTCAAGAGCAAGTACGGCCTTTTTGCCGTGTGCTCCCTTTTGGATCGGATTCAGCGGCAGTCAGCTTTTCTTCCGCCTCATGGCTTTGGCAAGCTGCTGTATGACGGGTTCGACCTCAAGAACAATGCAGCCACTCGAATGGATCAGATTGACGAGTATGCCGCTCAGGTGGCGGCCTACGGGCTGGATGAGCAACTGTGCTGGATGGTGCCCTGGTTACGCGGGGTCTACCACTACCGTAAAGAGGAGTTCGAGGCTGCCATGCCGCACTTCCAGGCGGCCTTTGAAAATGCCAAGTACCGGGCAGGCAAAAACCAATACAAGCTGGTGAACCAGTACGTCGAGGTCGCGGCAAAAAATGATGACCGTCGTGGCTTCAAGAAGGGCATTGAGTGGGCGCAGTACCTGGACATTAAGGTGCGCTGGCTACGCGATGATGAGCCGACCGAGGAGAAGCTGGATTACGTCTACTACATGCTGAAAACTGCCCGGTACGACCACCAAATGTAGCGAGCGTGGATGCACTGATCATCCCCTTCCTCGTAGACAGTGCAATTGCTGGCAAAGCTGGATGGATTGCCCCGCTTCAGGCCTCCTTCTGCCCTGATTACGGCAGCGGAAACTGTATCTATCGCTCGGCTTGGATCTTTTTCACATGCCAAAGCTCGTTCCTTTATTATTCATGCACTTTGCATGGATGGTGGGCCTAGAGCCACCTTTGCCGCCTTGGCAGCAGTGATCGGAACAGCCCTATATGAACGCCGTAGAAATCGAACAAGCCATCACCGACCTGGCCAGCCAGCCGTTTGACCGGGTCGAGTTCCCTTATGCCTTCCTGCAGGCCTTTGGTAACAAGGAGACCACCCTCAAGCGCCTGCGTTCGGGAGCAACCAATAAGTCCGATCTGGGCGGCGTGTTGCAAACCAGCAATATCCATCTGGCGGTGTGTGAGCCCGGCAAGGTCACGGAGACGCTGGCGGCGCTCAAGGCCAGCCCTGCTACGACCCGTGCCAAGGCCAAATATGTGCTCGCGACGGATGGCGAGACGCTGGAGGCTGAAGAGCTGGAAAGCGGTGAGACGGTTGCCTGTGACTACCCGCAGTTCCCCGACCACTTTGGCTTTTTCCTGCCATTGGCAGGCATATCCACGGTCAAACAGATCCGCGAGAACTCTTTTGACATTCGGGCCACCAGCCGCCTGAACCGGCTCTATGTGGAGTTGCTCAAGGACAACCCGACCTGGGGCACGGCCGAGCGCCGCCATGAGATGAACCACTTCATGGCGCGGCTGATATTCTGCTTCTTCGCCGAAGACACCGACATTTTCAACGGCACGGGCCTGTTCACTGACACTCTTACGCAGATGAGCGACCGCGATGCGGGCAATCTGCATGAGGTAATGGGCGAGATCTTCCGCGCCATGAACACGCCGATTGCGCAGCGTGCTGCGGCGAACCTGCCGCGCTGGGCGGATGCTTTTCCCTACGTTAACGGTGGGTTGTTCTCTGGTGAGCCAGACGTGCCGCGCTTTTCCAAGATTGCCCGCAGTTACCTGCTGCATATTGGCGCGCTGGATTGGAAGCAAATCAACCCCGATATCTTCGGCTCCATGATCCAGGCCGTTGCCGACGACGAAGAGCGCGGCGCCCTGGGTATGCACTACACCAGCGTGCCCAATATCCTCAAGGTGCTGAATCCGCTGTTTCTCGATGAGCTGCGCACCAAGCTGGAAGAAGCAGGTGACAACCCGCGAATGTTGCTTAACCTGCGCAAGCGTTTGGCGCGTATTCGTGTATTTGACCCGGCCTGCGGCTCGGGCAACTTCCTAGTTATCGCCTACAAGCAACTACGCGAAATTGAGAATATGATCAATGAGCGTCGTGGTGAGTCTGGACGCAAGAGTGATATACCTCTCACGAATTTTCGTGGTATTGAACTGCGAGACTTCTCTGCCGAAGTCGCTCGTCTAGCACTCATTATTGCTGAGTATCAGTGTGACGTCCTATATCGAGGGCAGAAAGAAGCTCTTCTTGAGTTTTTGCCGCTGAGCAATCAGAACTGGATCACCTGTGGAAACGCGCTGCGGCTGGACTGGCTTAAAGTGTGCCCATCATCGGGGACCAGCGTGAAAATTACTGCCGACGATCTCTTCGAGACGCCGCTAGATCAAGCGGAAATTGATTTTGAGAATGAAGGTGGTGAAACCTACATATGCGGAAACCCTCCATTTTCTGGGCTAACCAAGCAGAACTCAGCTCAAAAGGAGGATCTAAAACGTCTCTTTAATGGCACTGAATTTACAGCCTCGTCGGTAGATTACGTTGCGGGCTGGTATTTTAAAGCAATGCTTTACTCTGAAGAGCAGCCGTGCCGGTTTGCCTTTGTAAGTACAAATTCCATGTGCCAGGGGCAAATGATTCCAAAATTCTGGAAACATTTTTTATCAGGTTCGATGCAGGTTAGGTTTGCGTATTCTTCGTTTGTCTGGAGCAACTTGGCTGCTAATAAAGCCGGGGTTATTGTTGTTATTGTTGGGGTGGATGCTTTTAGTGGTGGTCAGCGCTACCTTTATAAAGAAGACGTGTGCACAAGTGTGGATTATATAAATCCCTACCTTACGGCCGCCAAAGTGGAAATCGTTTCTGAAAGCCGTAAGCCAATCCATGTTCTCCCAGAGCTAGTAAGAGGGAGTATCCCAAATTGCGGTGGAAATCTTGTCCTAACCTCGGTGGAAGCATTTGATCTCTCTTCGGCATTTTCTGATGCAAAAAAATACCTAAAGCGTTACGTTGGAGCTCAAGAGATCTCGAAAGGGATTGTCAGATACTCGCTATTGATAAGCGATGAGGGTTTGGGTGATGCGCTGAAGATTAAGCCTATTCAGCAGCGTATTGAGTGTGTGCGGGACGCTCGCCTAAACAGCACAAAGGGCAATACTAGGGCTGTCTTGTCAAAGACCCCTCACAGGTATGAGCTAATCAGCTCAACAGGGAAACAGTGGTCGGTGGCCGTCTCAAGAACAACGTCTGAAAATCGGGAATTCTTGGCAACTGAAATATTACCAGTAGATACAATTGCCAATGACAACGCTTTCTTCTCAGAGCATGAGCAACTTCTTACCTTCTCTGTTTTGGTAAGTCGTTGCCATTTGGCTTGGATAGGGACTGTTTGTGGTCGTATGAAAAATGACTACCGCTATGCAAATACGCTTGGATGGAACACCTTCCCCTTACCGACTCTGAGTGAAAAAAACAAAGCCGATCTTACGCGTTGCGCAGAAGAAATACTTCTGGCACGCGAAGCCCACTTTCCAGCCACAATTGCAGACCTGTACGACCCAGAGACCATGCCGGACAACCTCCGAGCTGCCCATGACCGCAATGACGAAGTACTGGAGCGCATTTACATAGGTCGTCGTTTCAAAAACGACACCGAGCGCTTGGGGAAGTTGTTCGAGCTGTATAGCGAGATGACGGCCAAGCAGAAACCAGTGAAGGCTAAGCGATGACCGACCTGACTTTGGCCAGATCGGAAGATGGCTCCAAGGAAATTGGGCGTCTCAAACACACCCCTATAAATACGGGCAAGAAACCCTGAATGGATGCATAGCCATGACCCAAACCGTTCCTTCCGTTTCCGTTTCCTATGCTCAGAACGGACGTTCTACCAAAGCCAACGAGCTGGGCATGCGCCCGATGCAGGAGCGCGTCTTTGAACGGCGTGGCGAGCAGTATCTGCTGATCAAGTCGCCGCCAGCCTCCGGTAAAAGTCGGGCGTTGATGTTCATTGCTCTGGACAAGCTGGCCCACCAGAACATCAAGCAGGTCATCATCGTGGTGCCTGAAAAATCCATTGGTTCGAGCTTTCACGATGAGCCGCTTAGCCGCCACGGCTTCTGGGCTGACTGGCATGTGGAGCCGCGTTGGAACCTGTGTGATGCCCCTGGCACCGACGATGGGGGTAAGGTCAATGCGGTGGGCGCGTTCCTGGAAAGCACTGACCAGGTGCTGGTTTGTACCCATGCCACCTTTCGTTTTGCAGTGGAAAAAATCGGGGTGGCGGCGTTCGATGACCGCTTGATCGCCGTGGACGAGTTCCACCACGTTTCCGCCAATCCCGAGAACAGGCTGGGCACGTATCTGGGCCAGCTGATAGCCCGCGACAAGGTGCACATCGTGGCGATGACCGGCTCCTACTTCCGGGGCGATGCCGAGGCTGTACTGTCACCTGCCGACGAAGCCCGCTTCGACACCGTGACCTACACCTACTACGAGCAGCTCAACGGCTACGAGCACCTGAAGAAGCTGGATATTGGTTACTACTTCTACTCTGGGGCTTACTCCGACGACATCCTCAAGGTTCTCGACCCGAACGAAAAGACCATCCTCCACATCCCCAACGTGAACTCCCGCGAGAGCACCAAGGACAAGATCCGCGAGGTGGAGCACATCATCGAAGAGCTGGGCGAGTGGCAAGGCACCGATCCGGTGACAGGCTTCCAGCTGGTGAAGACCGTCGATGGGCGTGTACTGCGTATTGCTGACCTGGTGGATGACGACCCGGCCAAGCGCGATAAAGTCTCGGCTGCCTTGAAAGACCCGACTCAGAAGAACAACCGCGATCATGTCGATATCATCATCGCGCTGGGCATGGCCAAAGAGGGCTTCGACTGGATCTGGTGCGAGCACGCCCTCACAGTCGGCTACCGTTCCAGCCTGACCGAGATTGTGCAGATCATCGGGCGGGCGACACGCGATGCACCTGGCAAAGCACGGGCACGCTTCACCAACCTCATCGCCGAGCCTGATGCCAGCGAGAAGGTGGTGACCGAGGCGGTGAACGATACGCTCAAGGCGATTGCCGCCAGCCTACTGATGGAGCAGGTTTTGGCCCCGCGTTTTGAGTTCAAGCCGAAGACTCCTACCTCTGGGCCGCAGGAGGGCTTTGACTACGGCGATGCGGGCTATCAGCCTGACAAGTGCAACGTGGGTTTCAACCATGAAACCGGGCAGCTGCAGATCGAGATCAAAGGTCTGGCCGAACCCAAGAGCCCTGAGGCCAGCCGTATCTGTCAGGAAGACCTGAACGAGGTGATCGCCAGCTTCGTTCAGGACAAGACCAACATCGAACGCGGCCTGTTCGATGAGGAACTGGTTCCCGAAGAGCTGACCCAGCTGCGCCTGGGTAAGATCATCCGCGACAAGTACCCCGAGCTGGATGCCGAGGATCACGAGGCCGTTCGCCAGCACGCCATTGCTGCACTGAACTTGGCTCAGCAAGCCAAGCAACTGGTGCTGGGTGATGATCTGCAAGGGACCGTCACTGGAGCAAATAGCGCCCCGAGCACTGCCCTGATTGATGGCGTGCGCAAATTTGCGATGGATGTGCATGAGCTGGATATCGACCTGATCGACCGGATCAACCCGTTCAGCGAGGCCTACGCCATCCTCGCAAAGACCATGAGCGAGGAAAGTCTCAAGCAGGTTGCGGCAGTGATTGGTGCCAAACGCACTCGCCTGACGCCTGAAGAGGCCAAAGACCTCGCCGTGCGGGCGGTAAAATTCAAGAAGGATCATGGACGGGTGCCTTCCCTGACTGCTCAAGACCCATGGGAGCGGAGCATGGCGGAAGGCGCTGCCGCCTTTATGCGTTTCAAGAAAGAGGGCCGTTATGGCTAACGAATTTGATCTGGATGAGCTGGAAGCGGAGCTTTCCGATTTCGCCGCTTCAGACAAGAAGACCGGCCGCACTCCTCGCGAGGAGCGCATCATTGCCGGCTTCGAAGACATTCAGCGTTTTGTTGAGGAGCACGGCCATGCGCCGCGCCACGGCGATGATAAAGACATCTTCGAGCGCCTGTATGCCGTGCGCCTGGATCGCCTGCGCGATCAGGAAGAATGCCGCACCCTGCTCATGCCTCTCGACCATCAGGGCCTACTGAATGCGTTTGAGGTGCGGGAGCCGCAAGGCGACTACACCATGACGGACGACGAGCTGTTGGCGGAGCTGGCCGGCGATGACGAGGGTTCGGATATTCAGAACCTCCGCCATGTTCGCAGCAATGCTGAAAAGCGAGAGGCTGAGGAGATTGCGCAGCGCGAGCGTTGCGAGGACTTTGAGCGGTTCCAGCCGCTGTTTGAGCAAGTGCAGCGCGAGCTGCAGTCGGGCGTTCGAGTTACCCGCACCTTCATCCGGGATGCGAGCATCGAGGAAGGCCAGTTCTTCATTCTCGGTGGGCAGACGGTTTATGTCGCTGATGTTGGCGAGACCTTCAAAGCTCCGAATGGTGAGAGCGATGCCCGGCTGAGGGTGATTTACTCCAACGGCACTGAGAGCAATTTACTGCGAAGATCCTTGCAGCGTGCGCTCTACAAGGACGATGCCGGCCGGCGTATTACAGATGCGGATGCCGGCCCGTTGTTTGGCGAAGCACTGGAGCCCGACGACATCGAGAGTGGCACCATTTACGTGCTGCGCAGCCACTCAACGCATCCCTTCGTGGCCGAGCATCGGGAGCTGATCCACAAGATCGGCGTCACTGGCGGCAAGGTGGAAACACGCATCGCCGGTGCTGACAAGGACGCCACCTACCTGCTGGCGGATGTTGAGGTAGTTGCTACCTACAAGCTGCACAACATCAATCGTACGCGGATGGAAAACTTGTTCCACCGCTTGTTCAGCCCTGCCCAGATTGAGCTGACGATCCCTGATCGCTTCGGTAATCCGGTCAAACCCAGGGAGTGGTTTCTGGTGCCGTTGCACGTTATCAACGAGGCTGTGGAGCGTATTCGCGACGGTTCGATCGCTGGAGTCATTTACGATCCAAAGTCGGCATCGTTGCGAAGTGCTGGTTGAACCGAGCATTTGTCTCGTGAACATTCGTTCCCTGCAAGCATGCCGGAAGCTACGTTCTTGCTTCTCAGCTGGTCGTGGGATCAGATTTGGTAGAGTCTCTCCTTCTCGCAGAAGGAGTGCTTCAGATGGGATTTTTTATCGAGTGCCGCCGTGGGGCTGAGATTGTGCACGCTGGGCAAGCCAGGAAGATCAGCGCCGGTCAGATCAAGCAATTCGTTGATGAGACGACGCAGGTATCAACACCAGCGTTTAAAGGTAACGATGAAGCTCGTCGAGCTACGTTCGCTGCGACTACCGCCCAAGGGAAATTCATTTGGCACGTATTCTTCAGAACCGGCGATGCTGATGACTGTGTGGATGACGTTGCGCTTGTCAGTGCGCCGTCGGATGTAGTCGTGCAATCGAACCCTGAGTTTGAGATCAGGGACTCAGATAGCTGAGTGCCTGTGGGATTTGTCTGATTAGTGAACGCGCACCGGGCTTATCAGCGAGATACAAAAAATAAAGTATCCCGCCCTCAGTGGAGCGGGACATCCGTTTTCATCGACGTCATCCCTGGCTAGGTGGTGCTGTCTGCAGTCGACTGAATATCCAGCACGCCAGCACCACCGCTATCAGCAGTGGTGGAAAGCGCACCATCACAATCAGCAGCAGCAACATCGCCAGGCAACCCGCGAGGATGCCGCCAAACACGAACACCGCAGCGAAGGTCCGCATCAGCAGCTTCATGCTCACCTCCTTATAAGTAGCCCAGCTCCGCCAGCGATACGCAGCCTTCATGGCCCACGATGATGTGATCCAGCGTCCGCACGCCGACTAGGTTCAGCGCCTCCTTCAGTTTGTTGGTGAGCGTACGATCCGCCTGGCTGGGCTCGGGGTCGCCGGAAGGGTGGTTGTGCACCAGGATCATGGCCGCAGCGTTGTGCTCCAGGGCGATCTTGACGACCTCCCTGGGATAGACGCTCGCGCCATCCAGGGTTCCCCGAAACAGCTCGTGAAAGGCGATCACCCGGTGCCTGCTGTCGAGCATCAGCAAGGCAAAGACTTCGTGCTCATAGGCTTCGAGTAGCGTCTGCAGATGGTTGAAGACGTCGCGTGGTGCTGTGAGCTGGCGGCCACGACGCAGGCGGCGGCTGGCCAACTGCTTGGCCATTAGCAGGATGTCGGCTTCGGTGACCGGTGATTCGATCAGGTAGGTGCCGGCGGTCTCGCCCGCCTTGATTTTGTGCAGTCTCATCATGAGCTCCTTGGCCGGGTGATAAGGCTCAGGCATTCAGGGATTGATGCTGGGCTTCCAGCTTTTCCGCCAGACTGGGATTGCCTGACGTGTGCGAAGTGGGTCTGGGGAACGGCTGCTCGCTGCTGGTTTCGACGGGAAAGAACTCCTCGACGATGGCTCCGACATCCTCCTCGCCGTCCTCGAAGGCACCGTTGCCGAAGCCGCGCCGGGCTGCTGCATCCAGTGCGGCTTGATCGAAACCCGCCGCTTGCCGCTGTTCATCCAGCTCGCCTGCTAAGCGCAGTGCCTCGGTCATGTCCATGCCGCTACGCACCGTCAGATCGGTGTAGAAGATCGGCGTGCCGTGGCTTTGGCGGGTGGACTTGCCTCGCAGTCGCAGTTCCAGTGGCAAGCAGGCCAGGCGGTTGCCGGAGATGGCCTGGAAGTAGTGCAGACGAGCAGCTAGGGTGCGGATGCTGTTAAAGCCGGTGGTACGGAACACAAAGCTGCCCAGCGGATCCTCATCGCCAATGACCACGTTCAGTCGGCCATAGGGCTTGCAGGCACCGCCTTTGGCCAGCGGGCAGGCATCTGGTGAAGGGCAGGGCAGCGATTGCATACCGTCCTGGGTGACGCGCTTGCAGGTTTCGCCATTGCCGACGCAAACCGGGCGACCGGACTGGCGATCAAACAACGTGTAGTCGGCACGAAAATTCAGTTCTGGTTCGTTGAACAGCAGGCGCACCGGAATGCTGCGCAACTTGTCGTCCTTGCCTTGGCGCAGCTCATCGTTGAGCGGGTGTACCAACCAGCCATCGCGGCTCTGCACCTGGGAAGTGATAGTGAACTGATCATCCTTCTCCGGCAGGCGTTTACCGTTTCTCTCGATAACCTTGCCGATGGAAATCCGCCCGAGTACCGGCGGTGTGATAGCCAAACCTTTAAGCATGGTGGTTCTCCTGTGAAACGAAAAAAGGCCAGCCACGCAGC
>Ga0207893_1000203_pt1 | contig 40516 bp, 30 predicted proteins | sample MalvirmetaMSP121_FD_184233 | JGI IMG/M metagenome (GOLD analysis project Ga0207893, IMG submission 184233) | Marine viral communities from the Deep Pacific Ocean - MSP-121 (SPAdes) | ecosystem: Environmental > Aquatic > Marine > Oceanic | place: Pacific Ocean | collected 2001-06-02 | reverse complement strand
TGGCCCAGGTTGAACACATGACCTTCGCCTTGCCCGAAGCTGCCTAGAATACGGCCGACCTCGGCCCGGATCGCATCAGGCTTTGCAAACAGCACGCTCGGGTCCATGTTGCCCTGTAGCGCGACCTTGTCGCCAACGCGTGCACGCGCGACGCCGATGTCGCAGGTCCAGTCCAGCCCCAGTGCTTCGGCACCGGTCGCCGCCATGGACTCCAGCCAAAGCCCACCGCCCTTGGTGAACAGAATGACCGGCACACGTCGACCGTCATGTTCGCGAATCAGCCCATCGACAATTTTCTGCATGTAGGCCAGGGAGAATTCCTGATAGGCCGCGGCGGAAAGGCTGCCACCCCAAGAATCGAAAATCTGCACCGCCTGGGCGCCCGCGAGGATCTGCCCGTTGAGGTAGCTCGTCACCGACTGCGCGAGTTTGTCCAGCAGCGCATGCATGGCCTGCGGATTTTCGTAGAGCATCGCCTTGGATTTGCGGAAGTCCTTCGAGGAACCGCCTTCGACCATGTAGGTCGCCAACGTCCAAGGGCTGCCGGAAAAGCCTATCAACGGAACGCGGCCGTTGAGCTCGCGACGAATGGTGCGCACTGCGTCCATCACGTAACCCAGATCTTTCTCCGGATCCGTAATCGGCAGCGCCTCAATGTCGGCCATGTTGCTGACGACCTTCTTGAAACGTGGGCCTTCACCGGTCTCGAAGTACAAGCCCAGCCCCATGGCGTCAGGCACCGTGAGGATGTCGGAGAACAGGATCGCCGCGTCCAGCGGGTAACGCTCAAGCGGCTGAAGGGTGACTTCACAGGCCAGTTCGGGATTCATGCACAGGCTCATGAAATCGCCCGCCTTGCTGCGGCTGGCCCGGTATTCCGGCAGGTAGCGGCCGGCCTGACGCATCATCCACACCGGGGTGACGTCGACAGGTTGCTTGAGCAAGGCGCGGAGAAAGCGGTCGTTCTTCAAGGCAGTCATGTCTGGGTTCCAGCAAAAAAGTGGCGGCATTGTCGCAAAGCGCAAAACAAAAGGCACGGCGAGCGCCGTGCCTTTTATCCGTGGGCTTGATTCAGGTCAGGCCCGTTTGGAGGCATGCTCCAAAGTAAAGCCCAGAGCGGATGCCACGCTCACCAGTCACCGTGAACCGGCTCGGTGCTTCGGCAGCGCCTATCCACCCAGTGAATCAGACCTCCAGGTAGTCGAGGATGCCTTCAGCAGCCTGACGGCCTTCGAAGATCGCCGTGACGACCAGATCGGAACCACGCACCATATCGCCGCCCGCGAAAATCTTCGGGTGGCTGGTCTGATGCTTGAACTGGCCCATCTCCGGTGCCACTACACGGCCCTGGTTGTCGGTTTGAATGCTTTTGCCTTCAAACCAGTCAGCTGGACTCGGGCGGAAACCAAAGGCGATGACCACGGCATCTGCCGGCAATACTTCTTCGGAACCGGGAATTGGCTCAGGGCTACGACGTCCGCGCGCGTCCGGCGCACCGAGACGGGTCTCGACCACCTTGACGCCTTCGACCTTGCCCTCGCCGACTATGGCGATGGGTTGCCGGTTGAAGAGGAACTTGACGCCCTCTTCCTTGGCGTTCTTCACCTCTTTGCGCGAGCCCGGCATATTCGCTGCGTCACGCCGGTAGGCACAGGTCACGCTCTTGGCGCCCTGGCGGATGGAGGTGCGGTTGCAGTCCATCGCCGTGTCGCCGCCGCCGAGCACCACAACCTTCTTACCCTTCATGTCGACGAAGTCTTCCGGCGCCTTTTCAAAGCCGAGGTTACGGTTAACGTTCGCGATCAGGAAATCCAGAGCATCGTGCACGCCCGGCAGGTCTTCGCCAGGGAAGCCACCCTTCATGTAGGTGTAGGTACCCATGCCCATGAACACGGCGTCGTACTCGGCGAGCAGCTGGTCAATGGTCACGTCCTTGCCGACTTCGGTGTTCAGGCGGAATTCGATACCCATTCCGGTGAAGATTTCACGGCGACGGCTGAGAACAGATTTTTCCAGCTTGAACTCTGGGATACCAAAAGTCAGCAGTCCGCCGATTTCCGGATTCTTGTCGAACACCACTGGTGTAACGCCGCTGCGCACCAGTACGTCGGCGCACCCCAGGCCAGCCGGTCCAGCGCCGATGATGGCGACCTTCTTGCCAGTCGGCTTGACCTTGGACATGTCCGGGCGCCAGCCCATGGCGAAGGCGGTATCAGCAATGTACTTTTCCACCGAACCGATGGTGACTGCGCCGAAGCCGTCGTTAAGCGTACAAGCGCCCTCGCACAGACGATCCTGCGGGCAGACGCGGCCACAGACTTCCGGCAGGGTGTTGGTCTGGTGCGCCAGTTCGGCCGCAGCCAGGATGTTGCCCTCGGAAACCAGCTTGAGCCAGTTGGGAATGTAGTTGTGAACCGGGCACTTCCACTCGCAGTAAGGGTTGCCGCAACCCAGACAGCGGTGTGCCTGCTCGCAAGCCTGCTGCGGCTTGAAGGGTTCATAGATCTCGACGAACTCTTTCTTGCGCTGTCGCAGCAGCTTTTTCTTCGGATCCTTGCGCCCGACTTCGATGAACTGGAAGTCGTTATTCAGACGTTCAGTCATTTCAAAACCTCTTAACGGCAGCCGCAAGCCCAAGGCTGCTGACTGCGTGACAATCACGGAGCGGGGCAAGCCTCAGGCACATGGCCGAGGCTTGCCACTTGAACCTGCTTTCTATTGGGGGTTGGCCCGAGTGCTCGACAGCAGTGACGCCAGGTTGGCCGCCTTTGGCTTGACCAGCCAGAAGCGACGCAGGTAGTCGTCGAGGTTTTCCAGGAGTTTCGCGCCCCATGCGCTGCCGGTTTCGGCGACATATTCGCGCAGCACGTCCTGGAGATGGCTACGGTGGGCTTCCATGGCCTCACCGGTGATGCGCTGCAGGTTGACCAGCTCGTTGTTCACCCGGTCGACGAAGCTGTTGTCCATGTCGAGGACATAGGCAAAACCGCCAGTCATGCCAGAGCCAAAGTTGTAGCCGGTCTTGCCGAGTACGCAAACGAAGCCGCCCGTCATGTATTCGCAGCAATGATCGCCAGTGCCTTCCACGACCGCATGCGCGCCGGAGTTACGCACGGCAAATCGCTCGCCGGCGGTGCCGCCCGCGAACAGCTTGCCACCCGTGGCGCCATACAGACAGGTGTTGCCGATGATCGCCGAGTCCTGGGACTCGTACCCGCTGGCCTTCGGCTGGGTAACCACCAGCTTGCCGCCGGTCATACCTTTGCCGACGTAGTCGTTGGCATCGCCTTCCAGATACAGATGCAGGCCGCCCGCGTTCCAGACGCCGAAGCTCTGCCCCGCGGTGCCCTTGAATCGGAAGGTGATTGGTGCGCCCTTCATGCCCTGGTTGCCGTGTACCTGGGCGATTTCGCCGGAGACACGGGCACCAATGGAACGATCGCAGTTGCAGATATCCAGCTCGAACTCACCGCCGCTCTTGGCGTCGATGGCCGCACGAGCCAACTTGACCATTTCTTCGGCGAGCAGGCCCTGATCGAACGGCGGGTTCTTTTCCACCTCGCAGAACTGCGGCTTGTCGGCCGGAATATGGTCGCTGCCGAGCAGCGGCGACAGGTCGAGATGATTCTGCTTGGCGGTTTCGCCCGGCAGCAGTTCCAGCAGATCGGTACGCCCAATCAGCTCCTGCAGGCTGCGCACGCCGAGGCGGGCCAGCCACTCACGGGTTTCCTCGGCAACGAAGGTGAAGAAGTTGACCACCATGTCGACGGTGCCAATGAAGTGGTCCTTGCGCAGCTGATCGTTCTGCGTGGCGATGCCGGTAGCGCAGTTGTTGAGGTGGCAGATGCGCAGGTACTTGCAACCCAGCGCGATCATTGGCGCCGTGCCGAAGCCGAAGCTTTCTGCGCCGAGGATCGCAGCCTTGACTACATCGAGGCCGGTCTTTAGTCCGCCGTCTGTCTGTACCCGAACCTTGCCCCGCAGGTCATTACCACGCAAGGTCTGGTGCGTTTCGGCCAAGCCAAGTTCCCAGGGCGATCCCGCGTAACGGATGGAAGTCAGCGGCGAGGCGCCAGTGCCGCCGTCATAGCCGGAGATGGTGATCAGGTCGGCGTAGGCCTTGGCGACACCAGCGGCGATGGTACCGACACCAGGCTCTGCAACCAGTTTGACCGATACCAGCGCCTTGGGATTGACCTGCTTGAGGTCAAAGATCAGCTGGGCCAGATCTTCGATCGAATAGATGTCGTGGTGCGGGGGCGGCGAAATCAGCGTGACGCCCGGCACTGCGTAACGCAGCTTGGCGATCAGACCGTTGACCTTGCCGCCCGGCAGCTGACCACCCTCACCGGGCTTGGCACCCTGGGCGACCTTGATCTGCAGCACTTCGGCGTTGACCAGGTACTCAGGGGTGACACCGAAACGGCCAGTGGCCACCTGCTTGATCTTCGAGCTGCGCTCGGTGCGATAGCGCGACGGATCTTCGCCACCCTCACCGGAGTTGGAACGTGCGCCTATGCGGTTCATGGCCGCAGCGATCGCCTCATGCGCTTCCGGCGACAGCGCGCCGAGCGAGATGCCGGCCGAATCGAAGCGTTTGAGGATCTGCTCCAGCGGCTCGACTTCTTCAAGCGCAAGCGGCTGCTCCGACACTTTGAGCTTGAGCAGGTCACGCAGCATCGCCGCTGGACGCTGATCAACCAGTGCGGTGTATTCCTTGAAGCGGCTGTAGTCGCCTTCCTGCACGGCAACTTGCAGCGCCGCGACGACGTCGGGGTTGTAGGCGTGGTATTCGCCGCCGTAGACGAATTTCAGCAAACCGCCTTGCTGGATCGGCTTGCGTGCACTCCAGGCCTCGGCCGCCAATGCTTTCTGTTCAGCTTCCAGATCGACGAAGCGCGCACCTTTGATGCGGCTGGCGACTCCACGGAAACTAACGTCGACAATCTCGTCAGCCAGACCCACGGCTTCGAACAGCTGAGCGCCACGGTATGAGGTGATGGTTGAGATGCCCATCTTCGAGATGATTTTCAGCAGGCCCTTGGAGATCCCCTTGCGGTAGTGCTTGAACACCTCGTAGAGGTCGCCAAGGACTTCGCCAGTGCGGATCAGGTCGCCAAGCACTTCGAAAGCAAGGAACGGATAGACGGCGGTCGCACCGAAACCGATCAGAACGGCGAAGTGATGCGGATCGCGCGCAGTCGCGGTTTCCACCAGAATGTTGCAGTCGCAGCGCAGACCGGTTTCGATCAGACGGTGATGCACAGCACCTACGGCCAGCGATGCATGCACTGGCAGCTTGCCTGGCTGGATGTTGCGGTCGCTGAGAATCAGCATGACCTTGCCGCTGCGCACAGCTTCTTCGGCTTGGTCCGCGATATTGCGCACCGCGGCTTCCAGGCCGAGGGATTCGTCGTAGTTGAGGTCGATCAGATGGCGCTCGAAACCGGGACGGTCGAGTTCCATGATTGTCCGCCACTTCGCCGGAGAGATCACAGGCGTGGTGAGAATCGCCCGATTGGCATGATCGGCGGTTTCTTCAAAGACGTTACGCTCTGCGCCCAGGCAGGTTTCCAGCGACATCACGATTGATTCGCGCAGCGGGTCTATCGGCGGGTTGGTGACCTGCGCGAACTGCTGGCGGAAATAGTCGAATGGCGAGCGAACCCGACGCGACAGCACGGCCATGGGGGTGTCATCACCCATGGAGCCGACGGCTTCCTGCCCCTGCTCGGCGAGCGGACGCAGCACCTGATCACGCTCCTCGAAGGTGACCTGGAACATCTTCATGTATTGCTTGAGCTGGTCGGCATCATAAAACGCCGAGCCATGATCGTTGTCGTCCAGGGTCGACTGGATACGCAACGCGTTCTGGCGTAACCAGGTTTTATACGGATGCTGAGATTTCAGGCGACTATCGATGTCGTCCGTATGCAGAACCTGTCCTGTTTCGGTGTCCACAGCCAGGATCTGCCCCGGGCCGACGCGGCCCTTGGCGATCACGTCTTCCGGCTTGTAATCCCAGACGCCAACTTCGGAAGCAAGGGTGATGTAGCCATTTTTCGTCGTCACCCAGCGCGCCGGGCGCAGGCCATTGCGGTCCAGCAGACAGATTGCATGGCGGCCATCGGTAAGCACTACGCCCGCCGGGCCATCCCATGGCTCCATGTGCATGGAGTTGAACTCATAGAAGGCGCGCAGATCGGGATCCATGGTCTCGACGTTCTGCCAAGCCGGCGGGATGATCATGCGCAATCCGCGGAACAAATCCATACCGCCGGTGACCAACAGCTCCAGCATGTTGTCCATGCTCGAGGAGTCAGAGCCCGTACGGTTGACCAGCGGATCGAGGCCTTCCAGGTCCGGAAGCAGCTCATTGGCGAACTTCAACCGACGCGCCTGCGCCCAGTTGCGGTTACCGGTGATAGTGTTGATCTCGCCGTTATGAGCCAGGAAGCGGAACGGCTGAGCCAGCGGCCATTGCGGCATCGTGTTGGTGGAGAAACGCTGATGGAACACGCAGATGGCGGTAGCCAGGCGCTCGTCGCCGAGATCGGGATAGAACTGCGCCAAATCGGCCGGCATCATCAAACCTTTGTAGATGATGTCCTTGTCGGAGAGGCTGCAGACATAAAATTCCTTGTCGCTTACCAGGGCCACTTCGGCCCGGCGGCGAGCGAAGAACAGCTTGATGCCGAAATCTCGTTCGGACAGGCCTTCCGCCGAAACGAACACCTGCTCGATTCGCGGCAGGCGTTCCAAGGCAAGACGCCCCAGAACAGTGGTATCGACCGGAACCTCACGCCAGCCCACCAGGGTCAGTCCCTGGGCTGCGATTTGCTCGTTGAGGCTCGCGCGCGCCGTCTCGGCCTTGCCCGCATCCTGGCTGAGGAAAATCATACCGACAGCGTAGAGCGAAGGCAGATCGGCATCGAAATGCTGCTTGGCCGTGGCGCGCAGGAAGGCGTCAGGCTTCTGCATTAACAGCCCGCAACCATCGCCGGTTTTACCGTCGGCGTTGATGCCGCCTCGGTGAGTCATGCAGGTGAGGGATTGAATTGCGGTCTGAAGCAGGTGATGGCTTGCCTCGCCCTGCATGTGGGCGATCAGACCGAAGCCGCAGTTATCCTTGAACTCTTCAGGACGAAACAGACCTGCTCTCATAGGCACTCCACCAGCTAAATACGTTGTAAATCAACCCCTTATTGACGGCGCACAGAATCGCCCCGTCATACACGTGGGCAAAAGGGGGAGCAGTTTACAAAGCCCGGTAGAGAGGCACAATTTTATTTTTGCAAGCCCCAAAATGGGGCGTTGCGCACCGTTTTGGGGCGGTCACTGGCGAGACTGCGAAATCTCCTGCTGCACGCTAGCAAAGCTCCTCGCCCAAGGCTTGCCTGCCTGCAGCGAGGCCGGTAGCTTCTTGATAGCCTCCAAGGCAGCATTACGGGTGGCGAAACTCCCGTAGGTCACAACGTACAGAGGTTTACCCTGATGTTGCTTGACGAAATAACGGAAGCCCTCGCCCTGTCTTTTCACCAATGCCTCAGCGTTCGCCTGGGTCCGCGTACCCAGTACCTGGACTAGATAGTTGGTTTTCGACTGGCTGGCGTACCAATTCCCGGCTGCAGCAGGCTCATCCGCGGCAATCTGACGCACAGGCTCCCGCGGCACCTCTGCTACCCGATTGGGTTGCGCCGCTGGTGGCTGCACTGCGACTGGGGCTGCGATCTCTGCAGGAGCCTTAATATCGTCGACAGCCGGCTCCTCAACAGGTAACGGCTCCTCGATAGCCTGAGTAGATGAATCAGCCGCTTCTCCGCTACCGGCAGCGGCAAGTGGCTCCCGGATAACCGGCTGAGCCGGCGCGATCTCCGGCACAGCATCGACGCCCTCATCAAGCGCCTCGGTCACGGGGGCCGTCCCCAGCGGTAAAGCGGTGGTAGCAGGCGCTGTTGATGGCTCATCCGCGTCACGCATGAGCAAGGTGACCAAGACAATGAGAACAACCCCAACCAGAGCCAGCAAATGCTTCATGGGTAGCGGCAGATTCCACCCAGCCGACTTCCGACGCCCTTTGGATTGCTGCATCGTTTCAAGAAGTTCATCTCTGGCTGCCTGGTTTATGGCACCAGGCCAACCACCGGAATCGACATGGATTCGCTCGACCTGCTCCTCACTCAAACAGTCCAGCCCAGACCCAGCCCCTTCCAGGCGCAGCGCCAGATATTCCCGCGTCTCATCTTGCTCGTACGGCTGAAGCGCAATCACATGGAAGCGCTCTTCGCCGTCTACTAATGCCTCCAGACGCGCTACCAGTGCATGTTCGCCGAAGAGAAAGACATGCGGCCGCCCTTCCGGACTGCCTTGAGCCAATCGCAGCAACGTCTCAACGGCCGCCCCGGTTAGTCGCTCGGCATCGTCAACCAGCAGATACACTTCCTGGCCGGTCAGCGCCAGCTGAATGATCTGCGCCATGATCGAGTCGAAGTCGGCGCGCTGACAGCCGACCGCTTGAGCGATCTGCTGCAAAAGAACATTCGAATCGAGCGTTTCCAGTGGCGAGATGACCACACTGTGGACAGCCTGCTTATTGCTGCTGGCTACGAGAGCCTGACGCACCAGCGTTTTGCCACTTCCTTCGGGCCCGGTCACCACCAGCAGCAGCTGGCTGTAGCGGGCAAGGTGATGCAACTGCCCAAGCACCGGCTTGCGCTGAGCAGGGAAGAACTTGAAGCCGGGTACGCGTGCAGCAAAGGGATCATGACTGAAGCCGTAATGGTTCAGGTACGAATCGTCGGCAGACAAACTGGACATGGAAATCTCTTAAGTTCGGACTATTGCGTAAGCGCGTCGTAGTTGACGCTCAATGTGGCCTCAAGCACTTCCTTGGGGAAGTCGCTCGTCACCACAGCCTCCCCCAGGCGCTTGAGCAGCACCAATCGCAACTGGCCATTCAGCACTTTCTTGTCGACCGCCATGTGCTTGAGAAAATCTTCAGCCCTCATGTCAGCTGGGGGCACAACTGGCAGACCGGCACGCGATAGTAACTGCACGGCCCTGTCTCGCTCCGCCGTGCTTATCCAGCCGAGCCGATTCGACATCTCAAGAGCCATAACAGTGCCCGCCGACACCGCCTCACCATGCAGCCACGCGCCATAGCCCTGATGGGTCTCGATGGCATGACCGAACGTATGACCAAGGTTCAGCGTGGCGCGAATCCCAGCCTCGCGCTCATCCGCACCCACCACCTTGGCCTTTGCATCACAGGAGCGCCGTATCGCTTCAGTAAGCGCTTCCTGATCCAATGAACGGAGTCTGTCGACATTGTCCTCGAGCCAGCTTAGGAACGGCTCGTCACAGATCAAACCGTATTTGATCACCTCGGCCAGGCCTGCGGACAACTCGCGCGACGGCAGAGTCGCGAGAGTCGATGTATCGATCAACACCGCCTGCGGCTGGTAGAACGCACCGATCATGTTCTTGCCGAGCGGATGGTTGATGCCCGTCTTGCCGCCAACGGACGAATCGACCTGAGACAAGAGCGTTGTCGGCACTTGAATGAAATCGACGCCTCGCTGATAGCTGGCAGCGGCAAAGCCAGCCATATCACCTATCACGCCACCCCCGAGTGCAATGATGGTGGTATTGCGATCATGCCTCGCCTTCAGCAGCGCATCGAAGATCAACTGCAAGGTCTGCCAGTTCTTGTGCGCCTCACCGTCAGGAAGCACGATCGGAGTCACGTGGAACCCGGCAAGACTGCGCGAAAGGCGCTCCAGGTAAAGCGGTGCAACGGTGTCGTTTGTGACGATCACAACCTGCTTGCCACGGATATGGCAGGCCAACAGCTCACCGCGATCAATGAGCTGCTCGCCAATCAGAATCGGATAGCTACGCTCGCCGAGATCGACCTGAAGAGTCTGCATAGGGGCCCCACAATTAAAGGGAGCTAGGATAGCGCAGATCGCCCCAAGCTTTCACGAGGCCCGGGAGACTGAAGCTGACTGAGAATTTCCTGTACGACGAGGCGTGGTGGACGCTCGTCCGTCTGAATGATGATGTCAGCGATTTCGCGATACAACGGGTCCCGCACAGCCATCAATCCGGTAAGCACTTCGCGGGGATTCGGCGCTTGCAGCAATGGTCGATTGCGATCTCGGGAGGTGCGATCAAGCTGCTGATCGACCGAGGTGCATAGATAGATCACTTGCCCCCCAGTCCGCAAAACCTCGCGATTGTCTTCCCTAAGCACCGCACCGCCGCCTGTCGCAAGCACGACGCCACGCATCTGGCATAGATCCTGGATGGCGGCGTGCTCCCGCTCACGAAAACCCTGCTCGCCCTCGACATCGAATATCAGCGGAATGCTGGCACCGGTGCGCTGCTCGATCTCCTTGTCGGAATCCCGAAAGGGGAGGCGAAGCTCCTTGGCAAGCAGGCGTCCGATGGTGCTTTTACCAGCGCCCATCGGACCCACGAGGATAATATTTTTCAATGACGTTAACGATTCACGGCGATGGCCTGATGATTCAGGATTCTAGGTGTAAGGAACACCAACAATTCAGACTTGGCATCCGTCACGACATCGCGACGAAACAAGCGGCCAAGATAAGGCACATCGCCTAGAAACGGAACCTTGTCGACGCTTTTCGACTGGCTGTTGGAGAACACGCCACCGATCACGACGGTTTCCCCATCGTTCACCAAAACCTTGGCGTTGACTTCGTTCTTATCGATCGGAGGGACTCCGTTCACGGCATTGCGGAAATCTGGCGCATCTTTCGTCACCTTGACCTCCATGATGATGCGATTATCTGGCGTAATCTGCGGGGTCACTTCCAGTGACAAGGCCGCCTCTTTGAAGGAGGTACTCGTCGCACCGCTGGAACTGGCCTCTTGGTAAGGGACCTCGGTACCTTTCAAGATCTTTGCCGTTTCTTTGTCCGCCGTCATGACTTTGGGCTGGGATACGACTTCTCCATTTCCTGTTTTCTCCATGGCAGAGAGCTGAAGATCCAACAGGAGGTGATCCGAAATAAAGCCGATGCCCACGCCCGAAGTGCTATTTAGCACCCCCATGTCGACGAAAGGAACCGGAGCCGTGCCCTCGTCGAGGGTGAAGCTTCCAACTTTATCTGTACCGGGCAGCAGCAGACGCCCATCATCATTGATGGACCTACTGCCGTCCTTACCGTAGGCACTCCATTGGTCGTTAACGACGTTGCCACCCCAACGAACCCCAAGCGCTTTATCGTACCCAACGTTAGCCTCAACGATTCGAGCCTCAATCATGACCTGGCGAACCGGGATATCTAACTGAGTTACGATGCGACGCAGCTCATCCAGTCGCTCTTGAGTCTGATAGGCGATGATGTTGTTGGTACGATCATCAACTGCGATGGAACCCCGCTCGTCAGACTGCCCATCAACCGAAGTCACCGACTGAAACAGCTGAGCGATATCCGCAGCCTTGGCGTAATTTACCTGCACGACCTCCCGCCTAAGGGGCGCCAACTCAGCAATCTGCCGCTTTGACTCTAGCTCCTGACGCTCGCGCGCGGCGATCTCGTCTGCCGGAGCCACCAGCAGAACATTGCCCACTTGGCGCTTGTCGAGACCTTTGGTTTTCAGCACTAGATCCAACGCCTGGTCCCAGGGCACGTTCTGCAAACGCAATGTGATGTTGCCTTGCACGGTGTCACTGGCCACCAAGTTTAGATCGGTGAAATCTGCGATCAACTGGAGAACAGAGCGAACGTCAATGTCTTGGAAGTTCAGCGACAGCTTCTCGCCGGAATAGGTGAAATGCTCAGCCTTGCGCTGCTCGGCATCTGCCTCGCTGAGCGGCTTGACGCTGATGGTGAGCTTGTCGTCAGTCTGGTACGCCAAGTAGTCGTATCGGCCGCTCGGCTCGATGGCGATACTGGCACCATCACCTTTGCTGCTGGAATCAACAAATTTGACTGGCGTGGCAAAATCCTGGACATCCAGCCGCACACGCAGCGATTCAGGCAACTGCGTTTTGGCAAAGGAAACGCGAATTTTACCGCCTTGCTCTTCAATACTTGGGCTGACCGAAGGATCAGACAAGGTGATAACTACATTGCCCGCCCCGTCTTCCCCACGGCGAAAATCGATGTTGCTGATCGATTTATCCGCAGCCATGGCGATGGCCGGCGCTACCGGCTTCGTTGAAACCACAGGAGAAGGCGTTGAAGCTCCGGAGCGCGCAGCGTTCTCGCCTAGCACCACGAACAGATTGTTACCGTCGACGCGGGTCGAGTAAGGGACCAGCGAGGTGAGATTCACAATGAGCCGAGTGCGCCCCTGGGCCTCGACCACCGTCACGCTCCGCGCATTACCAACGCCAAGCTCATGGTTTTTCGATCCGAGCTTGCTGGACACGCCGGGCAGATCAAGAGCAATACGTGCAGGCTGATCAAGGGTGTAGCCACGCGGGGTTGGAACCGGCTCGTCGAAAGCCAGCTTCAGCTCAACGCGATCACCGGGCAACGATGCGACGTCAAGTGAGTTCAAATTTGCCGCCAGCAATGCAGGTGAAATGAACGCTGTCAGCAACGACAAACCGAGACGAGTGAGAGAGGTATTCATAAAAGGCTTCCGTTGTGCAGACCGGTATAGGTTTTCCATTTTTGCCATGACTCAAGAACGCTCTTTCAAGGTCAGGCTACGCGGGCGCTCAAGCCACCCACCCTCTCCGTCCGGAACGATTTCAAGCACATCCACCTCGGCTTCGCTGATCTCAACGATACGGCCATGGTTGCGCCCCAGATAGTCACCGACCTTGACTCGGTGAACCCCATCACCACCTTTGATCAAGGCGTAGTTGCCTTCGCCCTTGGCCAGCGTCCCGACCATGACGAAGTTTTCAATATTGAATTCTTCAAGAAATTGCTTAATGCGGGTTTCGTCGGGCCGAATGTCTTTTGTTCCTTTCTGCCGCTGAGTCAGATCAATCTTCATTGGCGGCTGGAAGGGGTGACGCAACGACGCTGCACTGTAGGTAAAGGCTTCGTATGGGAGAAACGCCGGCAGCGGCTCGATCGAACCTTTCGGCTTGGCTCGTACTTCATCCATGTAACTGCGCAGATCGTCGAAATCTCCGCTCACACCGCACCCGGTTAGCACCAGCGTGCCAAGGGCTATCGCTACAAGTTGGACTCCTTTCATTTCTGCAGCCCTTTGTCGTTATAGCGATAGGTCTTGGCCAGGATGCTCATGTGCAGCTTGGATGACGAATCCTTACTGTTCGGCTTAATTTCGAAATCATGCAGGGTAACGATGCGCGGCAAGCTCGCTACGCCACTGACAAAAGTCGCAAGATCGTGATAGCTGCCAACGACCTTGATCTGTATCGGCAGCTCAATATAGAACTGCTGGGTCACTTCCGGCTGCAGCTTGATCTCTTCGAATTCGAGCCCGCTGCCCAGGCCAGTGCGGGTAATGTCTTCAAGCAAACCCGGCACCTCGGTATCACTAGGCAACTGCCGCAGCAAAGCACCGAAAGATGCCTCCATCTCGACCATCTGCGCCTTGTACGCTTCCAGGTTCGCCGCCTGAAATGCCTTGGTGGAGAACTGCTGCTTGAGCCTGTCCTCCTCGGCTATTTGCTGATCCAGATTGGCTTGCAGGTCGCTGAGGTAGAAGTAGTAACCACCCCCGAGCATCAGGGCCATCAGCAATATCGCCGCGATCACCTTTACCGCTGCTGGCCAGGACCCAAGGTTGTTCATGTCCAGATCGGACAAATCTACGCTACGGAGACTCTCCATCGAGCTAGCCAGACTCATGGCTTATCTCCTTCAACAGCAGCGGCCGGTTGTGTCTGTTGCACCGTGAGCTGAAACACGTTTTCCTGATCAACCGCCCCAGCGGTGACAGCCTTCACTTCGTTCAGGTTCGGCGCGTCCAGCCAATCAGAGCCATCCAAATTACGCATCAGATTAGAGACTCGGTTGTTTGATTCAGCCGCGCCAACGATCGCGATGTTTTTCCCGGTCATCTTCAGCCCGGTAAAATAGACACCATCGGGAAGCGTGCGAACCAGCTGGTCGAATACTCGGCCGATGATCGGGCGGTTACCCTGGAGATCCTGAATGATCTTCATCCGCTCGAGCAGTTGCTGCCGACGCTCTCTCAATTCCTTGATCTCGGCGATCCGCGTATCCAGAACGGCAATTTCCTTGCGAACGAAATCATTCCGCGCATTCTGTTGCTCGATCGCATGGGTGAAGTACTGATCAGCAAGAAACAATAACCCCACTGCAACTACAGCCACCCCGCCCAGCGACACCAGGAATCGCTGTTTACGCTCTTCACGCTGCTGCTCGCGCCAAGGTAAAAGGTTAATCCGGGCCATCAGTCGAAACTCCTCAAGGCCAATCCACAGGCGATCATCATGGATGGCGCATCACTGGCGAGGGCACCTGCGTTGACCTTGCTGCTCAAGGCCATATCGGCGAACGGGTTGGCAACTAAAGTCTGGGTTCCGATTTTCTGTTGAATCAGACGATCCAGTCCCGGAACGGATGCCGTACCACCGGCCAACAGAATGTAGTCAACATCGTGGAACTGCCCAGCAGCGAAGAAAAATTGAAGAGAACGCGAAACCTGTTGAACGACTGCCTCCTTGAACGGCTGCAACACTTCACTGTCATAGTCGTCTGGAAGACCACCCTGCTTCTTAGCCAGACCAGCCTCTTCCATTGACAGGCCGTAGCGTCGTTGAATCTCCTCCGTGAGCTGACGACCACCGAACAGCTGCTCACGCGTATAGATAGTCCGGCCGTTGTGCAGAACGCTCAGCGTGGTCATGGTCGCACCGATGTCGACCAGCGCGACGGTCAGCTCATCGTGTCCGGCGCCTAATTGGGGCGCCAGCAAACCATAAGAGCGCTCCAACGCGTACGCTTCTACGTCCACGACCTTAGCCGTCAGCCCGGCCAAAGCGAGCGCAGCTTCACGTATTTCCACGTTTTCCTTGCGGCACGCTGCTAGCAGCACTTCAACCCGGCCGGGCGAACGCGCTGCAGGGCCCTGCACCTCGAAGTCGATAGCGACCTCTTCTAAAGGGTAGGGAATATACTGGTCTGCTTCGATTTTCAGCTGATTTTCAAGGTCGTCATCACTGAGCCCGGCTTCCATCTCGATGCTTTTAGTGATGACTGCTGAACCGGAGACCGCCACCGCAGCAGACTTGACCCCGGTTTTCGCCTTTACCAATAGCCGGGAAAGCGCCTGCCCCACGCCCTCCAGTTCAGCAATATTCTTTTCAACCACAGCGTTAGGCGGAAGTGGCTCGACTGCATAGGACTCGACCCGGTACCGGGAACCTGAGCGGCTTAATTCCAGCAGCTTGACGGATGTCGAACTGATGTCGATTCCAAGCAGCGTGTTCGCTTTCTTAGTGAAGAGCCCTATCACGGCCGATTTCCTATCTCTATCCGCTACTTACGGATTAATTATGTTTGTCAGCATTAGATAACAGCCTTGACAGAAGCGCAAATGGCTCCCCTACAGAAAAACCGCTTATAATGTGACCGGTTTTTCCTTTCAGCACCGTCTGCGGCATACACCTCATTCCCCATCCTGGATTCAATGAACCCCGATGCGTTTTCTGAAGTTTTTCCTATGGTCGTGCTTGGCTATTTTCTGCGGACTGTTGCTTAGTCTAAGCGGCGCGTTTCTCTACCTCAGCCCCAATCTGCCGTCAGTCGACTCGCTACGCAGCATACAGCTCCAGATTCCGCTGCGTGTCTATAGCCAGGATGACAAGCTGATCGCCGAATACGGCGAAATGCGACGCTCTCCTATCAACTTCGATCAGATCCCCAAGGATTTCATCGCCGCGCTGCTCTCAGCAGAAGACGATAATTTCGCGAATCATTATGGCGTTGATGTTTCCAGCTTGATGCGCGCTGCCACGCAATTATTGAAAACCGGGCACATTCAGACCGGTGGCAGCACCATCACCATGCAGGTAGCGAAGAATTACTTCCTGACCAGCGAGCGCAGCTTTTCACGCAAGATCAACGAAATTCTGCTCGCTCTGCAGATCGAGCGAGAGCTCAGCAAGGATGAGATCCTTGAGCTCTACGTCAACAAGATCTACCTAGGTAACCGCTCCTACGGAATAGAAGCGGCAGCGCAGGTTTACTATGGCAAATCAATCGGCGAGCTAAGCCTAGGGCAGCTAGCCATGATTGCCGGCCTGCCCAAGGCGCCTTCGGCATTCAATCCACTCGCGAACAAGGAGCGAGCCAAAGAACGACGTGACTGGATTCTTGGCCGGATGTACCGGCTAGGAAAACTAGACGAGGCCCGCTATCAGCAAGCATTGGCAGAGCCCGTCGATGCTTCCTACCACGGCTACTCGCCCGAGCTTGACGCACCTTATATCGCCGAAATGGCCCGTGCCGAAATGGTCGGTCGCTTCGGTAGCACAGCCTACACTGATGGGTTCCGCGTCTATACCACCCCAAGCAGCGAGCGTCAGATCGCAGCCAACCAAGCACTCATTCAGGGGCTAATCGAGTATGACCAGCGCCATGGCTATCGTGGCCTGGAAGCTCATCTAACGGGTGTGAATCAAGCGGACTGGCTGAAACAGCTCGGTGACTATCGCAGCCAGTCTGGGTTGCAGCCGGCGGTCGTTAGTCGCGTGTCGAACGACTCCGTCCAAGCCATCCTTCGGGACGGCAGCGAGCACAGCGTCAGCTGGGAAAGCATGAAGTGGGCTCGACCGTTCATTAACACCAACAGCCTTGGCCCCCGACCAAAGACACCTTCGGAGGTGGTCAAACCGGGAGATGTCATCCGGATTCGCTTTGTCGATGGCGAAGCGCTTTTCAGTCAGATACCGCAGGCACAGGGTGCGCTGGTATCTCTCGATCCACTAGACGGGTCCATTGAAGCGTTGACCGGCGGCTTTTCCTTTGGTCAAAGCAATTACAACCGCGCCATCCAGGCCAAGCGCCAGCCTGGCTCAAGCTTCAAACCCTTCGTCTATAGCGCAGCGCTGGATGCAGGTTTTACCCCCGCGACGCTTGTCAACGACGCACCTATCGTATTCGTCGAAGAAGGGCTGGATCGCGTTTGGCGTCCCAAGAACGACAACAACACTTTCCTCGGCCCGATCCGCCTTCGAGAAGCGCTGTACAAATCACGTAACCTGGTTTCGATTCGCCTGTTGCAAACCCTGGGTATTCCGCAAACCATCGATTACATCAAACGCTTTGGCTTCAAGCCCGAAGACCTTCCAGCGAACCTGTCGCTAGCACTTGGCACGGCAACCTTGACACCGATGGAAATCGCTACCGGCTGGACGGCATTTGCCAACGGCGGCTACAAGATAGAGCCCTACCTGATTGAGCGAATCGAGGACCGAGACGGGAAGGTGATATTCAGCGCGGACCCAGTGCGCGTGCCTGAGCGTGACATCGCTCAACAATCTTCGGCAGACGATAATGAGCAGACCGCCGTCGCCTACGCGCAGACAGACTCGTTCATTGACGACAACAGTTCTGAGCCAGCCCGCCAACCGCCTAGGCATGCTGAACAAATCATCGATGATCGCACCGCTTACATCATGACCAGCATGCTGCAAGACGTCATTAAGCGAGGCACAGGCAGACGAGCCCTGGCGATGGGCCGTGGCGATATTGCGGGCAAGACCGGAACCACCAACGAGTCGAAAGACAGCTGGTTCTCTGGTTATAACGCCGATATTGTCACCACCGTCTGGACCGGGTTCGATCAGCCTCAGAGCCTAGGCCGCCACGAGTACGGCGGTACGGTGGCACTGCCCATCTGGATGAAATATATGAGCACGGTACTGGAGGGCAAGCCAGAGCACGCCCCCGCCGAACCCGAAGGTATTCTGACCCTGCGCATTGATCCAGAGAGCGGTCGCGCAGCGGCCCCTGGAACGCAAGATGCCTATTTCGAAATCTTCCGAAGTGAGGATTCGCCTCCGAACATGGACGACGAATTGATTCCTGGAGCGACAATCCCTGGCAGCCCTCTACCGGCCAGCGAAACAGCACCAATGGATCTTTTCTAAAGGCCGCGGCTACGTTAGAGCGCAGCGGAGTTCCGTAAATTTTTCTACGGTGATCAATAACAAAAAACCGGCCAATGGCCGGTTTTTTTACTGTCCGCCTTAACGCGGCGCTACAGGCAACCTAATCACCCACCAAATACGTCGTCTACTGACTTTAGCGGGTAGTGCGATGGATACGGCAGGGTCGCCACACCGCTTTCGATGGCAGCCTTGGCCACCGCATCGGAAACCAGTGTGATCAGGCGCCGGTCCATGGGCTTCGGAATAATGTACTCACGGCCGAACTCCAGACTGTCAACGCCATAGGCAGCCGCCACTTCAGCCGGCACCGGTAGCTTGGCGAGGTCACGCAACGCCAGCGCAGCCGCTATCTTCATTTCCTCGTTGATACGCTTGGCCCGGACGTCCAGCGCACCGCGGAAGATGAACGGAAAGCCCAGTACGTTATTGACCTGGTTCGGATAATCGGAACGGCCAGTTGCCATGATCACATCGGAGCGGGTCGCGTGCGCCAGCTCGGGGCTGATCTCCGGATCCGGGTTGGAGCAGGCAAATACCACTGGGTTCGCAGCCATGCGCTTGAGGCCTTCAGCAGTCAGCAGATTGGCACCCGATAGACCTACGAAAACATCAGCACCGTCTAGAGCATCATCCAGGGTGCGCTTGTCGGTCTCATGTGCGAACACCGCCTTGTACTGGTTGAGATCATCACGACCAGCATGGATGACACCCTTGCGATCGATCATGAAAATGTTCTCGATCTTAGCGCCCATGCTCACCAGCAACTTCATGCAGGAAGTTGCTGCGGCACCGGCACCAAGGCAGACGATCTTCGCCTGCTCCAACGTCTTGCCGGCAATTTCAAGTGCATTGAGCATGCCCGCTGCTGTGACGATAGCCGTACCGTGCTGGTCATCATGGAACACCGGAATGTCGCACTGCTCGATCAAGGTCCGCTCGATTTCGAAGCACTCGGGCGCCTTGATATCTTCCAGATTGATGCCACCAAAGGTGATGGAGATGCGCTTGACCGTATCGATAAAGGCCTGGGGACTTTCCGCATCGACTTCGATATCGAATACGTCGACTCCGGCAAATCGCTTGAACAGTACGCCTTTGCCTTCCATGACCGGTTTGGACGCCAATGGCCCCAGGTTTCCGAGACCAAGAATGGCGGTGCCGTCGGAGATCACCGCGACCAGATTGCCTTTGCCGGTGTAACGATAAGCCAACTCAGGGTCTCGGGCGATCTCCCGAACCGGCTCTGCCACGCCTGGACTGTAGGCCAGCGAAAGGTCGCGAGCAGTGGACGTGGGCTTGGTCAGCTCAACGCTCAACTTTCCCGGACGGGGCTGGGAATGGTAGTCGAGAGCGGCAGTTTTCAGGTCAGTCATGGGGCATTTCCGCTTATTTTTACTGGGACAGACAGGTGGTCGAGGATACGCCAAGATCAAGCGCCGTCACAAGGGAACGGGAAATCTGACTGTCAAGGCCTGGCGATACGACTTTTGGCGACCGTTTCAGGACAAAGGCACGAGCATTGACGGGTGGCTCAGCCTCAACAACCAACGCGCCCGCCGCGACCGATCACCACGACGCTTTCGATCAATGACCCACCCCCTGACCTCGACATCCTTTCCAGCCAGGCCGCTGAGCGCATCATCGAAGGCGGCTACAGCGTGAGGCGGGATCTGCACCACAAGCGAACCACCTAGCTCCAACCAGACGCCTCCCCGGTTGGTCTCCATGCGTTCAACACGGGCCCGGACAATTGCAAAGCCACCGCTGCGCACGCGCTCCGCTGCGATCACCGGAGGTTGCCGCCAAATCCCTTTTCCAGCCGATCGCGCCTGTTGCTCTGCCTTTCGATGGCACTCGGCCAGAGAAACATTCGGTGCGATAGCGACAAAGAAGCCTAATCCCTCAGCAAGCATTAGTGCTTCCAGGTTTTCGCCATGCCTGTCGAAGACATGGGCAAGAACGCGGCCGTAATGGTCTTTGGACTGCTGGCCAGGACGCATAGCCACGTAACCGTCATTGGCGCTCACCAACGATTGCAGCCGGCTCCTGGCAGCCTCCGCAAACGGCTCGGCGTGGCGCCCGTTGCGGCCCATTTCGGTTGCGTTCAACCCAATGAGCCGCACGCTGCGCCCGTCGGCCAGCCGCAGCGTATCTCCATCTATGACCGTCGCCACCTTCATGCGAGAGAGCGGCTCGCTCACCGAGCAAAGCGCCGCTGCTTGCAAACTGAAGAAGACAGAAACGAAAAAGGCGCCCACTAGGGGCGCCTTTTTCAGCTCGAAGAATCTCACTGGATTCCCGTAGCGACGGCAGCTTATTACTTGGCGCCGAACACACCAAAACGCTGCTTGAAGCGGTCGATACGGCCGCCGGTATCCAGCACTTTCTGCTTGCCAGTGTAGAACGGGTGGCACTCGGAGCAAACGTCGATGCTCAGGTCCTTGGCCAGCGTAGAGCGAGTCTTGATGACGTTGCCGCAGCTGCAAGTGGCGTCGATTTCTACGTAATTAGGATGGATATCGGCTTTCATGGGTAAATCCTCTAGGACTTGTGCCGCCACCCGACCCTATGTCGAGTACCGCACGGAAGGGCGCGAATAATAACAGAGCAGCAAAGTGATGCAAGGGCAGCCGATCGGACAGACACCTGCAGCCTCTCGCATGCAACCAAACAGCCCGAAGCATAGGCAAACCTGCTACCCCGCCGGATCGTTTAACATCGGCATTCGCCGCCAAGGACTATCGCGTGCCTCGACCCATACTCCGCCTCGCACTGCCATCGCCATTGCGCAGACTCTTCGATTACCTCCCCCCTGCTGGCGTTTCCGACGCTGGGCTGCAGCCTGGGATGCGCTTGCGGGTGCCATTTGGGCGACGCGAAATCATCGGAATACTCGTCGAGGTCGTCAGCCACAGCGAAGTCCCTGAGGCAAAGCTCAAACCGGCATTGGAACTGCTTGATGCGCGATCACCTCTGCCATCGCCGCTGTTCAAGCTGTGCCTATGGACCGCACAGTATTACCAACACAGCCTCGGCGACACCTTCAGCTGGGCGCTGCCAGTCCTGCTACGCCAGGGCGAGCCTGCCGAGGCGAGGCAGGAGCACTTCTGGCATGCGGCCAATGGCGCGCGGCCCGAAGACCCCAGACTGAGCCGGGCGCCACGCCAGCGTGACGCACTCAAGACCATCGCGCAGCATCCGCACGGCGTGGCGCACACCCTGCTTTCCCAGCTTCAGCTGAGCAAGGACAGCCTTGACCTGTTGCTGCAAAAAGGCCTGCTACGCGTCGAAACCCGGCGCCGTCACCAGGCCCAGCGACATCAGGGCAGCTGGCTGCTGCAACCGGAACTACCGTTGAACCAGCAGCAACGCGCCGCTTTCGAAGCCATTCGCGCCGGCCTGGATGGCTTTCAGACGTACCTGCTCGCCGGCGTCACCGGGAGTGGCAAGACCGAGGTCTACCTGCAGCTCATCCATCAGGTGCTTGAGGCGGGCAAGCAGGCGCTGGTGTTGATTCCAGAAATCAACCTCGGCCCGCAGACCCTGGCTCGCTTCGAGCGGCGCTTCAATGCCCGCATCGCCTTGCTCCACTCCAACGTCAACGACCGCGAACGCCTGGATGCCTGGCTCGCGGCACGGGACGGCGAGGCAGACATCATTATTGGCACGCGCTCGGCACTGTTCACCCCGATGAAAAATCCCGGGCTCATCATCCTCGATGAGGAGCACGATGCTTCCTATAAACAGCAGGAGGGGCTGCGTTATCACGCACGTGACCTGGCCGTGGTCAGAGCGCGCCAGGAAAACGTTCCGATCCTGCTAGGGTCGGCAACGCCGTCACTGGAAAGCTTGCACAACGCCCACAGCGGACGCTATGCACTGTTAAAGCTGACCGAGCGCGCCGGCGGCGCACAGCCGCCCCGCTTCCTTCGCCTGGACATTAAGAGCCGCCCTCTCGATTCCGGCATTTCCGGCCCGCTGCAGCAGGCCATGGCGCAGACACTGGCTGCCGGGCAGCAGGTACTGGTGTTCCTCAACCGGCGCGGCTTCGCCCCCTCCCTGCTGTGCCACGACTGCGGGTGGATCGGCCAGTGTCCGCGCTGTGACGCCAGAATGACCCTGCATCAACGCCACAATGAACTGCGCTGTCACCACTGCGGGCATGCCGAACGCCCCCCGCACAGCTGCCCGGACTGCGCCAAGCTCGACCTGAGACCTGTAGGCGCGGGTACCGAGCGCGCGGAAGAGCGGCTCACAACGCTCTTTCCTGACTACCCGGTGCTGCGCATCGATCGTGACAGCACGTCCCGCAAGGGCTCGATGGAGCATTTGCTGACCACCATCAACCGCGGCGAGCCGTGCCTGCTGGTGGGCACTCAGATGCTTGCAAAGGGTCATCACTTCCCCCGAGTGACCCTGGTCGCCATTCTTGATGCCGATGGTGGGCTGTTCTCGGCAGACTTCCGTGCGAGTGAACGCATGGCGCAGCTCATCGTCCAGGTAGCCGGCCGCGCAGGGCGAGCTGAAGAGCCCGGCAAGGTGATCATCCAGACGCATCTGGCTGATCACCCGTTGCTGGTCCAGCTGACCGAACAGGGCTATTTCGCCTTTGCTGAGCAGGCGTTGAGCGAGCGACGCGCGGCCGGCTTGCCACCTTTCAGCCATCTGGCACTATTGCGCGCCGAGGCGACGAAACCCGGCCAGGCCGAAGACTTCCTCGACGAGGCCTGCAGCCAGGCCGAACAGCTGATGGTGCAACTCGACCTGACGGGTGTCGAGTTACTAGGGCCAGTACCCGCTCCGATGGAGCGACGCGCTGGACGTTTCCGCGCACAGCTGCTGCTACAAGCCAACGCTCGCGGGCCTCTGCATAACCTCATGAACGCCTGGTTGCCGCAGGTGGAAACGTTGCCGGGTAGCCGCAGCGTTCGCTGGTCACTGGATGTCGACCCGATCGACCTGTTCTGATGTAGGCCGGCCACAGAGGCTCCAGCGCAACTAAGCGCCTTAAGCCTTGAAGGTTCGCCCTCGTGGCACCGATAATGCCCAGTTTTCGACCAAAGCCTACGGCCGACCGAGCACATCATGAAAGACAGCATCCGCCATCTGATCCAGCAAGCCCTGGCCCGTCTCACCGCTGAAGGCGTGCTGCCGGAGGGGTCGAACCCAACCATCCAGGTGGAGAACACCCGTGACAAGTCCCACGGGGACTTCGCCAGCAATGTCGCGATGATGCTGGCCAAGCCCGCCGGGATGAAGCCCCGCGACCTGGCCCAGAAGCTGATTGATGCACTGCCGGCAGACCCGAGCGTCAGCAAAGTGGAAATTGCCGGCCCTGGCTTTCTCAACTTCTTCCAGAACAGCACCGCGCTGGCTCAACGCCTTGGTGCCGCCCTTGCCGATCCACTGCTCGGAGTAAGCAAAACGGGCTCCAGACAACGCGTCGTGGTTGACCTGTCCTCACCGAACCTGGCGAAGGAAATGCACGTCGGCCACCTGCGCTCGACCATCATTGGCGACGCCGTGGCGCGCGTACTTGAATTCCTCGGTGATGAAGTAATCCGGCAGAACCACGTAGGCGATTGGGGCACGCAGTTCGGCATGCTGCTGGCTTATGTGATGGAGCAGCCCAAGGGTTTCGACTCACCCGAGCTGGCGGACCTGGAAGGCTTCTACCGAGCGGCAAAGCAACGGTTCGACGAGTCGCCCGAGTTTGCCGAACGTGCGCGCAAACTCGTCGTGGAGCTTCAGGCCGGCGACGCCGAGTGCCTGCGACTGTGGAAGCAATTCAACGAGCTCTCACTCAGCCATGCGCAACAAGTCTATGACCGCCTCAACGTCCGCCTCACCCCGGAAGACGTCAAAGGCGAAAGCGCCTACAACGCCGAACTTGCCGATATAGTCTCGTCGCTCAAGGCCAAAGGTCTGTTGAGCGAAAGCAACGGCGCCCAGTGCGTTTTTCTCGATGAATTCAAGAACGCCGAAGGCAACCCGCTCCCGGTGATTGTGCAGAAAGCCGGCGGTGGCTACCTCTACGCGACTACCGACCTGGCGTCCATGCGCTACCGCAGTCAGCAGCTCAAGGCCGATCGCGCGCTGTATTTTGTCGATCAGCGCCAGGCGCTGCATTTCCAGATGACCTTCGAGGTGGCCAGGCGCGCTGACTTCGTCCGCAGCGACATGCAGCTCGAGCATATGGGCTTCGGCACCATGAACGGTGCAGATGGCCGCCCCTTCAAAACCCGTGATGGCGGCACCGTGAAGCTGGTCGACCTGCTCGATGAAGCCGAGCAGCGTGCCTACAGCCTGGTTAAAGGCAAAAACCCGGATCTGGACGAAGGGGAGCTGCGGCAGATAGCCCACGCTGTCGGCATCGGCGCAGTGAAATATGCGGACCTGTCCAAGCACCGCACCAGCGATTACAGCTTCAACTTCGAGCAGATGCTCAGCTTCGAAGGCAACACTGCCCCCTACCTGCTATACGCCTACACCCGAGTCGCCAGCGTGTTTCGCAAGCTGGGTACCGGCATGGATGGAGTCGGCGGCGAGATCAACCTGGAAGCCGAACAAGAGCAAGCGCTAGGCGCAAAGCTGGCTCAGTTCGCCGAGGTGCTCAACGGTGTCGGCGAGAAGGGTGTTCCCCACCTGTTGTGCAGCTATCTATACGATCTGGCAGGGCTGTTCTCCAGCTTCTACGAACATTGCCCGATACTCACCGCTGAGAACGAGACGGTCAAACAGAGTCGCCTGCGCCTGGCCGCCCTGACCGGCAAAACGCTGAAACAGGGTCTTGCCCTGCTTGGCCTGGAAACGCTGGAGCGGATGTAAGTGGCAGCCAGGAAGAAACCCGCCCCGAAACGTGGCGCGAGCCGCTACCAGGCACCTGCCAAAAAGCCGGTACCCGGCTGGATCTGGCTCGTATGTGGCCTGGTGATCGGCGGCTTCATCGTGTTCCTGATGAACCTCGAACCTGGCGGCGATGAAATCAAGCGCACCAAGGACACAGCCAAATCCAAGGAGCAGCCGAAGCGTTCATCCCCCACCACGGGCCAGCCTGCGAAACCGAAGTACGACTTCTATACGCTGCTGCCTGAGTCGGAAGTGATCTTGCCGCCCGAGGCGCCAAAGCCTGAGCCTGAGTCGCCCAAGCCGGTCACACAAGAGGAAGCGGCCAAGATTGACGCCGCGCGCGCCGAAGCCGCTCTGAATGGCCAGGTCCCTCCGCCCCCGCCTACAGTGGCCAAGGCACCGGTGACTCAGTTCTTCTTGCAGGCCGGTTCGTTCCGCAAGAAGCCGGAAGCGGAAAAGGTCAGGGCGCAGATCATTCTGCTCGGCCAGGATGTACGGGTTGAGAACGTGACCGTGCGTGACGAGGACTGGTATCGGGTGCTGGTCGGGCCATTTGCCGACCGGGCAAGACTCGATCAGGCCCAGAAGACGCTATCAGCAAGCGGCTACAAGAACCTGCTGCTGCAACAGCGTCAGGCGCGCTGAACCGAGGCCTTCGAGCACCAGCGCGGGAGACAGCGCTGCTTCTCTATCGACTTGCGGGACCCGCCCGGCGCTCAGCTTTTGCGGTCCCGAGGCGCGTAGGCGAATACGTCTGCACGCATCTGTTTGGCATCCATTCCCGCCTCCACCAACGCATCCAGCGTGCCATAGACCATGGCGGGAGAGCCGCTGGCATAAACGTGAACTAGCTCGAGATCGGTGAAGTCCTCGCAGACCGCTTCATGCAGCATGCCGCGCCGTCCCGACCAGTCACCGAGGTCGCTGACGATCTGGTGCAGTGACAGATTGGGCATCTGCTGCCATTCCTGCCAATGCGGCAACTGATAGAAATCTTCCGGGCGCCGCACGCCCCAGTACAGGTGTACCGGATAGGCGAAGCCCTCGGCGCGGCAATGTTCGATCAGACTGTGCATCTGGGCCATGCCGGTGCCTGCTGCAATCAACACCAGCGGCCCCTCCGGCAATTCGGCGAGGTGTGTATCACCAAACGGCATCTGCACGCGGGCCGTTCCGGTGCGCCTGATCAGCTCCAGCAGGTCGATGGCGGACGATTCGCGCGCCAGCACATGGAGCTCAAGCTCACGTCCGCGGCCTGGTGCGGACGCTAGCGAAAAGGCGCTGTACTCCCCGTCTTCCCGCTCCAGCAGTACGTATTGCCCAGCGTGATAGCGTGGCAATTTTCCAGCCGGTGCGCGCAGCAGCAGGCGAAACACGTCGCCGCCCACATCTTCGCAGCTGACGAGCTGGCAACTGAGCGTGCGCACCGGAAGCTCCCCCGGTGCGAGCACGCCATCCCACAGCAGGACGCAATCTTCTTCGGGCTCCGCCAGGCAGGCGAACACTTCGCCATGATCATGGCTTTCACCACGCTGACGCACCCGGCCGTCTACCAGCAGGGCAGCGCAGATCAGGCAATTACCATTACGACATGCCTGCGGACAGTCGTAGCCCAGCCGGCGCGCAGCGTCGAGGATCAACTCACCTCGCTCGACGTCCAGCACTGCTCCGGAGGGTTGCAGAGTTACTTTCATCAATAAAAAACCTGAGTAAATGCGCGACTGGTCATCAGTCGATGCCCAGGTCGGCCCAGAGTTCGTCGACCCTACGCTTGACGGCCTCATCCTGCACGATGGCCCGCCCCCATTCACGGCTGGTCTCACCGGGCCACTTGTGGGTGGCATCGAGCCCCATTTTGCTGCCAAGACCGGACACCGGCGAGGCGAAGTCGAGATAATCGATCGGTGTATTTTCGATCAGCACCGTATCGCGCTTGGGATCCATGCGCGTGGTGATCGCCCAGATCACATCATTCCAGTCCCGGGCATTGATGTCATCGTCGGTGACAATAACGAACTTGGTGTACATGAACTGCCGCAGGAAGCTCCACACGCCCAGCATCACACGCTTGGCATGGCCGGGGTACTGCTTTTTCATGGTCACCACCGCCATGCGGTAGGAACAGCCTTCCGGTGGCAGATAGAAATCAGTGATTTCCGGGAACTGCTTCTGCAGGATCGGAACGAACACCTCATTGAGCGCAACCCCGAGAATTGCCGGCTCGTCCGGCGGCCTTCCGGTATAGGTGCTGTGGTAGATCGCATCGCGGCGCTGGGTGATACGCTCGACGGTGAACACCGGGAAGCGGTCGACTTCGTTGTAGTAGCCGGTGTGATCACCGTACGGCCCCTCATCCGCCATTTCGCCAGGCTGGATATACCCTTCCAGAACGATTTCAGCCCCGGCCGGTACCTGCAGGTCGCTGCCCCGGCATTTGACCAGCTCGGTACGGCTGCCGCGTAGTAGGCCAGCAAAGGCGTATTCGGACAGCGAATCCGGAACCGGCGTGACGGCGCCGAGAATCGTGGCCGGATCGGCGCCGAGCGCCACCGCCACCGGATAGGGTCGGTCGGGATATTTCTCGCACCACTCACGAAAATCCAGCGCGCCGCCTCGATGACTGAGCCAGCGCATGATGACCTTATTGCGACCGATCACCTGTTGGCGATAGATACCCAGGTTCTGTCGCTCTTTGTTGGGGCCTTTGGTAATCGTCAGGCCCCAGGTGATAAGCGGCCCAGCATCCCCCGGCCAGCAGGTCTGCACCGGCAACCGGGACAGATCGACATCGTCACCTTCGATGATCACTTCCTGACAGGGCGCGTCCTTGAGTACCTTGGGCGCCATGCTGATGACCTTCTTGTAGATCGGCAGCTTGTTCCAGGCGTCCTTCAGCCCTTTCGGCGGCTCCGGCTCTTTGAGAAAAGCCAAGAGTTTGCCGATCTCGCGCAGCTCGGATACTTCGTTGGCACCCATGCCCAGGGCAACACGCTTGGGCGTACCGAAGAGGTTGCCGAGAACAGGCATATCGAAGCCTGACGGATTCTCGAACAGCAGCGCCGGGCCCTGCTTGCGCAGAGTCCGATCGCAGATTTCGGTCATTTCCAGAACCGGGGAAACGGCGGTTGAAACGCGCTTGAGTTCACCGCGCTGTTCCAGACCTCGGATAAAGTCGCGCAGATCGCGATACTGCATGCTTGAGCCTCACAGGGGCCGGCCGGGGCGGAAAGTGTAGCCTTGGCGCAGGCCGATACAAAACCTGCAGACAGACAAAGGCCGGGTTTCCCCGGCCTCGGCAACAACCACAGACCTTATTTGCGCTTCATCGACATGAAGAATTCTTCGTTGGTCTTGGTGTCCTTGAGCTTGTCGAGCAGGAACTCGATCGCAGCGCTTTCATCCATTGGGTGCAGCAGCTTGCGCAGAATCCAGATGCGCTGCAGCTCTTCTTCGCTGGTCAGCAATTCTTCGCGGCGAGTACCCGAACGGTTGATGTTGATCGCCGGGAATACCCGCTTCTCGGCGATACGGCGATCGAGCTGCAACTCGAGGTTACCGGTACCCTTGAACTCCTCGTAGATCACCTCGTCCATCTTCGAGCCGGTTTCCACCAGCGCGGTGGCGAGAATGGTCAGGCTGCCGCCTTCCTCGATATTTCGCGCGGCGCCAAAGAAGCGCTTGGGCTTTTCCAGCGCGTGGGCGTCGACACCACCGGTCAGTACCTTGCCGGAGCTCGGGATCACGGTGTTATAGGCACGGGCCAGACGGGTGATGGAATCCAGCAGGATGACCACATCCTTTTTGTGCTCGACCAGACGCTTGGCCTTTTCGATCACCATTTCGGCAACCTGCACGTGGCGGGTCGGTGGCTCATCGAAGGTAGAGGCGACCACTTCGCCACGCACGGTGCGCTGCATTTCGGTCACTTCTTCCGGGCGTTCATCGATCAGCAAGACGATCAGGTGACACTCGGGGTTGTTGCGGGTAATGTTGCTCGCGATGTTCTGCAGCATGATCGTCTTGCCCGCTTTCGGCGGAGCCACGATCAGCCCGCGCTGACCCTTGCCGATCGGAGCACAGAGGTCGATCACGCGACCGGTCAGGTCTTCGGTCGAGCCATTTCCGGCTTCCATCGTCAGTCGCTTGTTGGCGAACAATGGGGTCAGGTTCTCAAAGAGAATCTTGTTCTTCGCGTTTTCCGGACGATCGAAGTTGATCGTATCGACCTTGAGCAGCGCGAAATAACGCTCGCCTTCTTTTGGCGGGCGAATCTTGCCGACGATGGTGTCGCCGGTACGCAAGTTGAAACGGCGGATCTGGCTCGGCGAAACGTAGATATCGTCCGGGCCGGCGAGATAAGAAGAATCCGCGGAGCGCAGGAAGCCGAAGCCATCCTGCAGGATCTCCAGCACGCCGTCACCGGAGATTTCCTCACCGCTTTTCGCGTGCTTTTTCAGCAGAGAGAAAATCACGTCCTGCTTGCGCGAACGGGCCATGTTGTCGATGCCCATCTGTTCGGCCATTTCCAGCAGTTCGGTGATGGGCTTTTGCTTAAGTTCGGTCAGATTCATAGAGAGAGATCAGAAGGGATGAAGAAAGCGATTAGCTTGAGAAGCCGCGCAGCAGGAGACGAACAGGTTCGTTGTGCTTTATGAGGCTGAAGTGCGTCGGCGACGGCATGCAGAGGGCGACGGAGAAGCGTCGCAGGGCCGAATTTAGCACCGTGCAGGCGAAGCGTCCACCCTGCAGTCATAAAAAAGCCCCCGCAATTGCGAGGGCTTTTGAAAACAGCAGCGATGAATCAGATATTGCTATCCAGAAACGCCGCCAGCTGTGACTTCGACAGAGCGCCTACCTTGGTCGCCTCGACGTTGCCGTTCTTGAACAGCATCAGGGTCGGAATGCCGCGCACGCCGTACTTGGGCGGGGTTTCCTGATTTTCATCGATGTTCAATTTGCAGACTTTGAGCTTGCCTTCGTATTCCTTGGCGATTTCATCGAGTACCGGAGCGATCATCTTGCACGGACCACACCATTCAGCCCAGTAATCGACCAGAACAGGACCATCGGCCTGGAGCACGTCCTGCTCGAAGCTGCTGTCACTGACATTGTTGATGTATTCGCTCATGGAGTTTCTCCAGGGTCAAAATCAGAAGTGACGCCATCATAGCCCGGCTTGGTGCGGATCGAAAGTCGCAGCCTGTCGCTCGGGCAATAGACCATGGGCGGCACCATGGAATCGACAACGGCGGATGGTGGCCCAGCGCTGCGCGTTGGCGGATGTCGACGATCATGTCAGGATGTCGGGGTTTTGCACAGAGACCGCCCCATGCGCCCAACAGCCGCCGAACCCTTTCCGATGATTGCTGCCCTGGATCTCGGCTCGAACAGCTTCCATATGATACTGGCCCGCACCAGCAACGGCGAGATGCGCATCCTCGAGCGGCTCGGCGAAAAGGTCCAGCTGGCCGCCGGCATCGACGAGAACAGACAGCTCGACGACGCTGCCATGCAGCGCGGGCTGGACTGTCTTCGCCGCTTCGCTCAATTGGTCAACCATCTTCCCCAGGGCGCCGTGCGTGTGGTCGGTACGAATGCCCTGCGCGAGGCACGCAACCGCGCGCAGTTCATTCGCCAGGCCGAGTCGATCATCCAGCATCAGGTCGAAGTCATTTCAGGCCGAGAAGAAGCACGGCTCATCTACCTGGGCGTATCGCATACTTTTCCCGCCTCGAGCGGCAAGCGCCTGGTCGTCGACATTGGTGGTGGCAGCACCGAGTTCATCATCGGGGAAGGTTTCGATTCGCAGTTGCGTGAAAGCCTGCAGATGGGCTGCGTGAGCTTTACTCAGCGGTTCTTCCAGGACGGCAAAATCACCCCAGCCCGTTACGCCCAGGCCTATACCGCTGCAAGGCTAGAGCTGATGAGCATCGAGCACGGCCTGCGCCGGCTAGGCTGGCAGGACGCCGTCGGCGCCTCTGGCACCATCCGCGCCGTCGGCCTGGCAATCAAGAGTGCCGGGCTCAGTAACGGCGAAGTCACCGCTGATGGCATCGGCTGGCTCAAGCGCAAGCTGTTCAAGCTGGGCGATGTGGAAAAGCTCGACATGGACGGCATCAAGCCGGACCGCCGGGGTATCTTCCCCGCCGGGCTGGCCATCCTCGAAGCGATCTTCGACGCCCTGGAACTCACCAGCATGGCGCATTCCGAAGGCGCACTGCGTGAAGGCGTGCTCTATGACCTTATCGGTCGACATCACCAGGAAGACATCCGCGACCGCACCCTGAGCTTTCTCATGGAGCGCTACCACGTCGACACCGAACAGGCGGCGCGGGTAGAAGGCAAGGCGCTTGAGGCGTTCGATCAGGTTTCATCGGATTGGGGACTGGATGAGGAATGGCTGCGTGAATTGCTCGGCTGGGCCGCCCGAGTACATGAGGTGGGCCTGGATATCGCCCACTATCATTACCACAAGCATGGCGCTTACCTGATCGAGCACTCCGACCTGCCCGGCTTCTCGCGGCAGGATCAGCAGATGCTGGCGCTGCTGGTTCGTGGCCATCGGCGCAACATACCCAGGCAGAAATTCGAAGAAATGAGCGAGGACGGCGTGAAGCTGACCCGACTCTGTGTGCTGCTGCGCTTCGCGATCCTTTTTCACCACATCCGCGGCCCGCAACAAGCGCCAGCGTTTCAGCTCAAAGCCGGCGACAACAGCCTGGACGTAGCTTTTCCTGATGGCTGGCTAGCCAACAATCCGCTGACCCAGGCGGATTTCGCCCTGGAAGCGGACTGGCTCAAGCGAATCGATTTCACCCTCAGCGTACGCTGAATCCAGCGGGCAGCGGCAGCGGAGCAATTCGCCCGCCGCCTCCTCTAGTAGCCGACTGCTTATCGCGCAGTCGGGCTACCCAGACGTTCCAGCAAAGCGTTCTGTACGTTTCGCGGATTCTGGTTACCACTCGGGCTGTTACGTAGGTAACTGCCGTCCGGCTGCAGCACCCAACTCTGGGTGTTGTCGGTCAGGAAGCCCTCGAGCTCCTTCTTCACCCGTGTCACCAGCTTCTTGCCTTCGACCGGGAAGCAAGTCTCGACCCGTCGATCCAGGTTGCGCTCCATCCAATCGGCGCTCGACAGATACAGCTTCTCATCGCCCGCGTTGAGGAAATAGAACACGCGACTGTGCTCAAGGAAGCGCCCGATGATCGAGCGCACCTGGATATTGTGCGAGACCCCGAGGATCCCGGGGCGCAGACAGCACATGCCGCGGACGATCAAATCGATGCGCACGCCGGTCTGACTGGCCTTGTACAGCGCCCGGATCATTTTCGCGTCGGTCAGCGAGTTGATTTTGAGGATGATGTGCGCAGGCTTGCCTTCGCTGGCGTGCTGCGTCTCCTGGGCGATCATGTCCAGCAGCGCCTTTTTCAGCGTAAAGGGCGCGTGCAGGAGCTTTTTCATGCGCATGGTTTTGCCCATGCCTATCAACTGGCTGAACAGCTTAGACACGTCTTCGCAGAGTGCATCATCCGAGGTCAGCAGGCTGTAATCGGTGTATAGCCGTGCGTTACCGGCGTGGTAGTTGCCCGTACCGAGATGGGCGTAGCGCCGCAGTTCACCATTCTCGCGGCGCAGAATCAGCATCATCTTGGCGTGGGTCTTGTAGCCCACCACGCCATAGATCACTACGGCCCCGGCCTGCTGCAAGCGACTGGCCAATTGCAGGTTGGATTCCTCATCGAAGCGCGCCCGCAGCTCAATGACCGCGGTGACTTCTTTGCCGTTGCGCGCGGCTTCAACCAGTGCGTCGACGATTTCCGAGTTGGCACCAGAGCGATAGAGCGTCTGCTTGACGGCCAGGACGCAGGGATCCTTCGCCGCCTCGCGCAGCAGGTCGATCACCGGAGTGAAGGATTCATAGGGGTGCAGCAGCAGGATGTCCTGTTTGCCAACCACGCTGAAGATGTTTTCGCTGTTCTGTAACAGCTTCGGGATCGCGGGCGTGAACGGGGTGTACTGCAGTTCGGGATGGCTCTCCAGCCCTGTAATACTGAACAGCCGGGTCAAGTTGACCGGCCCGTTGACCCGATACAGCTCGCTTTCGCTCAGGCTGAACTGCTTGAGCAGGAAGTCGGCGAGGTGCTTCGGACAGGTGTCCACTACCTCCAGCCGAACGGCGTCGCCATAGCGCCGAGAAATCAGCTCTCCACGCAACGCTCGCGCCAGGTCCTCGACGTCCTCCGTATCGACCGACAAGTCCGCATTGCGCGTCAGGCGGAACTGGTAACAGCCCTTGACCTTCATGCCATGGAACAGGTCATCGGCGTGAGCGTGAATCATCGATGAGAGGAATACGTGGTTGGCACCAGGCCCGCCGACCTCCTCTGGCACCCGGATAACCCGGGGCAACAACCGCGGCGCCGGAATGATCGCCAGCCCGGAGTCTCGGCCAAAGGCATCGATCCCTTCAAGCTCGACGATGAAGTTCAGACTCTTGTTGACCAGCAACGGGAAGGGGTGAGTAGGGTCAAGCCCGATGGGCGTGATGATCGGTGCGATCTCGTCGCGGAAATAGCGGCGCACCCAGGCCTTGATCTTGGTTGTCCAGTTGCGCCGCCGGATAAAGCGCACCTGATGTTTGACCAGCTCCGGCAGCAGCACCTCGTTGAGGATCGAATACTGCCGATTGACCTGTTCGTGAACCAGCTCGGAAATACGCGCCAGCGCCTGGTGCGGCTGTAGACCGTCGGCGCCGGCCTGCTCGCGCGCAAAAGTGACCTGCTTCTTCAGCCCGGCGACGCGAATTTCGAAGAACTCATCCAGGTTGCTGGAAAAGATCAGCAGGAACTTCAGCCGCTCCAGCAGCGGATAGGACTCGTCCAGCGCCTGTTCCAGCACGCGGATGTTGAACTGCAGCTGTGACAGCTCACGGTGGATATAGAGGCTGTTGTCGTCCAGATTCGGCGGCGGGGCCGGCGGTGCTGGCACCTCCTCTGCCTTATCCACCTCCGGCGCTGGCGGGGTCACTTCCTCGAGGGGTTGCGCCTCGATGGCAGCAGCCTGCAATTCACTTTCGCTGAGTCCCTGGTTAGTCATCGATCTGCCTCGGCAGGGCTCATCGCCCCTGTTTTAATTGTTGTGCCGCCTGTTTGGCGAAATAGGTAAGAATGCCATCTGCACCTGCGCGCTTGAAGGCGGTCAGCGATTCGAGGATCACGGCATCGCTAAGCCAGCCGTTCTGAATCGCGGCCATGTGCATCGCATATTCGCCACTGACCTGGTAGACGAAGGTCGGCACTCGAAAGGCATCTTTGACCCGCCAAAGAATATCCAGATAAGGCATGCCCGGCTTGACCATGACCATATCGGCGCCTTCTGAAAGGTCTGCGCCGACTTCGTGCAGCGCCTCGTCACCATTGGCCGGGTCCATCTGGTAGGTGTTCTTGCTGCCCTTGCCCAGATTCGCAGCCGAGCCCACCGCATCGCGGAACGGCCCGTAGTAGGCACTGGCGTATTTGGCCGAATAGGCCATGATCCGCACGTTATGGTGATCGGCTACTTCCAGCGCTTCGCGAATCGCCTGGATACGTCCATCCATCATGTCCGATGGCGCGACCACCTGTGCACCCGCCTCTGCGTGAGACAGGGCCTGACGGACCAGCGCATCGACCGTGACATCGTTCTGCACGTAACCGTTTTCGTCGAGAATGCCGTCCTGACCATGCGTGGTAAAGGGATCCAGCGCTACGTCGGTGATGATGCCGAGTTCCGGGAAGCGCTCGCGCAGCGCACGGGTGGCGCGCTGGGCAATGCCCTCGGGATTCCAGGCCTCTGCCGCATCGAGGGATTTCTTTTCCAGCGGGGTTACCGGAAACAGCGCCAGCGCCGGAATACCCAGCGCGACCAGCTCTGCGGCTTCCTCCAGCAACAGGTCGATCGAAAGGCGCTCTACGCCGGGCATCGACGGCACCTGCTCGCGACGGTTTTCGCCGTCGAGTACAAACACGGGCAGGATCAGATCGTCCACACTCAACCGATTCTCGCGCACCAGCCGGCGGGAAAATTCATCACGACGATTGCGACGCAGCCGAGTAGCGGGAAACAAGCGATTGGCAGGAACGAAACTCACAGCGAACTCCTGGCCCGCCTGGCGGGCAATATGACGTTTATAAGCCGACAGCGTGACAGATTGGTGACAGGCCATCAGCGTCGACCGAAGATGGCCCTCATTGTCGCCACCACGGGCAGGCTCTGCCAGTGCTTTGAACAGTCAATACCCGTAGCGACGGGCCTGGTCCAGACGCGCCGGCGGTTGAACACCCGTCGTATTGAGGCATCCAACCATTATCGCGGTGGGCTTACCTTGAGCCCTGCCAAGGGCTAGCATCTAAGGCATTGGCCTGGCGCAATTGCCAGGCTGCCAAATCTGACCAGGAGTACCCTCAATGAATAGAAAGGTCGCCGTGATTCTTTCCGGCTGTGGTGTATACGACGGCTCGGAAATCTACGAAAGCGTGATCACGCTGCTGCGCCTGGACCAGCGTGGCGCCAAGGTTCAGTGCTTCGCGCCGGACATCCAGCAAATGCACGTGATCAATCACCTCACTGGTGAGGAAATGTCCGAAAGTCGCAACGTGCTAACCGAATCGGCGCGCTTGGCCCGGGGGGAGATCAAGGCGCTGCACGAAGCCAATGTCGAAGAGTTCGATGCGCTGATCATCCCGGGCGGCTTCGGCGCGGCCAAAAACCTGTCCGACTTTGCCACCCAGGGCGCCGGCTGTACGGTGCTCCCTGAGGTATTGTCACTGGCCAAGGCATTTGCCGAGGCCGGCAAACCGGTCGGCATGATGTGCATCGCGCCGACCATGGCGGCGCAGATCTTCGGCCGCGGCGTGGTCTGCACGCTGGGCAACGACGACGATCCCGCTGCAGCCGCAGCGCGGGAGATGGGCATTGAGCACCAGGCGTGCGAGGTCACCGAGATCGTCGAGGACTCTCGGCACAACCTGGTGACGACACCTGCCTACATGCTGGCGCAGTCCATCAGCGAGGCGGCCTCGGGTATCTACAAGCTGGTCGACAGGGTACTGGCGCTAACCGGCAAATAGGCCACCGCCCCGCCTGCTCGCAACTCCCGCCCGGCGGTGGGAGTTGTAGCACGGCCACCGTGGCGATACAGCCAATCTCACCGGCGCTCCCGCCGCGCCACTGGTCAATCCCATCGCCCTCCGGCAGCTTAGTTGGACCTGCCCGAGAGCCTGACGCATGAATCACCCCATCGACACCATCGAAGAACAACAACACGCCGTGCGCCAGCTATTCGAACGCATTCCCTTCAACGAATACCTGGGCATCGAACTGGACGAAGTTTCCCGCCAACGCGTGGTGATGCACCTGCCAATGAAACACGAGCTGGTCGGCAACTTCTTTCACGGCATTCTGCATGGCGGGGTGATCGCGTCACTACTCGATGTCGTGGGCGGCGCCATGGCGATGATCGGAGCCTTCGAAAAGCATCAGCACCTGACGACCGAGGAGCGTGCCTTGCGCCTGTCGCGCCTCGGCACCATCGACCTGCGAATCGACTATCTGCGCCCAGGGCGTGGTGAACGCTTCAGTGCCGCCGCAACGCTGTTGCGTTCCGGCAATAAGGTGGCAGTGGTGCGCTCCGAACTGCACAACGAAGAAGGGGTGTTGATCGCAGTAGGTACAGGTACCTATCTCTGCGGCTGATCGGATATTTCGACCTGCAGCCTGATTCGACCGGCTACCGAGGTCGGTTAGCGGTCGCTGGTGCGGGAGAGCTGCGTTAATAGACGGTCCAACGCGTTGGCGAAGGCTTGACGGTCCCGCTCGCCATACGCCGCCTGCCCACCGCCCACCTGGCCCTGCTCTCGTAGATCAGTGAACAGATTGCGCACCGCCAGGCGATCGCCCATGTTGCGCTCGTCGAATTCACGCCCGCGCGGATCGAGGGCGGCCACGCCCTTCTTCACCAGGCGATCCGCCAACGGCACATCGCTGCAAATCACCAGCTCGCCAGGTTGCGCATGCTCGACCAGATAATCATCAGCGGCGTCCGGCCCGCTCGGCACGACGATCAAGCGAACACAGGCGAAGGCCGGTTTGACTTGGCTCTGACCCGCGACCAGCAAGACCTCGAACTTGCGTTTGAGGGCGAACTTGATCAGCTGCTCTTTAGCGGCCTTCGGACAGGCATCGGCATCAACCCATACCCGCATCGGCGCGGCCGCCGTCATGCCACCGCCCGCCGCACCGTAGCCAACAAGGCTGCAGCACCGGCAAACATGGCGGCGAAACTGCGATTGACCAGGCGCTGCTGACGCGGCGTACGCAACAAGTGCAAGACTCGGGACGCCAGCCCGGTGTAGCCCGCCATGACGATCAGGTCGACAACCACCATCGTCGCGCCCATATGCAGGTACTGCAGTATCAGGTCACGCTGCGGGTCGAGAAATTGCGGCAGCACCGCGAGAATGAACACGATGGCTTTGGGGTTACTGGCATTGACCAGAAAACCGCGAAACACCAACGCCAAAGGTCGACCGATCGGCCGCGGCGCAGCGCTGTCGTCGAGCATCGAAGGCACCGCCTGCCACTGCTTGAGCGCCAACCACAGCAGGTAGGCGACACCGAACCATTTGATCAGGCTGAAGGCGAGCGACGAAGTTGCCAGCACCGCCCCGACCCCAGCGGCCACCACAGCTATCTGCATTGCCAGCGCGATCTGCAAGCCGATCGCGTTCCAATAACCGCGCCAGAAGCCGTACTGCAATCCGCAGGACATCGAGGCGATCGCTCCCGCCCCCGGCGACAGGCTGATGACCCAACAGGCAACAAGAAAGGCAAGCCAAGTTTCGAGCGTCATGATTGATCCTCCAAGAAGCTGCGCCTGCAGGCGCAGCTTTCAGCGCAGCCTTAGTCTGGCATGTCTTTGCCGAGCTTTACCGGCTCCTTCAGCTTGCGCTTCATGGCCTTGCGCATGCGGATGTTCAGCGCCTCGACGCCCAGCGAGAAGGCCATGGCGAAGTACACGTAGCCCTTGGGCACATGCGCGCCGAAAGCTTCGGCCACCAGCAGGGTGCCGACAACGATCAAGAACGACAGCGCGAGAATTTTTAGCGTTGGATGCTTCTCGATGAAATCGCTGATGGTACCCGCGGCGAGCATCATCACGCCGACAGCGATAACGATCGCGGCGACCATCACCTGTACGTTATCCACTAGGCCCACAGCAGTGATCACCGAGTCCAGCGAGAAGACGATATCGATCACCGCGATCTGCAGGATGATGCCAACGAAGCCTGCTTTGACCGCACCTCCGGTGGTACCTTCCGACTCTTCTTCGCCCTCAACGCTGTGCCAGATTTCCATCGTGCTCTTGAACAGCAGAAACAGGCCGCCGAAAAACAGGATCAGGTCACGCCCGGACACACCGTGCTCGAATACGGTGAACAAGTCATTGGTCAGGCGCATGACCCAGGCGATCGATAGCAACAAGAGAATCCGCGTGCCCATTGCCAATGCCAGGCCGAAGAAACGCGCCTTGGGTTGCTGCTCTTTTGGCAAGCGTCCAACAAGGATGGAGATGAAGATGATGTTGTCGATACCCAGGACGATTTCCAGGGCGGTCAGGGTCAAGAATGCGACCCATATTTCAGGGCTGCTCAGCCATTCCATGCGTACTACTCGTGTGCGTTGTGATGAGGGGGCTGGATCTCGGTACCGCGCCAGCGACGCAATACTTTCTGGAAGAACAAGCTGTTGGGCACCTGAACGATGGCGCCCGTTCCGCTATCGGAGGACTCCTCCAGCGTGGTGTACAGCAGGTTTATATCGATCACGCGCCCTTTGACGATCGGCTTGTCGAAGCTTTCCACCAGCTCCACCATGTCGCCCAACCGGAACGGGCCAACGGTCATGATCAGCACGGCGCAAAGCAGGTTGGAGAGCACACTCCACATTGCAAAGAAGGCCACCGCCGCCACGGCCACGAATCCTGAGAAGGCGGTCCAGATAACCGTTGCGGATACACCGAAGCGCTCTAGCACCATGATCAGCGCGCCACCGATGATCAACCAGCGGATGCCACCGCGCAGCGGCAGAAGCAATTCAGGCGGCAGCGGATAGCGACTGCCAAGCCGCCCGAGCCCGCGCACCACCAATCGCTGCAGGAGGTAGGCAGCCAGCAGAATCACCAGCACCTGCAACCCGAGCAACAAGGGATCGCGCCATTCCATCAGCAGTCGCTCGTTCATGCACTGCCCTCGAGCTCGCCCTGCAAGGTTTCCAGCGCCTCGAGCGCGCCCAGCCAGGCCTCTTCCAGCTCGCTCTCGCGCACCTTCAGCTCCGCCTGTTTGGCCAGCAGCTCGCGCAGTTCGTCCTTGCGAGCGACCTCGTAGAGGGCTGCATCACCGAGGCGCTGCTCCAGGTCGGCCAGCTTTTCATGGACTCCTACGAGATCCTTTTCGAGCTTGTCAGCCTGACGTTTGAGCGGCGCGAGTTGCTGTCGCAGCGCGGCCGCCGCCTGACGCAAGGCGCGCTTATCGGTTTTGTCGCCGGCCTGCTCGTTCGTGGTCACCGGCTGTTGCCGCGTGCGGTAGTCCGCTAGCCAGCGGGCATAATCTTCGAGGTCTCCGTCGAAAACCGCGACCCGCCCCTCAGCGACCAGCAAGAACTCGTCGGTCGTGCTCTTGAGCAAGTGACGATCATGCGACACGACCAAGACGGCACCGTCGAAATCCTGCAGCGCAAGCGTCAGCGCCAGGCGCATTTCCAGATCCAGGTGGTTGGTCGGCTCGTCGAGCAGCAACAGATTGGGCTTACCCCAGGCGATCAGCGCCAGCGCCAGCCTGGCCTTTTCACCGCCCGAGAAATTGAGAACCGGCTCATCGCAGCGATTACCGCGAAAGTCGAAACCACCGAGAAAATCACGCAGTACCTGTTCACGTTCGCCAGGAGCGATGCGTTGCAGATGCAACAGCGGACTGGCCTTGGCGTCCAGAGCATCGAGTTGATGCTGGGCAAAATAGCCGATAACCAGGTTTTCACCACGCTGCAGACGCCCTGCCAGGGGCTGCAGCTCGTTGGCAAGTGTCTTGATCAGCGTCGACTTGCCCGCGCCGTTGGGCCCGAGCAGGCCAATCCGGGCGCCGGGCACCAGCTGCAGCTTGACCTTGTCCAGCACCTGCTTGTCACCGTAGCCAAGACGCCCCTCGGCTAGATCCAGCAGCGGGCTTGAGACTCGGTCCGCCTCGCGGAAAGCAAAGTCGAACGGCGAATCGATATGTGCCGGCGCCAACTCCTCGAGCTTTTCCAGCGCCTTGATCCGGCTCTGCGCCTGTCGCGCCTTGCTGGCCTTGGCTTTGAAACGCCGAATGAAGTCTTCCATGTGCTCGCGCTGAGCCTGTTGCTTTTCGAACGCCTGCTGCTGCTGCGCCAGGCGCTCGGCACGGGCCCGCTCGAAGGCCGAGTAGCCCCCGCGATAGAGCGTCAGCTTGCACTGCTCGACGTGCACAACATGACCGACAACCTCGTCGA
>Ga0207893_1000197_pt1 | contig 41476 bp, 49 predicted proteins | sample MalvirmetaMSP121_FD_184233 | JGI IMG/M metagenome (GOLD analysis project Ga0207893, IMG submission 184233) | Marine viral communities from the Deep Pacific Ocean - MSP-121 (SPAdes) | ecosystem: Environmental > Aquatic > Marine > Oceanic | place: Pacific Ocean | collected 2001-06-02 | reverse complement strand
CTTCAGCACCTTCGCATCCACGCCGATGCCGCGATACTTCAGCGCGTCACCGCGGGCGTCGGCCTGCAGCAGCCGGCCGAGCAGGCGCAGGCCCAGCGCGTAGCCGCACAACACCAGCGGGCACACCAGCAGCGGATGACCGAGCGACAGGAAGGTCCAGCCCAGTCCCTCACTCTGCAGCCGATAGGCGGCCACATAGGCACTGGCCACCGCCACGATGCCGATCGCTGCGCCGACACCACGACGCCAGAGGCTGGCGACATCCAATTCAGGCTGGGCACCCTCCAGCACCACGTTGGGGAACGCGCCCGGCATCCGGCTCAGGCGTACCTCGATACGCTTGCCGGCCACGAAACGCTGCAGCTGCGGCTTGCTGTCCACCACCAGCATCTGTTCGTTGATGGGCGTGCCGGACAGGTTCTGGAAGCCCAGTTGCAGCTTCCACTGCGCGAAGCCGCGCACGTGCACGCCGGTCGGCTCGGCCTGTTCGATCAACGCGTCGCGCGGCTCACCGCCGGCCAGGATGGTGCGCACCCGATGCAGCGCGCGCGGCGGGCCCAGCAGCAGGTAGTGCAGGAAGGCGAGCAGCAGGGCCAGCCACAGGATCACCGACAGCGCGAGCAGCAGCAGGGCCAGCCATGGCGCGCTGCGGTCGGCCAGTTGCACCGGCCACGACGTGCCGACATAGAGGATGCAGGGGAAGGGCAACGCGAAGAACAGCAGGAACGCGCCCCAGAACCAGAGATAGGCCTTCATGGGGTGGTGGGGAACCGATGGAACAGGGCGCGTAGGGTACTACGCTCAGCGGATCTGCAGGGTCAGCAGGAAGTAGCGGCCGAGCGGATCGTCGAGCCCCGGCATCTGGCCACCGTTGCCAACCAGATAGTTCACCGGTTGCGTGTCGAGCACGTTGTGCACGTCCAGCGCGGCGACCACGCGCGGCCCCAGGCGTCGTGCGAGATGCAGGTTCCAGCGCAGCTGCCGGGGGTTCATGCAGTGGTTCTGCTCGCGCTGTTCCTCCGGGCATTCCGCACCGGGCAGCCAGGCGCGCGTGCGCCCCACCTGGTTGCCGCGCAGGGCGATGTCCCAGTTGCTGTTCTGCCACTGCACGTTCAGCACGGCGGCCATCGTCGGCGTGACATGGCCGCGCAGGTCCACCGTTGCATCATGGCCACGTTCGCGGCGCAGTTCCTGCTGCTTCAGCGCATCGAGCGAGAACAGCCACTGGCCGGTGCTGCCGGTATCGATGTGGTACTCCCCGCGCAGTACAAAGTTGCGCGAGGTGGTGCGGCCGATGTTGTCGAAGGACAGGCGCAGGTTGCTCAGGTGGCCGTCCTCGTCCAGCTCCCAGGTGCCGGGGTTCCACACCGCGTCGGCCGGTTGCAGGGCCAGGATCTCGTTGCGCAGTTCGACGATGTTGTGGGTGAGTGACAGCGAGAACGTATCGGTCGGCGTCCAGGTCGCGGCCAGGGAATGGCTGCGCGACCGCTCGGCCTTCAACGCATCGTTCTCCACCACGTCCACGGTGACGCTGCAGCGCCCGTTGCCGCTGCTCTGCGCGCAGTCGGGCAGGGCGCTGGAGGCCGGCAGCTCGATCGCACCGAAATAGCCCGGGGGGCGCCGCTGCTCGAACAGGCTGGGCGCACGGTAGCCGCGCCCGCTGGCAAGCAGGAAGGACCACCGGGGCGTGGGGCTCCAGCGCAGGCCAACACGGGGTGAAAAGGCCTGGTAGTCGCCATCGCGGTCCCAGCGTGCGGCCAGGTCCATGCGCAGCGTGTGCGCCAGGGGCAGGCCGAGTTCGGCGTAGGCGCCGCCACTGCGGCGCGCCAGGTGGCGCTGCTCCTGCGGCAGGCCCAGCGCCAGGTCACCCTGGCTCAGCAGGGCGTCGGGATGCGAGGTCCAGCGCTCCTGGCGCAGGTCGATGCCGGTGGCCAGCTGTGCAGCACCGCCGGCCAATGGCATCAGCTCCCGCTGCATGCCCCACCAGCCCTGCCACTGCTCGGTGCGCCCGCGATTGCGGATCGACGGGAACAACTGCTCGGCCGCGCCCGCCGGCAACGAGGTGAAGCCGGGCAGGAAATCCAGTGTCTCGGCGACCCGCAGCAGGGGCTCGGCGCGCACGGTGCCCGACGTGGACAGGCTGACATCGCTGCGCTGTGCGCTGATGCCGGCATCCCAGCTGCGCCGGCCCTGGTCGCGGCCAATGCCGAAGGTGACGTCGGCGTCGGTGGCACGTACATGCGGACGCACGTTGCCGGCTTCGCGCAGCACGCTGTTGAAGGTGAACCCGTACAGGCCGATGGCAACGGCGGTTGGACCAAGGTCGAAGCGTTGCCGGTTGTGGCTGGCCCGCGCCTCGGCGTAGGCATAGCGACCTTCGCCGCGCTCATGTCGGTAGCGCAGGTAGGTCGAAGCGGTATCCGAGGCCGGTTGCAGCGAGCGTGGTCGGGCGCTGTCGAACCAGCAGGCACCATCGCGCCGCGTCAATGGGCCTTCGCAGCGTTCTGCCGGCCAGTAGCGTCCATCGCGGAACGCGCCGATCAGGTACTGCGAGGTTTCCGCATGCCATTGGCGGCGATCACCGGCCACGTGGTCGATGCGGTGCAGGTCGATGCCGGCGAACCAGCGGTCCCCTCCGTCGCGCACGCCGCCGGTGGCCGCCTGCACGCGATACTGGCCAGCGTCGCCGCGCCCGCTCAGGCCGGTCTGCAGCATGGCTTCCGGGCCGTCAGCCTGGTCGCGCAGGATGATGTTGACCACGCCAGACATCGCGTCGGCGCCATAGATGGCCGAGGCGCCGCCACGTACCAGCTCGATGCGTTCGACGAAGCTGAGCGGAATTCCCCCAAGATCGGTGAGCCCACCCTGTTCCAGCGACACCATGGGATAGCGTGGCAGGCGACGGCCATTGACCAGGAACAGGGTCGCACGCGGGCCCATGCCGTCCAGGCTGGTGGTGGTGGCCGCACCCACCGGCAGGTACTGCGAATCGCCACTGCGCGAGGTGCTCATCGCCGGGTGGCCGTTCATGCCCGGCAAGTGCCGCAGCAGGTCGAACAGGCTGCCGTAGCCGCTGCGCAGGATGTCATCGCGGTCGATGATGGTGACCGGCAGCGTGGTCTGCACGGAGGTGCGCGGCAGCCGGCTGCCGGTGACATGGATCGGCGCCAGTTCCACCTGCGGCGGCGCGTCGGCGGACTTGTGTGGCGAACCTGCTGCGGGCGTGGCGCGTGCCGCGACCGACGGTGGCGATGGCGGCGCGGGGCGGGTGCGGCGGACGACGAATCCGCCAGCAGGCGTACGCAGGATGTTCACCGGCATGCCCGCGACCAGTTCCTTCAGGGCCGCAGCCGCATCGCGGTGGCCATGGGTGCCGGCCGTGCGCAGGCCATCCAGCTCACGCGCATCGAACAGCAGGGCAATGCCGCTCTGTCGCGCCCACTGCTGCAGGGCCGGCGCCAGCGGGCCTGAACCAACATCGACCTCCAGGGTGCCCGCTTGCTCGGCCGCAGCGGCAGACGGCAGGGCGGGGATGCCCAACGCGAGGCAGAACAGGGTGCGGAGCAGCAGCCCCCCCTGCAGCGCGCCCGGTACTGCCATCACCGCAGGCCTCCTCAGTACGTGCGGCGCAGTTCCAGCGCGCCATCCGGTCGCGTCTGGCCAGCCACCGACCAGCCCAGTTCCAGTGCCGACAGCAGTTCCTGCGCGTCGCCGGCACGGAAGGTACCGCTTACCGCCAGGCTGGCGATCTCCGGATCGGCGATCACCAGCGGCGTGTGGCCGTAGCGGTTCATGCGTTCGACCACGATCGACAGCGGTGTGGCATCGAACACCAGCTGTCCCTGCAGCCAGCCTTCAGCGGCGGCATTGGACGACAGTGCCGGACCGGGCTGGATGCGGCCCGACGGCAGTACCTGCAGTTGCTGGCCGGGCGCCAGGGTGTGCTGGGTGCCCCCGCTGCTGACTTCCACCGCACCTTCCAGCAGTGCGACTTCGACCAGGCCATCATGCAGGCGTTCCACCTGAAAGGTGGTGCCGATGTCGCGGATGGTGCTGTCGCCGGCGCGCAGCTGCAGGGCCTTGCCCGACGGTGCGACCTGCAGCTGCAGGCGGCCACGTTCCAGCACCAGGTTGCGATGGCGCCAACCGAAACGGGCGTGCAGGGTGGTGCCCGCATCCAGCGTGGCCACGCTGCCATCGGCCAGCGTCTGCTGCCGGGGCTGGTGGGAATCGTTGGCATAGCGCAGCGGCGTGGGGTTGCCGTCGACGGCAATCATCCAGCCGATCCCGATGGCCAGGCAGACGCCTGCGGCGGCGGCCACTGCCGGCAGCCAGCGACGCGGCGCCGGCCGTGCCGCACGTGCCGCGGCGGTGCGCAGCCACGGGTCGGCGGCCAGTTCCTCGCCCTGCTGGAACAGGGTCTCGGCCTGGATCCAGGCAGTGACATGGGCCGGGTCCTCGGCCAACCAGTCCTCGAACGTCTCGCGCTCGCCCGGCGTACAGTCCGGAGCCTCCAGCCGCGCCACCCAGGCGCTGGCGCGTTCGAACAGCTGCGTATCTTCCCTGGGCCTGGCGTGACTCATCCGTTGTCCCTGTCGTTGTGCAGCGGATCCGTTCCGAGTTCCTGGCGCAGGCCCTGCAGGGCGCGGGCGATGTGTTTTTCCACGGTCTTGGCAGTAATTCCACAGTGCCGCGCGATCTGCGTGTAGCTCATGCCGGTGATCCGGTTGAGCAGGTACACCTCGCGCGCGCGCTCGGGCAGCTTGAACAGGGCCTGCCGCAGCAGGGACAGCATCTGCCCGGACTCGGCCTGGCGCAATGGATCGGGCGACGTGCTGGAAGGCTCGTTGCCGCCATCATGTTCGGCGAGGGACAGATGCGGCCGCGACTGCGACGAACGGCCGCGGTCTGCCAGGCGGTTGCGGGCGATACGATACAGCAGCAGCCGCAGCTCGTCGGCACTGTGCGCGCGATAGCGGATCAGCCGCTCCATGCAGTCCTGCGCGATGTCCTCGGCATCCTCCGGCCCGACACCGCGCGTGCGCAGGAACGCACACAACGGCGCGCGTTCCTCCCGCACGAACGCAATGAACGCGTCCGCCGGCGCGGACAGGTCCGGCGCGCGATGGATCAGAGGAGAGGGGGCGGACAGGGCTGGCCTCGGACGTCGGTGGCGGGTACGTCTTCGAGTTTTACGCGACGATGACCGGATGGGGAAGAGTGTGCGTGGCCCACGAATCCATTGTGAATGCGTTCATGTTTCGAGGGGCGCTGCACTGGGGGAGGGCGCACCGTCCGGACGTTGAACTTTCGACCCGTGCGTTGCGGGTGGAGAGAGAGAACACATGAAGCATTCGAAGTTGAGCCTGGCCCTGGCAGCGTTGCTGGGCATCACCGCCATGGCGGCGGTTGATGACGTCATGGCAATGAATTATCACGTGCAGGACGATCGCGTCTTCCTCAGCGGCGGCGTAACCGTTGCCGATGTGGTGGCGCTGCCCGCGCTGCTGGCCAAGGCGCAGGCCGAAGGACGCCCGATCCGCGAAGTCGTGCTGCGCACGTCCAACGGTGGCGCGCTGATCGCCGGCGAGTGGCTGCAGGCGGTGATCCGCACCCAGGGCCTGGACACGATCGTGTCCGGCCACTGCATTTCGTCCTGCTCGATCATGCAGTCCGGCGGCGTCAACCGTTATCTCGGCGGCGACCTGCCGCTGGTCGATTCGGTGCAGATCCATGCCGCCAGCAGTGGTGGCAGGATCACCTACGCACCGTCGCCGCGCATGACCCAGATCTACACCGGCAACTATGGCGGCGGCATGGATGCCGGCCTGCTGCACAAGGCCATGTATGAGGTGGTGCGGCCCAATGGCCTGCTGGTGTTCCGCGACCCGGCGCGCACCACGGGTACATCGGTCACCTTCGATCCGGATGGCAGCGGCAGCAAGCTGGAGTCGTTCCCGGGCCAGGACATCCGCGGCAACAACATCATCAACACGGCAGGCTATCGCGATCCGGGCGACACCCTGCATGTGACCAGCAACGTCAGCGGCGACATCAATCCGGGCTACCTGCGCACCGCGCGCCAGTTGCAGGCCTTCGTCGACGACGATTTCGCGCGCTGGAACACCGACTGGGCCAGCACCTACATCAACTACGCGGTGAGCCTGTACAACGTCTCCACGCGGGGGCCGAACGGCATCGGCACGCAGTCGCTGCAGCAGCTGCTTGCCGACCCCGACCTCCAGGATGAGCTGCGCGGCCAGTTGCGGCTGGCCGATCTGGATGCCTCCACCCTGGCAAGTTCGGCGGGCGTGATCCGTGTCAGCAATGGCGCCACCTGGCGCACCGCCGAAACCACCGGCGCCGATTTCATGCTGGTCGACAACGGCACCATCGCGCTGGAGGGCGGCGCGCTGCGCACCCCCGAGCTGCGGGTGATGCCGGGCAGCATCGTGGTTGGCCACGGTGATATCGCATCGGTCGGCACCGACAGCGATGCCTTGCTGGATGGCACCGGCCCGTCCTGGCGCGAAGACGGCTTCAACCGCCTGCGCGTGTTCGGCACGCTGATGCCGCGTGGCGGTGATCTGGTGACCCACGGCTACGTCAACATCATGCCCGGCGGGCAGGTGCTGTTCGATGTTACCGAGGCCGGTGGCACCGGCAGTGGCCGCCTGCGTGTCGGCAGCTTCTACGATGGCGGTGCCGAAGAGGGGGCGCTGGTGATCGCGCAGGGCGCACACCTGGCGTTGAACGTCGCCCAGGGCTTCTATGCCGGCACCTACCGCCGCGATCTGGTGGAAGGGCCGATCTACCAGGGCGGTTTCCAGGATGCCGTGCGACTGGGCGACACCGGCTACAGCGCCAGCATCACCGCGGGCGAAGTATTCCGCCCGCGCCACAATTCGCTGCTCAGCTTCAACGTCAACCAGACGACCGACGGGCTGTGGCTGACCGCCAACCCGGGCTTCGATCAGCTGGGCCTGTTTGCCAACGGCACCTCCGGCGATGGACTGGGGCGCGCGCTGGCAGCCGCATCGGATCGCCAGGACAGCGGCCTGAAGTCGCTGCTCGGCGCGCTGCAGTTCACCGACCGCGATGTGATCGCACAGCAGGCCGGCGCCCTGCGCGGTGATGCACATGCCAGCCTGCGCCTGGCCGACAATGCACTGCTGGGCAGCATCGGCAACGTGGTGCAGCAGCACCAGGCAGCGATGCGCAGTGGCGGCGATGCCGATGGCCTGGCCTCGCAGGCGGCGCAGTCGGTGTCGGCGCAGCCGGGCATGCGCCATGGCAGCCTGTTCAACCAGCTGGCCATGCATCTGGTCGAGCCGGCCGGCGAGGCTGCTGGCGACAGCCGCGCGGCGGGTGGCAGCCGTGGCCTGTGGGCGCGCGGTTTCGCCAGCCATGGCCGCATCGACGCCGACGGTGGCGTGGCCGGCCTGAGCCATAACATCGGCGGCATCGTGGTCGGTGCCGACACGCACGTGGCCGATGACCGCGTCACCCTCGGCGTCAGCGTGGCCGCCGCGGACATGTCGACCAAGGCCAGCGATGGCTCCGGTTTCAGTGGCGACGTGCGCGCGCTGGATGTGGGCGGCTACCTGGATGCGACCTATTCGCGTGGCTACCTGTCGGCGGCCGTGCGCTACACCGACCTGCGCCACGATACCCGCCGCAGCCTTTCGGCCATCGATGGCCTGCAACAGCCGCTGCGTGCCCGATACAGCAACGACGCGATCTCGGCGCGGGTGGAGCATGCGTTCTCCTTCACCACCGGCAAGGGACTGGTGATCCAGCCGCTGCTGCCGGTGGTGGATTACGCGCGGACCTCGGCCACCCGCTTCAACGAAGGGCAGGGCGCTGGTGCGCTGGCAGGACGCAGCGGCAGCCTGGAGAGCATCCGCGTGGGTGCCGGCCTGCAGCTGTTCAAGACCTTCGAGGGCAACAACGGCGAGCGCATCACCCCGCGTGCCCGCGTGGTCTGGCAGAAGGAGCTGGGCGACTCGCAGGCGCGCTATAGCACCGGTTTTGCTGCGGCCCCGGACCTGGTGTTTGGTGCCAGCAGCCAGGCCGTGGGCGAGCAGGTACTGGCCTGGAACGTGGGCGTGACCAGTCGCGCCAGCGAGCGCCTGTCGATCATGGCCGACTACGTGGGTGAGCGCCGCGACGGGCAGATCCAGAACGGCGTGATGCTGGGTCTGGGCTACCGGTTCTAAGCGGTACCCGGCCCCGGCGATATGCGTATCGCCGGGGCCATCCCATCAGGGCAGGTGCTGCGGTATGGTCGGCAGGGAACTCCAGCCAGGCCCCGTCATGCAGATCGCCGTTTTCAGTGCCCGCCCCTACGATCGTCGCTTCCTGGACGAGGCCAACCAGCGCGATGCGACCGGGCAGGGCTTTGCGTTCGTGTACTTCGATGCCGCGCTGGACGTGCATACCGCTGCGTTGGCACAGGACTGCGCCGCCGTCTGCGTGTTCGTCAATGACCGCCTCGACGCGCCGGTACTGCACGCGCTGCATGCACTGGGCGTACGCGCCGTACTGCTGCGCTGCGCCGGCTTCAACAATGTGGACCTGGCCGCCGCGAAAGCGCTGGACCTGTTCGTCGCACGGGTGCCGGCCTATTCCCCCGAAGCCGTGGCCGAGCACGCGCTGGCGCTGGTGATGACGCTCAACCGGCAGACCCATCGCGCCTACAACCGCGTGCGCGAGGGCAACTTCATGCTCGATGGCCTGCTCGGGCGCACCCTGCATGGGCGCACGGTCGGCATCGTCGGCACCGGCAAGATCGGCCTGGCCACCGCGCGCATCTTCAAGGGCATGGGCTGCACCGTGCTGGGGCACGACCCGTATCCATCGCCGGCCTTCGCCGGCGTGGGGGGCAGGGTTGGTCTGGATGAACTGCTGGCGCGGGCCGACATCGTCTCGCTGCATTGCCCGTTGACGCCCGATACCCAGCACCTGATCAATGACGCCTCGTTGGCGCGGATGAAGACCGGCGCGATGCTGGTCAACACGTCACGCGGCGCGCTTGTGGACACCCATGCGGTGATCCGCGCGCTGAAATCGCGGCGGCTGGGTCATCTGGCCATCGACGTCTACGAGCAGGAAAGCGCGCTGTTCTTCCAGGACCTTTCCGGCGAGATCATCGACGACGAGGCCTTCCAACGCCTGATGACCTTCCCCAACGTGCTGGTGACCGGCCACCAGGGCTTCTTCACCATGGAGGCGCTGCAGGAGATCTCGGCGATCACGCTGGAGAACCTGCGCGATTTCGCCGCGGGGCGCGCCTGCGTCAATGCGGTGGGTACTGGCTGATAATGCGGCCAGGTAGGCCACCGACGATGCCTGCAGAGGGAGTAATACATCCATGACCCAGACGACGTTCAGGGCCATCATGAAGTGGATCAATCTGGCGGTCGCGCTGCTGATCATCCTGCTGGCGACGCGTTACCTGTGGAGCCGGGCCACCAGCGGACAGCTGGGCGGCATGCACGACGTCGCCCTGGTCGGGCTTTCGTTGTTCTGCGTGTTTTTCGGGGTGCTGACCGTGCAGTCGATCCGCCGCGCCAGGGGCAGGCAGGGGGAGCGCCAGCAGGCTGACCTCGATTGACCTGCTGATCGCCACCCCCTACAATTCCCTGCTAGGCCGGAATAGCTCAGTTGGTAGAGCGGCGCATTCGTAATGACAAGACGCCCCGTTTTGTTCACCATCGATTCAGCAAGGTGCCACCTAAGTCTTTGATTTATGGTTCCAGTGATTATTCCTAGAACGGGGCAAAACGGCAAAAAACGGCAAAGATTGTCCCAGCTTTGTCCCAGGCCTCCCGGCGCAAGATCTGGTGGACCACTCCCTTCGATTCGCTTTTAATTTCCTCACCGTAATCAATTCCGGTTGCGCAAAACGAGGAGACTTATGAATAAAGCGAATTACGCAAATGCAATTGAAACGACGACTACTTGGCTGACCCCTAAGCGCATCATTGATGCCTTGGGGCCTTTCGACCTGGACCCTTGCACTCCTGCGGAGGGGATGCCTTGGGCGACGGCAGAAGAGATGTGGACGCCGTTGGAAGATGGGTTGGAAACGCCCTGGTCGAAGGAGAAGTTCGTTTGGCACAACCCTCCCTATGGAAGGGGTCAGGAAAAGTGGATGGAAAAGGCGTCCACCCATGGGAATAACATCACCCTGGTCTTCGCCCGCACGGATACGCAATGGATGCATCGATTTGTCTTCAACCATGAAGAAGCCCGCGCTGTTCTGTTTACCGAGGGCCGTTTGAAGTTCTGCAATTCCAAAGGCATTGAGGGGCAAGCCTCTCCCGCTGGATCTATCTTTATTGCTTATGGCATGGAGGCGGAGAAGCGACTGAAAAAAGCCTGGCTCAACGGCGATATCGAAGGGCACTTCTTGTCGCTCGTTCGAATGAGTCAGATGCGGCTTGATCTGGATCTCTGACGCTTCACTAAAAAAGGAATTGGCGATGAGCCAGTTGAACTGAAAAGGCCCCAGCGATGGGGCCTTTTTCTTTTCCGATATTGCAGATTTATAAGGCAAAGCCTCGCTTGAATTCTTGCTTTCTTTGAGGGCTGGCCGCTTCAAGAGTTGGCGCTTTGAGATGTTCTTTGAAGTGATCATTCAAGCCTAGCTTTTCAATCATCTGAGCGGGCGATTCGCGATGATGGCGGTTGGTGGCGTTGATATCAGCGCCATATTCAATCATCTTTTCAGCAATCGCAATATTTGTATTTGCCTTTTCATGATTTCCTTCCTTTAAGTTCCGCTCAATTCTTTCGAGAGTCGTTGTGAGCGGAGGAGCGCTGAACTCACCCGTTGTGTGATTGAAGTCGAAGCCGTGTTCGCCCAGTAGCTCTGTCATTTCGGAACTGCTGCACCAAAAATCCAATCCGCGCCCGTGAAATAGAGGGTCTGAATCAATGCTGCTTCCTTGATCGATCAAATATTGAGCTTTCGAAAGATCGTTCTGAGCGACAGCCTGGACCAACGGCGATTGCTCTTTTTCAAAGTTCAAATCAGTCACATGGTTTTCGATCAAGTGCTCAAACACATCTCGATCTTGAATTTGGCAAGCAACGGGATATCTGCGCTCCTTTTCCAGTAATCTATAATTGATGTCATAAAGGTTGTCATAGTCATGAATGTAGTCGCCATCCAGGTGATATTTTCCGTTCACGTCGGCTCCTCTTCTGATGAGTGAGTCGATGAGCTTCACATTGTAATCAGCGGCTTTTCCACTTTCTCTTAGATCGTTGACCTCTTGAACATGATTGTTGAGCTGATACGTCAGATGATTCTGATCGAGCTTTTTAGCTCTCTCTGCGTCAGCCCCGAATTCGATCAAGATTTTTCGAGCGTCAGGATTGACTTCTGCATCGCGTAAGTATTCACCGTTCACGCCGTTTGGATCGATCGATTTGACGGAAATAATGTGAGCAAGGAAGTCTTTGTCAACATGAAGTGCTTTGATCTGACGTTCAATGACGCTGTTGCGTAACTCGTCCATCTCGGGTGAGTAAGCCGAGCGGTCGAAGGGTAGAGAGTTTCCGGAATCAAGGTGCTGCTGTCGAAGCTGTCTTTCGAGTACTTCAAAGCTTTTCAGCTTGTCGTTGAGACTTATCTCCCCAGTTGAGGAGTTCATCCTTAAATTGCCCAGTGCGACGGCACGTTCTTTCGCTGACGCTGAATTCTCTTCGTCGTTGAAGAAGCTGTCTATACTTTTACTCATCGTTTGTTCTCCGTTTCAAAAAGGCGGATTGCCTCTTTTTCACATTGAACGCGAATCCGTTTTTGTCAATAGCTCTACTGTTGACCATGAAAAAGCCCCCTTTCGGGGGCAGTTGTGGTTCCTCTTTAAAAGACCACATCCCCACGAATGGGGCGGCGTCAACGGGAAAATAGGAGATAAAAAACCGTTGACTCTTTCAATCTAGATCAGGTTCAGTGATTGTCAATAGGCTCAGGCTTTCGAATCAGCATTAGAGCAGACAGATACAGAAAGCCAGCAGCGACAAGGAAAGATGTGCGCCAGAACCCGCCTGCTATGGATAGCGCGATGCAGATAAAGATAGACGTAAGAACGAATCCAGGCCCGGAGTTACCATAAGCCCGAAACTTCGTGGATGTCGAACGAAGCAGATTGACGCTGGCTGAGAGCCAAAAGATTGCTGCTACGGCTTTAAGAGCGATTCCCCACCACGTCCAGGGCATCCAGGCAAAGAACAATGCCGGACCCAGAAGCATCACGCTTGCTGTCCCTGCCGCCCACTGCCGACCAGGGCGTGTCGTTGAGAGAGGCTCAGCAGCAATAGGCTGACCGAGAGGAAGCTGATTCTTCTCTCGATTGTCCACAATTCGTGTGTCTATCAAGAAGCCTTGCTCGAAAGACAGGTGAATCTCTCGCTCGTAGACCATCGCAAAGCCCGCGTTTCGAAGCACCTCACCATCGTTGACAACGACTGTGCCCGTGAACCAGTGGGCTAGGATCAACCCTGGCCCAACTGCACGATACTTGCCTTGGACGTGCTTCAAGTAGAGTTCGTCGCCGTCCAGCTCCCACGTTGCAACGTAACCTCTCCAACACGCGGTGCTGTTCCAGATGCCTTCCTCAACGGCGTCTGCTGCAACCTCTTCCAAAGCATGGGGTCTATCAAGGGGGAGCGGCGGAGAGGTCAACATGCCCTTGGGCTGACCGTTCAAGATCAAAGTGTCCAGCACTTGCATGGTCATCGATGCGTCCTTTGCTGATGAACTCGCGAACAATTGTTCGCCAATTTTAGCTGCGTTGAGGGCGTTACTTCGACAAATCCTGAAATAGGCTAACAGCCTAGAAGGCTCTGCAACGCTCGACACGCCGCGAGGTCAGTTCCAGTCACCGGGCATTGTCCCCCTTGCAGCAAAGACCGCCTTGGGCTAGAATAGGCCGCTACGCTGTCTTAGCTCAGTTGGTAGAGCGCATCACTCGTAATGATGAGGCCCGCGGTTCGATTCCGCGAGACAGCACCAAAAAAGTTTTGCAGCCCCTAGCGAAAGCCTGGGGCTTTTTTTATGCGTTTTGCAGGAGGACGGGATGAATCCGGAAGACGTTGAAGATGAAGAGATGGACGAGCAGACGGAGCTGTTCTATAAGTCGCTCTCCAATGCTGTTGCATACGTAAGCAATGAAGCACTCGTGCTCACGCAGTATGAACTGGCACGCCCTGGACTGTTTCCCAAACTCTGGGATGGCATCGGGGACTTCGAAAAACGGATGAACGACACGACTGAACACTTGGGTGGACCGCCCGCGTTCTACATCATGTCGAAGACCCGAGAGATGGAACCGCCTCCTTCGGACGGCTACCCAGAAGCCACGTTGCGAGAAGCTCTCGAAATGTTCACCCGTGCTCGAAAGTCGGTGGTCAGGGCACACATGTTCATGACCGGATCAACAGTCCTGGCAAGCCATCCAGAGATGATGGACCTGCCCACGGAGACGGGTGAAGCCGAACTCTTCGTTTCAAGTGCGCAAGGCGCGTTTTGGGAGCATGCCGAGACGGCTTACATCCGACTCTATTCGTTTTGGGATCGAATCGGTCAGATCCTTGAATTTGCCTTCTTCAACATCCGAAAATTCGACCACAACACGTTCTCAGCGGTGATCGACCGCATCAATGCCAACATTGTCCCCATGAGCAGGCAGCTAGAAGGCAGTTCGTCATGGAAGCGGGTGAGAACGTTCCAGAAGTCAGAGAAGGAGGACGGTCTCAAATGGCTTCTGGCACGTCGAAATCTCATCGTGCATAGTCTTCATCTTCATCCGATCAAGATGAAAGACGAAAGCGTGTTCAAATCGCAGTTCAATCACCTGGAAAACTCGCATCGCGAGAAGCTCCGCCCTCGGGACGCTGGCGGTGAAGTCGATCTGTTGCTTGGGCAGTTGAACCAGGCTGCATCGCTGTTTAGCTCAGTGCTGTCGATCATTCAAACCACTCCCTCTCGCAAGATTGACCCTTTTATCTGATGAACTTCCAGATCCTCGCCCTGTCTACTGCTGAAATCGTCCAAACCACCTTTCCAGGGCGAGCAACGCTGACGCCCGCCGAGGTGGCTCTCGTGCTGTTCGGCATCGGCGACAAGAGCGGCGCGCAGCGCGTCCGTGAGCGCCTGGACAAAGGTAGCTTGCTCCCTGGCTTAAAGAAGAGTGGAGGTCGGTGGCTCATTCCAGTGGCTTCGCTTGTGGCGAGCTTGGAAGCGCTGGAAAAGCCGGTGTCAGTCATGAGAGAAGAGGGCAGGGACAACCAAGGGCCGGTCTACATCCCCATGCGTTCAGGGACTCATTTGAAGCGAGGACGTTCGAGAGGCCGCATCGGGCATCGCCCAGGAATTCTTGCAATGCAGTCGCAGGAAGTCTGGGAGAAGGTCTGGGAGAAGTATGATGTGCTGTCTCAGTTGAGAGAGCAGTTTGCGTTGTCTCAGCACCTCGACTCAACTGTCACCAAGATCTCGGCGACACGCTCGCAGAGCCCTGTAAAAACGGAACGCTTCTAAAAAACTCAGGGGTGCAAGGGATGGCGCTTGAACATTGCATAGGACCGGTGTGCTTCTTCCACCTGGACCCGGCTTCACCGAAGATCTTCGGATTTGCAGAGTTGCTGGCGGGACTGGCTCTGATCGTCGTCGCTTGGACAATTGCCGACTTCCGCTTCAAGTTCCGCATTGCCACCGCGCCGATTCCTGTTGTTCGACTCTCATCAGTAGTCGTGCTCAGCGTCTCGGTCCTGGCACTTCTCACTGACCTATGGAGAGCAGAGGGTTGGTTGGTCCCAAGCGGCGGACCTTTAACGGCCTCTTCCTGGCAATTTTTGCTTGCGGCACTGTTCCTCCTGAGCTTTTTCGTATGGGTGTGGTATGCGGTGATTTCGCCGCCCGCGCTCACTTCTCGAACGGGAAAGAAGATCCACCATCAACTCTTTGAAACAATCTCGAACGGCTCCCCCCAAGAACTTGCAATTGTGGCGGACGAGGTTCGGAGGTATGCGAAGACGCTTGCTGAGCAAGCCACAAAATTCGACGAGGAATATTTCGCGAGGACGCCAGAAGAGCGACGGCATTTGCCGCCGCTGGAATCAAGCGCCAACGACATTTACGGCATCCTTTCTGATCGACGGCTATGTAAAGTCATCGTGAGAAATTGCCCTGGCGCAGCCGTTGATTTGTTTGAAGCGGTGAGATCAACGTGGCGCTATCAGGTTCCCATTGGGACGCTGGGGCGCTACCTGATAGAAGAAGGAATTGCGGACAAAGACTCCGTGTTCTACACGGAAAATCGCACCAGAGCAGGAGGTTTCATCGTGTTCGAGCGTTCAATCATCCGGACGATGCTCAGCGATTATTCACTCCTGAAAGTGCAACCCGATCTCCTTCGTGTCGATTTTGAGGCTACGAAAAATTGGTCTTCAAAAGAACTGCGGTTGTATGCAGCCTTGGCTATCACTGCTTATAACGGGTTCTCGATGATGCGATTGAACGAGCGCCCTGCTGCCTTCGCCCCTGTCTTCTCCATCATGAGTGATGCAGCAGAAGGACTGACATCTGTTGTCGGAAGCGATGATGTTCTCAGTCATGAGAGCGTCGCAAAACTGCGGGTCGTCATGCAATTCGTGGAAAGCGGCGTTGCGGCACTTCGCTTGCATAGTGAGCCGGAACCCGATGAGGCCGTGTCGCCGGACAAGCTGGACGATTGGGTGAACCTTATTGTCGTCCAGGTGTTAAACGTGGCGGCGCTTCGACTCGACTACTGGACAGCTTTGGATTTTACGCAGATCGTCACTCAACGCACGTTTACCTCTCCTCACTTTGACAGTTGGGCAGGGAAGACGATTCTGCAACGGGTTCGTCGTCGCCTCTTCGACATGCTTCAAGTCAGTGGAGGACTAGCTGGGATGGGAGTGGCGAACGTGGTGCGCTTCTGCCTCACAGGAATCGCAGTCGATAGGTCCGGGAAGCTCCATGCTCCTCATTCACGAGTGCTGTTCCTAGCGGTCAGAGGGTGGCTGGCACAGAATTTTTTGGCTTGGCACCGACTGTCCCCCGTTCTTGCGCTTTCAGCGCTTCCGGAAGTCTGTGAGTTCGATCAGGTCAACCGCACCATTACACTTACCCAGTTCGCTTTGCTTAGAACTGCCACGCCGCAGGATCTTGTGATTCATTTGAGATGAAATACCTGCACTTGCGCGTTCTTAAAAGCCCCTTCACCGGGGCTTTTTTGTTGCCCTTTCATTGACAAATACCCGATCTGAAATAGCCTCAAAAGGTGGAATATCCCACTTTTAAAAATTGGAGGTTGTATGTCAATAAGATCAATCGGTGCACTATTCTTAGTCCTTGCTTTAACCGCCCCAGGTGTTACCCAGGCCTCAGACACGTCTGCCCGCGTCTACGGCAAGCAACAAGCGCTCTCGCAGCAAAACGTGAAGTTGGGAGAGGTTCTCTACGTTCAAGAAGTTCGCATCCAAGATCAGAGCTACCGGCTCAACACCGGTTCTGCGGTCGGGGCATCAACGGGCTACTTGCTCAGCAAGAACCGCAGTGGGACCGAGAGGACGATAGCTGGGCTTGCAGGAGGTGCCATAGGCACTGCGGTGCAGCGACAAGTGACGAAGCGCAGAGCGGTTGAGATCTACATCCGCCTGGAAGGGAAGAACGATATCTTCTCAGTCGTTCAAGACGATGATCAGGTGATTCGGCCAGGGGATCACGTGCTCGTATCAGGTAGAGGCAATCAGATGCGGGTGACCCCACTGAGGTAACAGGCCATGCGTTGTAGAAAAGACAAAGCCCCCGATTTGGGGGCTTTTTTGTATTTCAGGCTAATTTGATTCGTAGAACCGTTTGCAGAAGTGATCTGGGTGATCTAGGTGATCTGGGTTGCCAAAAAGCCAGCCCAGAACGCCGGAGAGCCTTTCAAGCCAATGCTTTGCGTTGAGTGATCTGGGTGATCCGGGTTCAGTGGCCCAAATCGCTATATATGTATTCTACAAAAGCGCCAATACCTGGTCGCTTTCGTTGGTTCAAATATATCAGTAATGGCTATTTAACCCAGATCACCCAGATCAGTGCTCTTAAAAGCTTTGTGCCACAAGGGTTAAACCCGATCTGGGTTGCTCTTTTTTAACCCGGATCATACCCGGATCACCCAGATCAATTAAAGATTTGAACGGAGGTTAATTGCTCCAATTGATTATTGTATTAATTGAGCAGTACTTCTCACTTCCAATAATTAAAAATAAAATCTCTGTAAAATGAATTGACTTCTATTTGTATAAATGTATTGTCATTACATAGCCAGCTATAAACGGAGTCAATTCATGAGTAAGCAAGACGATTCAAAACGAGCCACCTTTCAGTTCCGAGTTTCAATGTCTGAGTTGAAGCGTTTCAGTGAGCAAGCAAGACGGGAGAACACGACCTTGTCCGAGTTGGCTCGACAGCTTTTAGAGGACAGGGTTGAAAAATCACAGGCATAAAAAAGCCCCCTTTGCAGAGGGGGCTTAAAAAAACACGGGCACAACACAAAAGGAAAAAACATGAACTTACAGAACAAAAATAACATTGATTTCAGTGATGTCAACTTCTTTGATGAAGGTGATCCGCTTGCCGACGAATGCGGTCCATCGAGCACGGTTGCTTCTGCTTTGCCGGTGATTCAAGTTGAAGAGCCAGGCCAAGTCGCTTTGGTCGAAGAAGAGGTTGCGCCGGTCGCAGAAGTGGTTGAGTTATCGACAGAGGAGAGTTCCGCAGAGGCAAAGGGTGAGAAAACTCCTTCTAAGAAAAGAAAGCCGCCTAGTGTCGCTTTACGCTTCGCGAACCATCTCCTTTCTCAAAAAAATGGGGGGGCGTGGGGAGGTCGGGTTGAAGAAGGAGGCACGCTGATACACAGATGGAACGGCAGCCACTATGCTTATATTCCAGACTCTGACGGTATGACAATGGCTAATAAATGGCTGACCGAACACGCCCCAGATCAAGCCACAAAAAAAGCCGAAGAGCAAGCATGGAAGTTCTTGGAGAGCCATTTGCGTTGGCGTTCTCCCATTCCTACACCTGATCCGGATAAAGTTGTGATCCCTTGCCGTAATGCTTATATCCATATTAGCGACCAGGGCGATATCTCAATCCGTTCTCCCAGCCCAGCTTTTGGTCTGACCCATTCTCTAAACATCGAAATAGGCAGGCCGGGACAAGCATATCAGCCAGTTCGTTTCAAAGAGAACTCAAAGTTCAAGACGTTCATCGAAGACGCAGTCAGCTCTTCTGAAATGCATGATTTTCTTCAAGAGCAGTGCGCCATGCTATTACTGCCCCAAAATTATCAGCTGGCTGTGTGGTGGTGGGGGGAAGGCGGGACGGGTAAATCGACGCTCGCGGAATTGATGTGCCTATATCAATCCAACCCAGCCAGGCCCAAACTGCACACTCTCGACAAGGGATTTGGAACAGAAGTGATCCTGGGTGCGTCGCTACTCGTGACGACCGAAGTGTCAGGCGGTAAATGGTGCGAAGAGACTTGGAAGTCCATTGTTGCGCAGGACGGGATAAGTGTAGAGCGGAAGAACATCAGCACCATTAAGACGTATCGAAATCGAGCTAAATGGCTGATTTGCTCAAACGACGCTCCGTTTGTCGTAGACAAGACGAACGGAGTTTGGCGGCGAATGACGATTCTGAAATGGACGAACGTCGTTCCGGAGGAGCAAAAGAAAAAGGACTATTACATGGAAATGTTTAAAGAAGAAGGGGATGCTATTTTGTGTTGGATCTTGGAGGGGGCGCAGCGTCTCGTAAAAAGAGGGCGATTCTTACCTGAAAGTCAGTGGCCAGCTGAGGCCATCGCAATGAAAGAAGAAGTCAAGACGGTCTCTAACAACATGAAAATGTGGATGAAAGAAGAAAAGGTGAGCAAGAGTGAGGGATTTCAAGATAAGGCTGTCATCTATCAACGCTATCTCGACTTCTGTCAGCTCTTCCAAACCGTTCCGGTTGACACGTCAATTTTTTGGAGAAGCATGAGCAGCTACATCGCAGGCTTTGAGCAAAAGAGAGTTCGGATGAGGGTTGGGGGTGTTAATAAGCCGACGTATGTTGCGAACATCCAATGGTGCACAAAAGAAGAGGGTGAGCAAATGGACCTTTCTTCCCGCGATGATTTCAATGAAGTTCCGTTCTAACGCCAATTAAAAAGGGTGTCGCTCATGAGCAGCCAATAAAAAAGCCCCTCTGAAAAAGGGGCTTTTTTCATGTTCGCTTGCCAAATCCCGTTCTTCTGTTAGTTGTTAAGCACTGTCCGCATTTTTTTTGAGGTGCTTTATGTTGAACGAAAAGAACGAAGCGTTTGAAGAGCGCGCAATGTCGCTGGAAGACGCGTTGGGTTCGATAGAGGTTGGAACGTCATACATTGCGAAGATGCAAGGCGATGGAGTCCATTTTCTTAACGGGGACTTTTCGCATTTTTGGAACGAGGAGGAGATGGTTGCAGAGTTGGAAGAAGATGAGTTCATTAAACTTTTACTGTCCCATCTCCGCTCCGGTCAGCAAATCATCCTCTTGAAAGAGGGGGACATCCGATGAGCCAAATGACGGATCACACAGAAAAAGTCGCTCAGCTCTTCATCGAGTTGATGCAGAAAGACCTGGCTCCCTTTCAAAAGCCCTGGTCCCCAGGGAAGCCACGACACACCGCCAATCTCGCGCCCGTAAACGGGCTCTCAGGACGCAATTACCACGGCGTCAATGCCCTCTATCTGCACATGCAGCAGCTCTTCCAGCGCTACGAGTCAAATGCGTGGATGACCTTCAAGCAAGCTTCTGACTTAGGTGGGAAGGTCAACAAAGGGCAGAAAGCCACCCAAGTGGAGTATTGGGATTGGCCCGACAAGAAAGACGCCCAGGAGGGAGACGCGGAAGAAGAGGCTAACCAAGGCCGCAAGGGGCCAAGAGTGTTCTACGCCAACGTGTTCAACGCCTCCCAAATCTCTGGGCTTCCAGAGCGCTTCTATGCGCCGCCCACCGTGATGCCAGAACAGTGGAGGCATGAAGAAGCAGAACGCGTGCTGCGCGACTCGGGAGCGTCCATCAAGCACGACGGTGGGAATCAGGCGTTCTATCGCCCTATGACTGATTCTATCCATCTCCCTCAAATTCAGCAGTTCAAGAGCGCTGACCTTTACTACGCCACAGCACTGCACGAGCTAGGTCACTGGACCGGACATCCGTCGAGGCTCAATCGAACCTTTGGCAACTTTGGTGATGAACGATACGCTCAGGAAGAACTGAGAGCCGAGATCTTTTCTTACATGGCAAGCCAGCGGCTTGACCTTCCGCACGAACCTGAAAGGCATGCGGGTTACGTCAAATCTTGGATCAAGGTCATTCAAGACGACCCGCGAGCCATCTTCAAAGCGTGTGCAGATGCGGAACGCATCTGCAAGTTCCTAGGCGTCGAACAAGCGCTCGCGAAGAGAGAGTCGTTCCAGGTCGAAGAGAAGAACAACGTGATTGAGTTTCCTGCACCCAAAGCGGTGAAGCGGAAGAGTAGGGGGATGGCGATGTAGGAGGGTGGTGTGGGGGCTGGAAAATTTTAATAAGCGCTTGGGTTGCGGGATTGCACTTTCGATCTATATTTGAAGTTTAACCTTTAAAATATGGAGGCATTTATGAGTAGTGCGACTACCCCCAAAGAACATCGAAAGACCGCTCCACCGCTTCTGGATAAATCCAGGATCTCAGAGTTCAAGACGAAATCCGCTGCGATCAGAGCGTGGGACTTGATCGAGAAAGAAGACCGTCTCCCTTCAATCCGCGCAGCCGTTCTGTTTGAAGCAAGACAGAAGCCAGAGGAATACCCTGACGACCGCCCGAAAGGCGAGATCAACGAAGAAGGTATATGGATTCCAGATCCAGCGGAAATGAGTGAAGACGAACGTCTGTCGCTCACGGCTCCGACGTCCGAAACGCCCAAGGCTTACCTCTACTCTTGCTTGTCGATTCATCATTGCGCGCTGCGCTACCAAAGCTCAGTCACTGACGTGCGAGCGATTCAACTCATCGCATCACTCTTGAACGTCTCACTAGAACAGAGTGCTTCACGCGTTCACCAAGAAATCTTGAAACTCACTCGCGTGCTCTGAAAAACGGAATAATTTCACAATTTTACAGGGAGGCGGGTTGACGTCCGTCTTTTCTGATTTATGGTGAAAATAGGAAGTTAGTTCTACGCTTCCTTCTTCCATTTCACAAAACAGGAGTCAATCATGTTCAGCTTACTTCGCGCAGCCGCGTGCTGCGCCACCCTATTATTAGTTCTCTATCATCCGAAACTCGCGTTCAAAGACCGGGCGTTCCAAGCATTGGACACGCTTACGGTCAGCATTGCTGAGATCACAGGGCAACGGGTTCGATCCCCTACAACCTATAAACCCGTCACAACTGCTGCTAACGCTGGGGAAGATTTCTACGAAGCGATGATTTCGGGTAGAGCTTACGAGAAGCAATAAAAAAGGGAGCCGAAGCTCCCTTCTCGCGTCAGAACGAATCCGCTCCTCTCAACTTCTTGTCCCGCTCGCGCATCTGAGCGTTTGACGCGTCAGAGCGGAAGATGATCAGGCCTTGCTCATGGTTGAGCATGCCGATGTATTGAACGGAGATGCCTTCCAATGCCCAAAAGGCTTCAACGCTGTCGTATCGAGCGCCGAACCCGTTTTGCAGCTTCTCGACGTTCGTAGACGTGGGTTGGCCCCACTTCGCAGCCAACAGTTCATACACTTCTTGCTGGCGATCAATGCCCTGCGTTTCAAGCGTCACGTCTTCGATCTTGCCAGAGATAGTTGTGACCTTACCTACAAAGTAGATGCCATCAGGAATGGCTTTCCGACCGAAATTCACTTCCACAGAAGTGTTCTGCGGCATCTCGCGAGGGTCAAGCTTCAACTTGCCGCCCTGGTCGAAAATCCCGGTCTGCCAACACGGGGTGTTGGTCGGCTCATACTTGTATCGAATCGAACCAAACGCTCGCTCTTTCTCGCACTCTTGGAGGTTCGCGGGTTGTCCAAGCTCGACACCCCCGATTTTCTTCGAGGGAAGCTCTTTAACCGAAGTCGGCTGAGGCTGGGGCGAAACGTCTGCGTTCTTTTCGCTTTGCTGATTGCACGCCGAGAGAGCAAGCGCCAAGAGGATTGGGGAGATCTTTTTCATAATGTATTCCATTACGGTAGGGAGGTGCTTACTTGAACGGATGCCAGCCGCTTGCACGCTCAAATCTGATGTATTTGGATAGCTGCTTTTCCAAGGTCATCAACGATCTTTCAAAGCTACCCAAGTGTTCCATGCGTTTCTCTCTGCATGACGCGGCCATTCGTGGGTCGCCGGTCAGAGAGGACTCCAACTCATGAATCATTTTTTCAAGGCCAATCGCCTGTGCGCCAGCGTCTTTAATATTTGTAAGAGTTTCATAGACGCCATCGCGGTCTTTAAACAGGAATTGTGACTCGCGATAGCATCGAATGAATTCGCGCTGATGAGTCTCTGCGGGATTGTCCGACTTCCCCCAGGCCGCTTGAAAGTAGTCCAACGCGCACGTGTAGATGTTGAATCGTTTATTATAAAGCTCTAACCGCGTCTTGGCGCTGGCAATCTTCATTTGTGCAAGTGCGACGACGAACGTCGCGGCACTTACAATGCCAGCAGATATGCTGAGCGTTAGTGTGATTGCTTCCTTGTCGATGCTCATACATTTTTCCAGAGTTCAGGCGATGAAGAATGTTAAGGGCTTTTCTGGGATCGAGCAACGATCCGACTCAAAAATAGAAAAGGGAGCCGAAGCTCCCTTGGGTGTTTTGCATTTTCATGCTGTTCTCTTAGTCTAGAATGATGCTCATGCCCACTCCGCCCATGGGCTTCGTGCCGTTCCCGCCGAAGCTGAGGCCTGCGGAGAAGCTCACTTTCTCGCTTGTGCGGACGCGGTAGCCGACCGCCATCGCGCTTGCGCCTCCGTTGAAGCCAACACCTGCCTGGATGGCTACCTTACCTACGGGTAACCCGGCACCAGAAGCCGACATCATCGCCATGGCTGCGGTTTGAGCACCCAGGCCGTTCAGCCTCTTCTCGATGCCATCGAAGCGGCGATTCGTCGCTTCCCATTTGTCGTTCAGTTCTTTTCTGAGATCGTAGATCTGTCCGCCGTTGACTGCATCTTGCGAACCTTGTTCGATGCGGCCCGCCGCCACGTTTGACACTCGCTGGTTGCCCGCGTCAACACCGCTTGCGGTCAACGATGGGCCGTCTTTGATTGACACCCCGTTGCTGGAAACGGTCGTAGCACCTACCTTTACGCTCCCTTGGCTTGACAGTTCAACGTCGTCAGTCAGTGCGACAGACTGAGTTCCATCTTCGTTGTTCGACACTTCGACGTTGCTTCCAGCCGTCACCTTGCTTGCTGCACCAGTGTTCGCTCCGTCTTGACCGTCGCGTCCAGGCTGGCCGCTTTCACCAACCTCCCCAGCAACGCCTGGATCGCCCTTGTCTCCTTTGTCACCCTTTAAGCTCGCAAGCCACTCGCGCTCTGTGCCCTCGTAACCATACTGTTGCGCCAACTCATACGCTGAGTAGCCGTCTTGTCCAGCACCACCGTTACCTACTCTCTCGATTCGTTCGTCCAGATTGTCCAGTGCACTGCTGATCGTTGTGTGTGTGCTGTTGTCTCTGAAATACCAAGTAGGGCTCACGAGGTTGCCGTTTTCGAACCGTGTTCCGCCGCCGATGATCCTTGCCACCCCTGCGAGCTGACCCATTGCTGCGGCATCGGTGTCTCTCACGCCATTGGCGATGTTCGTCAAACGAGTGTTGCTAAACGCGGTGGTCTTCGACTCCACGCACATTGCTCCTGCACCCACGGCTGTGCAGTCGTCAACGAGTGCGCTTGCGCCTGCACCCAGCGCAAGAGTGCGGCTTCCCTGAACTCCTGCATTTTTCCCGAATGCAGCAGCATCTGTGATTTTTCCGCTAGCGCTGTTCGCGTAGATGTTGCTTCCGACGAACACAGAGTCTGTAATGACCACGCCGCTGGCGTCTAAAAGATTGCTGTTTCCTACAATGGCGTTGTTGCTGCCCTTTATGCTGTTGTCGTTGCCGAACACTGCGCTTGAAACGCTGCTTGCTGCTGCGTTGTCGTCCGTTCTGATGACGTTGCGATTTCCGTAAATGTTCGGGTCATCCATGATGCTGTTGACCATGATCGTCCTATTGTCGTTTCCAACAATGTTTCCTCTCACATCTCTGTTTCGATTTCCAAAAATGTTTGCGGACGTTGCATTGTTTTCATTGCCGAAAATGTTGACGTAATCGCCTGCGCCAGTGGATTGGGTTCCGATGATGTTGCCATTAGTTCCGTAGCTTTGGCTCGAATCCTCGCCGATCACAACACCACTGTTTGACTTGACGTTTTTACCGATTGTCACTCCGCCATTTTTTGCGCAGATGATGTCGCTCTTCGCATTGACGCCAATGGACACTCCATCGGGACAAGCTCGCACGTCTTCACCAATTTCGATGGGCTCTGCCGCGTTCGCCGCAGACATGGATAAAAGAATCGCAAGCGCGATATTGGATAACGCTAGTTTGTTTTTCATTGAGTGCTCCTGTTTTTGTGTTGGACATTCTTTATTTCTAACACTGAATTCCATTTTGACAAGAGCACTCGAAGCGGGTTTTGCAGTAGGTTGCGCAAGAGAGGTTTGGCGTGCTGCGCACCGATCAACGAACGCGGTAAAGAATGCGAATTCCTCCATTAATTACCGTTCCATCAGAGGTTCCAAAAGTGCGGAAATCGATGTCCACCAACCTCCCGTTAAAGTTGAGGGTTCGGATTTCCGAAGAGTTGATAGAGTTCCCTGGACTCGGGGTATTCCCGTTTGCGGCTTGGTAGAAGCCCTGGGTGACCCCGTTAAAAGTGAAGCTCACGTTTGCCCAAGCCCGAACGGGTCCGTAGCTCTGCGGCCAGTCGCTCGATACACTCGCAAGCGTTGTCCAGTCGCTGTTCTGAGCTAGAACGAGGCCTTCTTGGATGGTTCGAGTCGTGTTCGTGTTTGAGATGAAGAGCTTGCCGCTCGCAACCGTAAGGCCCTCTGTTTTGCACGCACTCTCATCTTTCGAGAACACCTCACCTGTCTCCGCCCAGACCCACTCGGTGTAGGAGGGGGAGGGTAGACTGGTCTGGCCCGCAGGGCACGAATAAGAGACGTTCCGCGTGCCTTTCAACCGCGTTTGATACGTCATTGAGCCGGTCATACCTGAGGGGCAGGAGCCGCTTCTGGTGACGGTTTGGTAGCTCTCTTCCTGAGCGCTGCCTGGGCAGCTGCGACAGCTGCCTCTGTCGGTCTCCCATCCGGTCCACACCGGCTGACCCCAAGCCTCTGGGCACGTCTTCTGACGCGCAGCCGTTGCAGTGCCGAAGCTTCCTGCAAGGCAGGCCGCAGGCTGAGACTCAGAAGAAGCGCTACAAAGCGCCGGGGCGGTGGGAGGAACGGCGGGAAGAGGGACGGGCGCAGGTAGTGCCGGCACAACGGGAGTCGGGCTTGGGGCGACGGGTAGGGCGCAAGAGCCAACCAGGGTCCAGCACTGGGGAAAAACAGTGGCTTCCCACGTCTGGTTGCTGATGCCAGGGCATGACGGCAGAGCTGGCCGAGGGCCGCAACTTGGGACATACGGATGAACCGGCGTGGCTTCCTGTCCACCCGCTGCTACGCCAGGAGCAGTAAGACCTGGGCCCTGAGGCGGGTTCTTCTCCGTCTGATCAGCCTGCGGAAGGTTCAACGGTGTGGCAATGAACTGCCCAATTTTCTCGTTGTGATAGACAAAGCTCACAACGCGAGCGCCCGCACACGCCTTCGCCAACGCAGCTACATCCAGTTGATCGTTGTTGTTCTTGATGATGCTTGTGCCATCGATCACGACATCGTAAGAGTTGGGCGCATTTGCAGAGACGAAATCTGAGCAGCTCGCAGCGCTGACGCTCGTGTAGTCGAGGGTAAACGCGTCTCCAAAATGACGAACTCCAAAGGGCTGTGCATCAACGACCCCGCCCCACGCATTTCTGATTTTGCCGTCCTGGATTTGCTCCGACTTGATGAAGCGCTCCTCCATCAAACGCTCACTGCTGACGCCTTCATAGCTTCCAACCACTCCAAACGCCTGCCGGATTTCCGTTGACAGATTGTCGAGCCGTTCGCTCTCCGCGCGCGTCTGCGCCCGCGCTTTAACCGGCTGGAAGAGCACGAATGCGACAGCGCCAACGACGCTAACGATGCCCGCTGCGATGACCAGCTCTGTTAATGAATACCCTGTTTGTCTTTTCATTCGCGCGCTCCTTTTCCTATTGGCCTTCTTTGATTGAAAGCGATTGAGACAAGAGCGCAAGAAGAATGTTTTGACTAAACAGAAAAACTGAGAAATATCTCTCGTTTTTCAAGCTAGACAGTTTTACGTCGTCTGTTTAACTGAGTTTATGAGTAGTCGCACTACCCATAAATTCAAAATGAAAACAGGAGACAGTTTATGAAGTTAGAGCATGTGTATAGAAATGAAGCGGCGTTCTCGCTTGAAGACAACGCATTTGCGTTCTTTAAGCAATTGAAGAAGTCGAAGCGCGATGAACGCAGGAGCTTGAAGCAGCGCTATGACCGAAAAGCGCCAAGGGAAAACGTCCTGGATGCGCTTGTGCAGGGGGTATGGGAATGAACTACTCATATCTACTACTGCCCGCTGTGCAGACGAAAAAGTTGGACGTAGTGAAAGCAGCTGTTGGGACAGCGATTCTTCATCGTCCTACGCACGACTTCATCAACGACGCCGATTCCAGGGGATTTACCGCATTGGCACTTGCCAGCGTTTTGTGGACCCAAGAGCAAGACGCAAGAGCAGGAGAAGAACTGGATGCGATTGTGGCGTTTCTGCTCGACTTCAAAGCCAACCCATTCCAAGAGGTTGGTGTAACCCTAGTGAAGCGTTATCACGCATGGAGCGGACGAAAAGAGTTCGAGAGACGACCCGGTAAGACCATTGCAGAGATCTGCGGAGGCCGAATCCCGTCAGCATTAAAAGCCTATATCAAAGCCGATGCAGAGCGCGTCCCGGTGCCTGGAAAACGCATTGAAGAGCAAAAGGAGGCCGCGTGATGTTCTTAGTCCTCTATGTCTTCGCTGTCATTGCAGCGCTACTGCTCGGCTCTATTCAATTCACCAACAACAAGGATAAACATCAATGAATCTGAAAGAAAAACTAATCGAAGTCCTTGCTCGTGCGGCATCCATCGCGCTAGGTCTTATCCTCTTTGTCGCATTTATGATTGGCGTTCCCCTTGCGTTATTTTTGATGACGGCGGTAGCCGTGTTTTGTCGATACGTCATGATTTGGCATCATGATTTTTTAAGAATGGGTTTTTTGGGTGCTTCTATCCTTGGGTTTTTAGTATTCTTCGTATTTGGACTTCATTCAGTTATCAAGGCCTCTAAGGGTGAGAAGGAAAGTAAAGGCGGTGACTCATGACTGTCCGCTTATGCCTCTTATCTGCCAAAGGTGGGGTAGGGCGCACCACTCTTAGCCTTGCTCTTTCAAGCTATTTTTCCGAAATCAAGAAGAAACGCGTTCTCCTGATCGATCAAGATCCCCAAGGCAGCGCTTTGGCTTGGTCAGCCTTGGCTGATGAAACGCCTTTCGTTGTGGCTCGCTCGCGTAGCAAAGGCTTCCACATGGAAATCATCGACACGCCCCCGCGCCTCAACGACAACGAAGTTCTCCCTGACGCTGATCTCTATATCGTCCCCACCGCTCTGGATGCCGTTTCTTACGTTGTGTTCTTGCGCACGATTGACCTCTTAAAGCGGAAAAAGAAGCGCTTCATCGTCGTTGCGAATCGAGTGAATCGAGCGAGAGCAGAACATAGGGAGCGGTTGGCAAGCAGCGAGCTGGCGGGAGCCGTTGTCATTCCTGACCGTGCGGGGTTCTCACGCGCGTATGCCGAGGGAACAACGATCTATCAAATCAAAGGAAGGGGTGTTCGACACGTTCAGTTCGACACGCTCTCCATCGTCAAAAAAATCAAATTAGAGGTGAACGTATGAAAAAAATGAAAGACCTGTCGAAGGCGCTCAATGTCGTGCATCAGAGCAGACACGACGCAGTGGTGCATGAGAGCCTGGAAGACGTGCTGCCAGGAGATAAGGTTGCGGCAGGGGACGAGCCAGGACGGAAGACCTATTTCCAGTTCAGTGAAGAGTCGGTGTCTCGCAGAAACGCACAGACAGGGATGCCGATTCATTTGAGTCTCGGCGTTCCGGGTGACTTAGACACCAAGCCCTCCTTGCATGACTACCGAAAGGACGACGGCAAAAGAGCGAAACGGATGATGATGACCGTGCCGCCAAAATTGAGGGAACAGCTCCGATACCTGACCGGCGCTGAGTTCGACTACGAGGTGCCCATTGCAACTTCAATCATTGCCCTTGCGTCTTATGCCGCTCAAAAGCTTGTTGATGAGCGTAAGTGCTTGACTGTAAAAGCTTGGAATGACGAACGAAAGAGTCAAAGGCAGCTGTATAGAAGGGTGGTGAAGAAACGAAACGGACGGAATTAAAAAAAAGATCGAATTCTCGCAGGAAAGGGCTTGCTAAAAATTGCGGCCCCTTTTAGGATCGATTTCACACCACTACCCGCTGCAATTGGAGCAATAGAAATGGCAGAGAAGAAGACCAACCTCGACAATCTCGCAGCTCAGAAGCAGAAGCTTCTTGAAGAACTGCGCAAGATTGAAGAGCAGGAAAACAAAGAGCGTCAGGCAGAAGCCGAGAGCGCGCACAGCAACATCGTGAGTCTGCTGGAAGATTTCGCGGAGTTCTTCGATTCGCGCCAGCGCGCTGAAATCGCGCGTTATGTGGTATCAGGTGCTACGCGTGGTCGCAAGTCCGCCAGCAGCCAGGGCAGCAAGAGCCCAGTGGCGGCAAAGTTCAAGCTGCCCAACGGGGAAACTTGGAGCGGGCGTGGCCGCACTCCTACCGCTTTTGTGGAATGGGAAAAGACTGACGCTTCGAAGAAGTGGCGCGAAGCGAACCCTGAACAGAAGTGGCCTGCTGCCTGATTCTCAAAACTGCTTGATCACGAGCCCGCCTAACTTGGCGGGCTCTTTTTTGGACGATGATTTGTGCCGATTATTTTTGAAAACGACGTAGATAAGGTTCGGCTCGCGAACTGCATCGAGTTCGCCGAAGCGGTTCATTCAAAGATCATGGATAGGCGGGCCTCGATATATGGAAGAATGCCCACGGGCTGCGTGGCTGAGATGCGAGCGCTCATACCCTTGCACTGTCTCAGCGTCTGCTTTGATCATCTTCAATCAAGCATAGACGCAGTGAAGAGAAGTAACGCCAATACGCCTGGTGCACTTCTTCGCTGCACGCTCGAAGCTTATTGTCGCGGTGTCTGGCTCTTTTACGTTAAAGATGAGCAACTGTTGCAGAACTTTGAAGACTCGAAGGACACCAAAGATCCGGAGCGGCTAATCAGAGAACTACGTGGGGCTGGGGCACCGAGTGAGCTTTGCGATGGTGTCAGTGTCGGTTACATGAACTCGAAAAAAGCGCTGAATAGCTTGGTCCACAATGGCTTTGAAAGCATTCACTGGCAGGCGGACTACGTTGGCGCTGACGTTGGAACCGTCTCTGACATACTCTGCTTCTTAATTCATATGTGTCTCGAAGCGCTGGCAGCCATGGTTTTTGCAGCTCAGTTGGATTCGAGGGATGAGGAGTTGGCCGCAGAGATCATCGACTGGAAGAACGCGGTATCCAAGGTCAGTCGATTGATGACGATTGGAAAATGGGAGGTTCGTAGTCCAGAATCCCTCCGTAGCTGACCGTATAGACCTGTTTTGAGCCCACCGGAAGGTGGGCTTTTTTGTGCCACAAAAGAAGCGCTAAGAGCAAAAGCCTGGACCGCTGGTCCTGGTTGCGCCTCCGGCGCGGCTCCGCCCCTAATCGTGGGTAGGCAGCCTACCCACAACGGAACTTTTTCACAGATTTTCGTTTTAGTCGAAAAGCGTGTCTTGCGCCTTTTTCTTCGTGTTTTAGGGTCTAAGCATGAGATGAATTTTCATCTCTACCTCTTAAAAACCGGAGAACACTATGGACACAACTACTTTCGCACTCAACGTTGCCGACAACTTCTTGCCCCATTTCGCAGACGCTCTGATGTTCGCTTTTATAGCGATTTCAGCGCTCACGCTGCTCATCGTGCTCTGCAAAGACGGCTCTCACAAGAAGCTCGCGCAAGGCTTCTTGAAGGCCCGCGAAGTCTCTTCAATGATTCGCCCAGGTCAGCGTTACGAAGAAACTGATCATAGCGTGCACTACATCGCTACTGACCGCCGTAGACCTTTCCTTGTGGTCACTAAGCACGCAGAGTTCCTCTGTGACTTTGACCGCCTTGCGCGTTTTTACGCAGGCGAGAGGTTCTTCTTATGAAGCATTGCGGTTTGGCCCCCCTGGTTGCCAAACCTCTGATTGCGTCCCATCGCCTTGAATTACCTCAGTTGTCATAGACACTGAAAGTTGGGGTGCCCCTCCTTGCAGCGGAGACGACTGAACATCGTGCATTGGGAATAGGCTCGATATGTCGCGGTATACAGCGTCGATCAACTTGTAGAGAGCGTCGAACCCCATCGTAAGACCCCGAAGCCTCATGCCGTCGCCATTGTCAGACAGCGCCACGAGGATTGGACCATCGCCGGTTTGTCCTGCGACAATTTGAGAGTGCATATGTTCCTGCTGTCTGCGAAAAGCATTTAGGGACTGCTGCTCGCTATTTAACGCCAGGACGAATGCGGATGTCATTTCGCCTTTTTTTGACAAAGCCCGGATGCAGGCTATCGTCTTTTCAAGCGACGTGATGCAGTCTTCCATTGCGAACGCATAGTCAAAAATGGGCAAATATCGGCCCTTTACCATTTCGGCATAGGGTCTTTGGCCCTCACTTACCTGGTCAAGTATCAACGACCGCGCTTCGTTGTAATGACGGGCCATTTTCACGAGGCAATGCACCAGCCAGGAACGCCATTTCCTTTTTTCGGCTGACACCTCTGGTTCTGGAATAAATATGTTCATCAGCAGAGCATGCGCGCGAAGTCCTTCAATGTTTAGATGAAGCGGCGGCATGCCGCAATGTGTCGGTATGGTCACTCGGCGTCTCCAATATTGTGAAATATTCCCGGTTTTGCGTTTTAGTCTAATCTGGTTCGCCAATCGCTATTGCCAAATCGCCTTTCTTATTTAGATTAATTGCAAGGAAGTCATTTTAAAGCTTCCTCCTTCAATCTCACAGAAAGACACGGGGCAGAACTCATGAACGCGATTGCACAACAAACATCTACTAAGCACTATATCAGCGAAAGAAAAATCATCAGCGATTTGCACGTTCTATTCAATGCCTCAGCAGCAGGCGGTGCACGCGTGTCTGACAGAGCAGTGATTTACAGCGCAGAAGCTTTCGCAGACTTCTTCGACTACCAAAACTTTGGTGACATGCATCAAGCCATCTACAACCAGGAGCTTGAAGGAGTTCAGATCTTCAAAGGTTTGCAGATGGGCAAATACCGCTTCTTCTATGTCTCCCAAGACAGCAGTGCGGTTTACGGCTTCTACTCAGCTCACGACAAGTTCTTCCAAGAACTCATGCGCGAGGAAAGAGCACTAAACAACCACTACTTCTTAGAAGAGTGTGCCGCATGAGACCGCTCTTCGAAGAGATGCCGATTCAGAGGCTGAGTTGCTCGCTCCCTAGCGTTCGTCTGCATGCAAGCCTAGACGCCGATCTGAGAGCACTGGCAGCGCTTCAACAGAAGCCGCTAGTGCAGGTTATGCGCAACATCCTTTATCACTACTTGCAGATCGAAGAAGAATTGATGCGATTGGAAATCGAAGATGCTCCCGTTCGACGCTCAACGAAGAGCGAACAGGTCATGAGCCAGAAGGTGAGCGTTACAGAGGAGATCAAGGGCGCTTTTGTCGAACGCGCCCGGAGTCTCTATCTTCCGCAAACCACTATGCTTCGGATGATCTTTGAAGCGGGGGTTGAGCGGTGGAAAAGAACGCTATGAAGGCTTATCCAACGAAAAGGCCCCGGAAACGGGGCCTGTTGACTCCTAGTTCGACTGTTCCTGCGCTTGACGCTCTTGGTAGAGCGCATCTTCCATATCGGCCCTGGATGCACGATTCATCTGCATCTCCTCTCCTTCGTCAAGTTCAGCGCCAAGATCTTGTTGCACGGCCCGAGCAGCTGGCGGCAGTCCCTGGGCCTTGTTGCGTGCGTCCAGCTCTTCCGCAGCGATATCTTCAAGATTAGAGCGTCCTTCGAGAAGTCGTGCAACGTTCTCTCTGGTATCGGGTCCGAACTCTTTTTCGACGCTCTGGTCGAACGTTAGCCCTTCCGATGCGCAAATGTTGTAGTTGAGCGTGCTGAAATTAATCTGCCGTCGCACTGCTGCCGCATAGAGCAGCGAGTGTCTTGCGAACGTCGCTTCATGTGCGCGACTCAAAGCCTCATATATTTCGCTTTGCGTGTTGTCATAATTCCTTTTATCTTCATCAATTCTTTTGAGCATCACACATTGGACTGGTTGATTGTTTTTTATCAACGCATCCATTTGTGAAATTATCTGTGTAGTCTCAGCTCGATACTTCGTGTTCGCCTCAATTGCAGCCGTTTGGCGTATTTTTCGTTCGTCATCCAAGCGATTGAAGACAGCGCTTCCGATGACGTTATCCAATCGCTTGGACGGGTTTGCCTTGCATTCGGTTTTGATGGCCTCTTCGTAGATGTCCCACTTCGGATTGCTCGAATCCAAGTTGAGACCCACAGCGGACGGACCCATTTGCAATTGGTTGTTCTCCGTCTGAGTCAAGTGCGGACGGAGTTGTTCCATGCTGAACTTTCCATCATTGAACGCCTTGCAGCTAGCGAATGAGATCTTTCCAGCGTTTCTCTCGTAGCTTTCGTTGAGTGCGTCTCTGAACGTCCCGGAGATTGACGCTCCGGTATCAGCGATGCAGTGGTTCATCACTGCCCGTTGCAAACTGTTCATTGCCAACGGTTCAGTTCGAACGACATTCTGGAAGTAATATTCAATATCCGAGTCGCCCTTGTAGTCAGCCGAAGCTGCCTCAAATGCCGAGTTGACCAGACGAATCACGGTGCCGTTGTCGCCTTGCATCTTCGCCTCAGCGACCAAGCTGCATTTGAGCTTGGAATCCAGCGAAATATCCGGAGCCTTGCTGTCTGAGCAAGCCGAGACGGCGAGGCAGACCGCAATGGCGGTCATTAGTTGAACACGCATACATCCCCTGTAATTGTTAGTGTCTTGCCGAACCGGCGAGGCATTTTACATGCCTGCGCGTCTGACCGCTAGGCAATGCCAGGAAAAGAAAATGTGAGATATGCCCGGTTTTTCAAATTGGTTGTTTTATTTTTCGCTAAGGCTATTGCCAGATTCCATTTCTCGTTTACCTTTTAATTACGAGACTCATTTGACTCTATCCCACTCAAAGACAAAAGGTGAACATCATGACGTTAGAAATTACAGATATCGCAGAAGCACGGCTCTTTTTGAAGCAATACAACGCTTATGCAAAACTCAAAGATTCCGAAAAAGAGGCTGCTTACAATGGGGCCGTGAAATATAGACGAAGACAAGAGCGCACCGAGCACCCGACCGGGCACTTCGACAAAGCTAAACGGTTCTATCCCGATGCAGCTGAAAGCCCAGGCGGCATCATTCAACGGACCATCAGAGAACCTAGCCGAGCATGGCCGTTCAGCTATATGGTTGCTTGTCGCTCTCTTACGCACTGCTGCTATCTGGAAAGCGCTGACGTAAAGCACGCTCGATTGGTTATGAAACTTCATGATATTGCAGTAGACGAGACCGCTGAGTCGTATGCAGAATTCATCACACAGATCGAAGAGGCATCCGCCGATGCTCTGGCGCTTACAAAACCACCGAAAAAGGCCTAACTCAATGCCAGCGTTTTCCTATAAAGCCTCCTTCACCGGAGGCTTTTTCATGCCCAATCAAGCATCATCCAGTCTTCGATAAGCGTCTTTAAGCAACGCCAGCTCTACATCCGCCCGCCCCAGCGTCGTCAGCTGGTCTGTATCTCTCAGCATCAGCATCTCTTGCCTTTGCCGCTTGCTAATTCCCCGGATTGGCGTCTTCTTCTTAGCGCGCTTCAACCCAGCCAAGGAGCTACTTGTGGGTAGTCCAACTACACAACAATTCAGGCTCGCAAGCACGCTCTTTGCCCTGTCCAAGTGTTGCACCGGCACACGCACCCTCACTTCACCAGCCCGTTCCTCAACGACCCCTGCGAACTGGCTTCGCAAGACAGCCAGGGCGGCTCCGCGCCCGTGTTGTTCCCTATCGAAGACCAAGGTGCTGTCTTCGACCCTCACTCTCACTCGTGGGCTCTTCCAACGATCTTCCAGCGCCTTTCTGACCGCTTTCCGGTTTACTGAGTAAGCCACCGGCAATTCGTGGTTCTGCGCTTGCTCAGCCGCTTCTAAGCGCTTCACCAGCAGGCCAGAAACATTCTTGGAAAGCACTCGGTGGAAAGGCATAGCAAGCCACCCCGCGAGGTCTGACTGACTCTTGCTTCCCAGGCACTCATTACACGCGAGAACAATGCCCGCATCCTTCGCCCCACCGACTTGGGTAGGGATGAGTAGAGAGGTTTTTGCTCGGGATGGTAGTGGCTCATCGCAATACGCGCACAAGCCTCTTTGTTGCTCTCTCAAACTTCGTCTGATCCACGTCTTTGCCATAAGCGCTCCAATTAATTGCGAAATACATCATTAATTGGTAGCACGTAAGTCAATTCTGACAAGAGCAAAAGACACAAAAAGCGGCTAAAAGCAAAAGGCTGGGAGCTATCGCTCTATTGCGCTTGCGGCGCGGCTTCGCGCTTTCACGAGATTATTAAACTTTTTTAGTCCAACCCATGCTTATCGCTAGCACTCTTTTACCCGAACTCAAAAGCGTGAATTATTCCCGCTTTTGAATTCTCGTGTCCTTTTGCTCTTGTCAACTCTCAAATCCGATCTACTCTCAAACAACACGACTCATTTGAGCCACAACCTAAAACACAAGGAGAATTATGGAAAGAAATATACAACCCAGAGATGAGAAATTAAACCGCGTGGCTCCAAATCCTCGCGTCAGCTTTCAACTCAACGAAGATCTTCGCGATTGGAGCGCAGAAGCCGAGTGCCGCAAAGCAAAGCTGCAACGACAAATCATTCAGCACTATTTGAACAACTTCGATGACGAAGAACTTCGGCTTGAATTGCATTTGGCTGAATCGAAAGAGTCTTACGAAGATGACCAGAATCAGACTGGCGCATGGCTGCAAATGACGCGGATCTCGAAAGAAGACCAGGCTGCAATTCGCTTGCGCGCGGATGCGCTTGATCTTTCGAGAACCAACATGATTCGGCTGATGATGCAGGCCGCTGTGAAGCGTTGGAAAGAGCAGAACAAGAACGACTCAATTTTTTAATAACAAAAGGAGAATGACATGAGAGACATTAGTAAAAGACCCAAAGCTCCGATCCTGACGGAAATCAAACGCCGCCTTTCCGTCTGCCTGCCGCTTGCTCTCCTTCGAATCTTGAACGAAGAACAGACGCGAGTCGAAATTGCTGTCCAAGACGCGCTTAGACAACTCGACACAAATCCTGGGCTGACATCTGTTCAACTGGATAGCTCCGAGCGCTTTGCTATCAGGCAAGAGCCAGTCGTCATCACCAAGGAACGCGAAGGCAGCTACTTCGTTCGCGATGCGTGCTCTGTCTATGCTGACAAGACGCGCGTGTCTTGCGTCGAAGACATCGTTCTCTACCTGATGTTTTCCAAGCTGAGACTCTTTGCGCCCGACTTAGCGGCGGACATTCAGATGTTTGAGCGGAAAAGACTGACCAAGGAGGAGTGTATGTTGCTGTCTGAGCGTCAAAGTCAGCTGGAAACGGAGTTGCGATACATCCGCCAGCGGCTAGCCCAGTAAAAAAGGAGAAGGCATGAAATGCCTGGACTGAAAAGCCCCCATGAACGGGGGCTTTTTTATTGGGTGAACGAAAAGGGGAGGGGCTGAGAAAGTTTAACAAGCACTTCTTAACTCAAATCTGTGAAATATTCCCACTTCTGATGTTTAGTCATTTTTTCGCTCTTGCCAATGTTAATTTTTCTAATAACCTTTAATTAAGAGTCTCGTATCAATTGAGTCTCGTTCAATCCACTAAAAAAGGAACAGCGTCATGAGGAATATCATTGCATCCCAGAAATTACCAGAATCAAAAACAATCGTTATCGTTGAGATGGTTTTGAAACCAAACAGATGGTCGGGCAGGCGCGGGGTTGTCAAGCTCTTGGTCACAGACCAGGACGGTATCGACAATCTGTATGAAGTGGAAAAGCTTATCGGTAATCCTCACTACCTCGAAGTTGACTCGTTCTGCTTCGACCTGAAAAAAGTCGGCCCCGGCAGCGAATACAATGAGAAACTCGCTGACATGGAGGCTCAGCTTGAAGAGATCATCTCTGAAAGCATGAGGGGCGACTTATGAGAAGGCACTCACTGAGCATCGTCAAAGAGCTGGTCATCGCCCATCCCGATTTTTCAGCTCAGACCTTTGTTCTCAGCTACCTTCCCCGCCAGGGCGTGGTCTTCAAAGAATATGAGAGCGTGACAGAAGCCATTCAAGAGCTGGTCTATGAAGAGACCCGGTGCGTCATTCAGACGAGCCAGTCAAAAGTAGCTGTCTTGGTCGAGCGGAAAACGGGTGACCACCTGGTAACCGACGAGGAACTCTTAGAAGCGTTCGATGCGTTTGCTGATTACAGCCAAAAATTCGGTCGGAAAGAGATTGAGACGGTGGTCAATTTTGCTTTCCAGATTATGAACGGGGATTACAAAAACGTTTGGGAATAGAGCTTTTGCAGGCGAGCTAATATATAATAGAGTCTCACCCAAACGTAAGGAGTAATAATGAAGACGTATCCGCCCTCAGCGACACTGGAAATTGGAAGTGAGATCTGGAAGGAAGCCCGCATTTGGGAAGAGCATGAAAGGATCAGGCTCTCTATTCCGCAAGGGAAGATCGAAAAACCCACGGGTCGTAAAATGTAATACGAGGAACAGTCATGTTTAGCTCCAAGCAAAGCCTCCCAATCTGGGAGGCTTTTTCTTTGGGCGACGCCCTGGGCGCTTCGCACTTTTGACTGGCCCATCTGTCAGATTTTTCTGACACCATCTCGCTTTCACTTCTCGTTTACAATCCTTCCTATTGAGCTAGGACAGGGGGCGCTCGTGCGGTGGAAAGCATGGATAGCAGCAGTAGCCAGCATCGGACTACTTGGGAGTTGTCAGACGCAAGACGGTGGTGCCTGGGCAATCGCTTGGGATGTGTCCGCCATTGCCGACTGGGCAGGAATTGCAGGCTTCGCCATAGGCATCAAGGTTTGGTTCACTACCCGTGCTCTGAACCAAAGATTTTTAAAAATTGCCCGCATTCCTGAACTGCTTCGAGACTTGACCGCCCTGGACAAGAAGCTTCTCACTGCCGTCCAGGCGAACAGCTTGGAAGACGTAGGAGCCATTGCGTCCCAGCTCAACTCCTCTCTGGAAAGCGTATCTGGGAAGGTCGGTTTGTGGCAGAAAGTGGATGTCTGGCGTCTCAGACGAAAGCTGACATCGATACGGTCGGGCGCACCCATTGATAGAGCATACGCGAGACATATCTGGGATGAACTCCAAGGTGTCATCAAGACTTTGGAACACATCAAAAATGAAAATAAATGGGTGAACTGACGTGAATCTTTCAAAAGATGTTGAACGGCTGATTGACAACATGATCTGGGAGACCGCAGAAGGCAAGATCGATTGGCATTTCTCAGAGCCGCCAAGAGTTCTTACTGAGGGGACTGATTTCCTTATCCCATCTTACGTCACATGTAAGTATAAGGATAAGCAACGAATTGCAGTCTATGAGCGCCGATTCAAGCATTTCACAGATGTGGACGAATGGTTCTGGACAAGCATGAATGTTTTCCTGATGCTCGATAACGGGGATCGCGTGATTTATGAATCGGAAGACGCGGATAACAAGATCAACAGCCTGTTCAATGTAGCGAAAGACAATGCTTCCAATGTCAACAACATCATCAAAGGACTTCTCGAAGCAGATTGATAGTCGGATGGTCAGACGGCCAATCTATGCGTGGGTCGTGTATGCCAATGGCAGCGCGTTTATGTTATATGGACAAGCGACTCTCAACAGCATGAACGCGACCAATGGCTAATCGCACCTTCCGCTTTCCAGTTGGGCCGGGTCATGGTCGATGCAATATATGTGGGCAGCAACGGGACTTGACGGAGAACCATGTTCCGCCCAAGTCTTGGAGTCCAGGTAGAGCGGTTCGGATTTGGAGTATTTTGGATTCGGTTGCACAAGACGGGCCTGGGGAGTTCGAAAAGCGTTCCTATGGGGTTCCTTTTCGAACGCTGTGTGCCGGTTGCAACGGAAATATTCTTCAACCTTACGACAGAGAACTCGCTTCTCTGACCAATCAGCTTGCTAAGGCAATTGGTCAGAAAAGAGAGGGGATTCCGTTTTATGGTTCGGCACTCGTAAGGCCTAGGCGTGTTGCGCTTGGAGTTCTCGCTCATCTGTGTTCGGTGGGTCTTGATAGATATAGTGAGCACCTATCCAGCTATGTTTTAGGTATCAATCAATCATTGTTGGATGACGTAAAGATCTACTACTGGCCTTATCTCCATTCTCCAATGACCATCGTGCGTGACTATCGGGTGTTCGATTTCTTCTCAAAGAATCTCTCCAATATTTTCATCCTGAAAGCCTATCCTGTTGCATTCGCAATAGCTATTGGTGGTGAAAAATCATTTTTGGACGACGCGGATGTTCGCAATTTTGATGAGTATGCGAGCTTGGGCGTCGATGACGAAGCGCTGATGCATTTCCCGTTGTTTAACATGCCATCGCAGCGATGGCCTGAGTGCGGCGACGAAAACAGCATGCTAGCCTTTGACTCTGCATCAGCCTTCAACGTCACAGGTAAACGCGCAAATAGCGATGGCATAGTGACCATCTGGCACCAGCCCTATTAAAGAGATTGGCCGACAGTAAGCCTCCATTGTAGGAGGCTTGTGCTCAGAATCCATTGACCCAGGTGATGGTGGGTGCAAGGAAAAAAGGGTGCCGTAGTAGGCAGGCTGAGTAGGGTTTTTCTGACATGTGACTCGCTTCACACAACGCTTACAATGAAGTGGTCATCAGTGAGAACAGGGGAAGTTCGTGCGCTCTACCATTCTTTTGGCCGTAGGCCTGGGCCTAGCGCTGTGTGGTTGTCAGCAGCAAGAGGCGTCTCCGGCCGCTGGCCCAGGCACAACAGCTAAGCCCACTCGGCCACCCATCGTGCTCACCCAGGAAGCTTGGGCGGGCAAGGCGTTCGATGGGAAAGAGGTTCGACTCAACACCCCGGAACGCTTCTATCAAGAGATCATCAGCGCACGGAACGGCGTGAGCAAGAATGAGTTCGAGACGACTGCTGCATACGAGAAGAGGAAGGCGGAGTTGGCTTTGCCCACCGGCATCTCAGCCGATGCGGTCTACCTCTTCGAGTCTCTCAATCGCGTCAAGTATGACGCCGATCAGGGCGCGTATGTCTCCGAGAAGACGTTCTGCACGGACTACGAATTTTCGGATTTGAAGAACGTTTTGGCGTGCCGACTCAGGGAAGTTGAGGGCAAGCCGCTGGTGAACAAGCGTGACGTTTACGGTCAAGTCCAGCTCTTCGAGAAGCGAACGGACACGCAGTATTCGATCCTCATGCCCGTCGCCCAGGTGCGCAAATTTGGCACGCGCACGTCGCAATACGCGAGCTACGAGTTGCCAGGGAAGTGCCCGGTTCCCGTCGAGGAGGCGAGAAGCATAGGCCCGGTGGCCATCGCCTATGGCGTCATGTTCACTACGCCAGACTTCGCCAAAGAGACGATGGATCTGCACACGTATCCCGAATACCGGAATGAATGGTATATGGATCAGATTGGCGTTTACGGAAAGGTGGTTTCGCTCGTTTGCTACACCGATGACCAAACGAAGCGCATCCTTTACCAGCGAAAGTTTTGACAGCAACACACAGGGGATAACGTGGAAAAGAGCAAGAAGAAGAAGCGGTTGGGCATGTGGAACCGTCTAGCCATTGTGGGCGCGTTCCTGACGATTTTTGTCTGGCCGATTGCGCTTGCTGTCATGTCCGACGCGAAGCATGCGGAATACCGAACGTCCGACATGCAGCGGTGCAAAGAGCGGCTAATTGGCTCAGGGGAGAGCACTCATTCGGAAGCCATACGCATCTGTCTCGATGAGAACGCGAAGCAGCAAGACGATGATCTCGCGTATGTCTTTAAAGAACAATTGCCGGGCTGGATGATCCTCTACGCATTGGCTTACGCTTTCGCTTATCTGTTGATTCTGGCTATCGTCAAGACGTGTAAATGGGTGATCGCTGGTCGAAATCAGGAGAGCGAATCGTGAGCAAATGGATGTTGATCGTTGTCCTGGTTGCTTCACCGTTAGTGGCTCATGCGGCTTCCGAGCCAGACCCACTATCGTGCGAAGCACTGACCGCAGGCAAGAGCAAGAACGATGAAGAGAACATCAAGATTCTGGCTCGTGCAATCCCCGAGGCGTCGGCCAAGCATCTGACCGATGGCGTTCGGAAAGAGTGGTTGAAGAGGGGCGCAAACGAATACGCGGCCTTCTCCGCTTCACTCGACTACTACGCGAAAACGGCTCTACCCCTTGCCGATGAAGTGACCGCTCAGTTCGGTCTCATTGCCCAGCAGGAAGGGTCTTACGTCAACGCAGTGAAGGTCTACTGCAAAGACAAGAAGATCAATATCTCTGAGTTTTTCCGTCGCGCGTTTGATGCGGCGCTGGACGACAAGTTGAAAGAACTGCCAGACGAGAGCGATTGACTAAAAGCGGAGTTCGCTTCGCTTGACCTGAGAAAGCCTCCCCATTTGGAGGCTTTTTTTGTGGTCGATTTTCGGCAGACGCTTATTAAACTTTTCCTTTCCCATCTTCTCAATGCCCCCCTCTACGTTCGCTATCTCACTTGACTAAAAGGCGGGCCGGGGTGTGGATTTCGGTGGGCGCGGGTTGTGATTGAAGTTTGCCGGAAGTGAGGGGAGCGGTGGACGGAGGTAAGGTTGGGTGAGTGAGATTGTCCAGGGTGAAGGTGGATGGTGATGGGGCGGTGGTGCGGGAATGAGGGGCGTTGAGTGGGTGAGTGGAGTTGGGGAG
>Ga0207893_1000196_pt1 | contig 41587 bp, 32 predicted proteins | sample MalvirmetaMSP121_FD_184233 | JGI IMG/M metagenome (GOLD analysis project Ga0207893, IMG submission 184233) | Marine viral communities from the Deep Pacific Ocean - MSP-121 (SPAdes) | ecosystem: Environmental > Aquatic > Marine > Oceanic | place: Pacific Ocean | collected 2001-06-02 | reverse complement strand
GCGCCCGGCCTCGATGTGACTGACGCCGTATCGCACGGCAGCCATGCTCAGCAGCCAGCCCAGCGCCATCAGGCCGATCTGCCAGCTCAGCGTGAGACTCAGCGGTGGCGGGTATTCACCAAGCACAGGGCAGAGCACAACGGCAATCAGTGCACTGCCCAGGAACGGCGCCAACGTCTTGCTCGCCAGTGGCACCTGATCGGCGGCGCGTGTGGCGAGATTGTTCAGGCTGAAGCCGAGACCAGCGGCGAGTGCGAGCCAGTCGCTGCCGCTCAATGGGTGGGTCAGTGCGCTGCTGATATTCAGTGTCAAGGCAATGCCGAGCATGGCCAGCAGCAGGGCACCGACACGCAGCGGCGTCAGGCGTTCGCCCAGCAGCAACCAGCCACCCAGTACGCTCCAGACAGGTGCGAGGTAGAACAGCAGCATGACCCGCACCACCTCGCCGATGGCCAGCGCCGTGACCAGTGCAGCGGTCGCACCGCCTCCACAGACGGCGATGGCCAGCAAACCGTTGCGCTGCGGCATCCACGCACGGCGCTCGAACCACAGCACTGGAATGGCGAAGAGGCTGAGCAAGCCATAGACCAGCAGTACCAGCGGCATGCCGACCAGCCCGACGCTGGCGAAATGGTGCAGGGGCAGCCAGCCGAGGCCCCAGGCGACTGCGCCGGTGACCAGTAAGATCTGCGGGAGCAGGGTCATCACGCGCCCATCCAGGAGCCGCCATTGGGCCCGAGTGTTTGCCCGGTGAAGTAGCTGGCCTGGGGCGAGAGCAGAAAAACAATGGCGGCTGCGGCCTCGTCCGGCGTACCAAGCCGGGCCATGGGTATGTCGAGTTCCTTGGCCATCCACTCACGACTCATGTGCTCTGGCGAAACCATGGCCGTGGCGATGGGACCCGGCGCGACGGCGTTCACACGGATGCCGCTGGCGGAGAATTCGCGGGCTAGCGAGCGCGTCAGGCCGATCACGGCGGCCTTGGCGGTGCAATACGCGGCGTAATCGCTGCGGCCGAGAAAACCGAGGTCCGAGGCCACATTGACGAGTGCCCCGCAGCCGCGCGGTTGCATATGGCGCAGCGCGTGCTGGCAGCAGCGGTAGACGCCATGCAGGTCGACGCCGAGCACCTGCGCCCAGTCCTGTTCTGTGGTGTCGAGAAAAGGTTTCTCCAGGATGATCCCGGCGTTGTTGACCAGCAGATCCAGCGGCCCGTCGGCGAGGATCTGTTCGAACATCCCTGCAACGGCGGCTGCAGAACCAACATCAGCCTCGACATGGCGCACCTGGCCACCGCGCGATTCGATTTCTGCACACAATTGTTCCGCCAGTTCGTGCTGGCCGAGGTGATTGATCCAGACCCGCGCGCCGGCTCTTGCCAGGCCCACGGCGGTTGCACGACCAATGCCGGTCGCCGCGCCGGTGACCAGAGCCACCTTGCCCTCCAGTGGCAAACAATTCATCAATGCATGACCTCGCCGTGGCTGACCGACAGCGCCTGGCCGGTCAGCGCCGCGGCCAGCGGCGAGCCGAGAAACAGAAAGGTGCCCGACAGGTCCGCTGGGGTCAGCAATTCCGGAATGGCCTGGGCGGCTAGCACGGCGACAAGTTCTTCGGTCTCGCTGCGGCCGTTTTCCGCTGCCATGATGCGCAGCGAGCGCATCGCGGCATCGGTGCCTATCCAGCCAGGGCAGACGGCATTGACGCGGATGCGCCGAGGCCCCAGTTCCCACGCCAAGGAGCGAGTCAGGCCGATCACTGCATGCTTGCTTGCCGCATAGGCGGAAAAGCCCGGCACGCCTTTCAAGCCCCAGATCGAGGCCTGGTTGATCACGCTGGCACCGGCGCGCAGGCGAGGCAGCAGCGCGCGGGTCAGGCGCTGCATGGACGACACGTTGTTATCCAGTAGCTGCGCCCAGCAAGCGTCAGCTTCGGCAGTGGGTTCGGTAATGGGTGTCTGGTACTCGACACCGGCATTGTTCACCAGCACCTCGACCGAGCGGTTGCGGCAGGCGAGGTCGTCAGCGAAGAGCTGCACCGCCCGCCAATCGCCGAGCTCCAGGGTGGTGGCGTGCAGCGGGCCCTCCGGCTGCAGAGTTTCGACCAGTTCGGCGAGGGCGTCCGGGTCGCGGTCTACCAGTTCCAGCGTGGCGCCGGCCTCGGCGTAGGTCTTGGCCAGCTGCCGACCAATGCCGCCAGCAGCCCCGGTGAGTACGACACAACGTCCGCGATAATCGAGTGCTTTATGCATTTCACACCGCCGTTAGGAAAGACACGCCAACTGCACCGTAGAAACCTTCTGCTTTTTGCGGACCTTCACTGACTGTGCCGTAGTCGTCATCCAGTACACGACGCAGGCGATAGCGGTGGAAGCTGCCAAGCAGGTCGCGCATCGGAATGACCTGGTTGTAGGCGCTGCCATACAGCTCGGCGTGCAGCGCGGGCAGGCGATACCAGGGCGCGACGGGTTTCTCGTGGTGGGCGTTGTGGTAGGGAAAGTTGAGCAACAGCAGGTTGAGCGACGGCCAGCGGGCGGACACCACGTTGCTGTAGGTGTTGAGCTGTTCGTAGGCGCGGTCGCGTGGCTTGTCTTCGGGTACCTGGCCGTCTTCCAGCACGGCGAAGGCGTCGTAGGTGTGCTGGTAGGCGTCGGCAAAGCGCAGCACGGTGACCATCAGCAACCAGGCCACGGCATATAGCGCCAGGGCTTTGAGCGATAACCAACCAAGCAGGGCGAACAGCAGTGCCCGGATCAGCATGACGCGGGCGACTTTGCCGCGACGGGCACGGTGCTTCTCGTTGGTGGTCACGAAGGGCAGCACGATTACGTAGAGGTGCATGATCAGCTCGACCGCTGGCACGTAGGCCCACTCCAGCGCGATGACCAGCTTCTGGAACCAGACAGGGCGTGCCTTGAGAAAGGCCTTGCTGTCGAAGGTGATCACATCGGCACGGTCGACGTGGTGGCGCATGTGCTTTTTGCGCAGGTCCTGGAAATCGGCGTAGCAGCTGCCGGCCAGCCAGCTGCAGGCGTTGCCGGCCCACTGGTTGTGCTTGGGCACGCTGAAAATGGTGCCGTGGGCAAACTCGTGGATCAGGTAGGCAGCGATGATCATCGCGTGAGCGAGCAACAGCGTGCCCAGGGCATTGAGCCAGGCATTGGCCGGGAACAGCAGTGCCAGGCCGGCGAGGTAGCCGAGCAGGGTGTAGGTCATGGCCAGGCTGTTCGGCACCTGGCCATCGGCATATCGGTAGAGCGGTTTGCGCGTTTGCATATCGGTCTCCTACCGGGCGAGCGGTGGCTCGCCCGGCATGCACTACTTGGCGAGCGTCTCGATGAACTGGGCGTCGTAGGTGTTGCTGAAGTCCGGCATGGCCGGGATCTGTCCGTTGTCGACCAGCAGCTTGGCGATGATCGCGCCGCTGCCGTGGAAGGAATGGGTGTCGTCTCCGGGAGCAAAGCTCTTGCCCATTTCAGCGAGCGGAATGTTGTAAGCGCCGGACATCTGTTCAGTGGCTTCCTCGGCGCTGACGCCCAGCACTCCACCAATGATCTCTGCTGACTCCTCAGGGTGCGCCTGCATATAGGCGAGGCCGTCGAGGTAGCCCTGGATCATCGCCTTGATGGCTTCCGGTTTCTTGGCGATTACCGCCTCGTCGAACACCAGCACGTCGGTGATCAGGCCGGGCGCATCCTTGGAGGAATACACCACCTTGAACTTATCGACGCTGCCCATGGAGAGGATCTGCGAAACGTTGGGTTCGTAGGTCACGCCGACCGGCAGATTGCCAGAGGCCATGGCGCCGGGAATGCCTTCGGGCGTCATGTTGACTGGATCGATGTCCTTCTCGGTCATGCCGTTCTGCTGCAGCGCATAGGCGAGCAGAAAGTCGGAAGGTGACAGCGGGTTGTAACCCACCTTCTTGCCTTTGAAATCGGCCACAGAGTTGATCGAAGCGTCGGCGACGATGGCGTCACCACCGTTGGAAAAATCGATGGGCATCACCACGCGGTGCTTGAGGCCCTTGGCGACCGAGGCCACCACCTGGTCATAGGTGAGCATGCCGCCGTCCAGAGCGCGGCTGAGCATCGCGGTGGGGATCAGCGCCGGGTCGTTGAAGAATTGCAGTTCGACATCCAGGCCGTGGGGCTTGAACAGGTCTTTCTTGTCGGCGACGTAGAAGGGGCCATAACCGGCCCATACCACAGTGCCGATTTTCATCGTTTCCGCGGCTTGAGCCGCCAGCGGAGCAAATATCGTCGCGGCCGCCAGCGTGGCGCCAAGCAAGGTGTGGTGCAGCGAACGCAGCAGTGGTCCAGTCATGATGAAACTCCTACACAGTGGAAGAACCGGCACGGGATGACATCGCGTCCTCCCGGGCTTTTATCCCGCCGTGTAGTCCCAATCCGTGGGACCGGAGAACTCTCGGACCAGCGCTCATCTGCATGAGCCGGAACCCTAGTTCGCCTGTTGTGTTGCTCCTGTGTGCCGAGCGTCATGAGCGTGGTGGCGACTCATCCCGTTCTATCTGGAATGAGCAGGTTGCGTGCCATCTTTATCTGGCTGATTTTTGCTAAACGGATTCAATGAGTTGGCCGGCATATCTCGGCCGATTGTCACGCTATGGCCGTAACCGGACTGCGCTCAAATGGTGAGTTGTGCGCTGCAATGGTGCCCCGTTGGTCGGGCGCGACGGACGTCATCAGGGGGAGGAAGAGGCATCAACTGGGAGAGAGGGATGCCTCGTGGTGTTCTGCAGCGGGTGTGCGGGGCTCAAGCAATTGCTCTGGCATAACGTCCTGCGTCATGCCACCCGTTGAATACTGGCGGTCGGCGCTACGCTGGCACCGGCACATCCTCAGGCAGCAGTTGCTGGTCCTTCAGTGCCCGCCAGAACGCGGCCGGTATCTCGGCTTCGAACTGCTGCACATACTGCGCCGGACGCTTCGGGTTGCTGGTGCCGGGGATGGCTGACAGCACCGCTGGATGAGCCAGGCAGAATTGCAGCGCTGCGGCACGGATATCGACGCCGAACTCGCCGCACACGGCCTCGATCGCCTGGGTCTTCTTGCGGATCGCCTCGGGTGCGTCGGCATAGTCGTAGTGCTCGCCGCCGGCCAGCACACCGGAGTTGAAGGGGCCACCGACGACGATCCCGACGCCACGCTCCACGCACTGTGGGAACAAAGTGTCCAGCGCTTCGCGGTGATCCAGAAGCGAGTAGCGCCCGGCTAGCAGGAATACGTCAGGGTCGGACTGCTCGAGCGCCATACGGCAGGGCTCGACCAGGTTCACGCCAAGGCCCCAGCCGCGAATCAGGCCTTCGTCGCGCATTTGCGTCAGGGCTTTCGCCGCGCCCTGCATGGCCTGCTGGAAGTACTCGGTCCACTGCGACCCCCATTGGTCTTCAGACACGTCATGAATGAAGGCGACATCGATTCGATCGACGCCCATGCGCTCAAGACTGTCTTCAATGGAGCGGCGCGCGCCATCGGCGGAGTAGTCCACGACGCGCTTGTTGGGCAGCTCATCAACGAAAGGCTTGGCGTTTTCCGGTGCCGCTGCGGGCTGCAGCAGGCGGCCCACCTTGGTGCTCAGCACAAATTCGTCGCGCGGCTTGTGGCTCAGCAGGCGGCCGAAGCGCTGTTCGGCAAGGCCCGCGCCGTAATGCGGCGAGGTGTCGTAATAGCGGATGCCCGCTTCCCAGGCGGCCTTGAGCGTCGCGTCGGCGGTGGCTTCGTCGAGTGGCTGGAACATGTTGCCCAGCGGTGCGCCGCCAAAGCCGAGAGGTGGAAGGGTGATGCGCATGGAGCCTCCTCTGATGCAGATTGAGCCGAATGTTCGGCCTCGCTTTGCATCGGAGGACGTCCAGTAAGGGATGTTCCGGCGGGGGCGAAAAGGAGTGGCGATATCAATCCAGCCCAACACCGAGCCACGTCGCAGCCAGGCCGAGCGGCAGCAGATGCGAGTGGCGGTGTTCGTAGGGCCGGATCATCCGGCCCGGATGGCTGTTAGCGCTGACTGTTCATATAAGCCCGCCAGCCACCAAATTCGGTGATGTCGACGGCACCGTCCAAGCCATAGGGCTCGCAGATGAAGCCGGTTTCCCAGCGGCCATCGGCCAACTGTACCTTGCCCAGCCCCAACGGCGCGGGGATGCCAGTGAGAAAAGAGCCCAGTTCGCTGCTGGGAATGTCCCAGACTTCCACTTCGATGGCGGCTCCGTCATCGTCAACACGGACCATGCCAGGCCGGAACGGCGAGCCGCCGGCCAGCGCGTAGAGCTTGTAGTTCGCTGAGCTGTAGGTGGCTTCCAGCAGCCGACCATTACGCTGCTTGAGCTGCCAGTTCAGCGGCAGACCGTCCAGATGCGCGCCGCAGACGACCACGCGGGCCCGGTCATTGCGCGCCGGATGTGTCGGCGCGGCTTTGGTGATGGACTGACCGCCGACCAGGGGGATTCCGGTGCCACGCTGCAGTGCGTCGGCCAGGCTCAGCAGGTACTGGTCGGTGAACACGCGACCGAACAGGGTAACGCCCCACGGCAGGCCGTTCTGCATTGTGCCGGCGGGCACCGCAACGGCGGCATAGTCGAGCATGTTCATGAAGTTGGTGTAATAGCCCAGATCCGAGTTGCGCTTGACCGGTTCGGCGTGCAGCTCGTCCAGGGTGACCGGTCGCGGGTAGGCAGGCGTGAGGATGCAGTCGACCTCCGCCATGATCCGGTCGCAGATTGTCTTGAGCTGCTGCAGCCGATACTGCGCGCGGAACAGCTGAACCGCGGTGGTGCCGGGCGCCTTTTCCAGGACGGCCTTGATCACCGGCAGCACGGCGTCCGGCTGTAGTTCGATCAGCTCGCCTGCGACGCTGTAACGTTCAGCGACCCAGGGCCCCTCATACAGCAAGCGCGCTGCCTCAAGGAACGGCTCGAAGTCGATTTCGACCGGCTCGCCCCCAAGGGCCTGTAGATGCTCGATGGTGGCAGCGAACAGCGCCGGGCTTTCCGGGCAACCGAGAAACTCCAGCCCGCTTGGCACGCCGAAGCGGAAGGTAGCGATCTTGCCGAAGGCCGAACCGTCGTTCCATGCCGGGTTGGCGCGGCTGTATTCGTCACGCGGATCCAGCCTGGCGGTCAGGGCGAGAAGCTGGCTGGCTTCGGCTGCGGTCGCGGTGAAAAAGGTGACGCAGTCCAGCGTACGGCACGCCGGCACGACGCCTGCGGTGGAGATCAGTCCCTTGCTGGCCTTGAGGCCGACCAGGTTGTTCAGCGCCGCCGGCACCCGACCGGAGCCGGCGGTGTCGGTGCCCAGCGCAAAGCTGCAGATGCCCAGCGCGACGGCCAGGGACGAGCCAGCACTGGAGCCGCCCGATGGGTAGGCCGGGTGCACGCTGTTACGGCATTCACCATAGGGCGAGCGGGTACCGTTGAGGCCGGTGGCGAACTGGTCGAGGTTGGTCTTGCCCAGCGGAATCGCGCCAAGGGCAATCAGCTGCTCGACGACGGTGGCGCTGGTTTCAGGCGTGTAGGCAAAGGCCGGGCAGGCGGCTGTGGTGGGAATGCCGGCCAGGTCAATATTGTCCTTGATGGCAAAGGGGACGCCGTACAGCGGCAGCTCGTCCGGGGATTTACCGTCCAGGGCGGCGAGGTAGGGCTCCAGTTCATCCTCTGTTAGCAGATGAATGAAGAGGTTGAATTCGGCTTGCAGGGCGGTGGCTTGCTCGTGCACTGCAGCGATGAGGTTGCGCGGTGACAGCTGGGCGCTGGAGTAAGCCGTGCGCAGTGTGTCGAGGCGTAGATCGAAGTCGATGGTCACGTTGTATTCCTCGTAAGGTGGAAAACGGCAAAGCCTTTCCCACCGCAATGTTCGTTGCCGACCCGTTGGGCCGGTTGGTGGATCGGTGAAGCGTGATCCACCCTACGGTTATCTGTGCGTTGGTCCTGGGGCGTTACGCGCCCTCAATCACTACCACGCGCTGTCCGGCGCGCACTGGCGAGCCGGGTTGCACACGGACTTCCTTGATCACGCCGGAAACAGGGGCGGTGAGCGGGATTTCCATCTTCATGCTCTCCAGGATCACCAGCACGTCGCCGGCTTCCACCCGTGCGCCCTCGGCCACCGAGATCTGCCAGAGGTTGCCGGCAATGTGGCTTTCGATACCGTGCTCGCCGGCGCCAAGCGGAGCGTCTTCACCGAGTTCAGCGGCGACTTCCTCGCTCTCGAAGTGCGCCTGGCCTGAGGCTATCCAGCGTTGGCGTTCGGCGTCGAACGCGGCGCGCTGCTGGCTGCGAAAGGCGTCAATGCCTTCGGCTTCCTTCGCCAGAAAGTCCTGATAGTCGGACAGGCGCAGCTCACTCTCTTCGATCTTCAGCGGGTAGCGGCCCAGGGGGAAATCGCGGCGGATCTTCAAGAGCTCTTCGGCAGAAACCGGGTGGAAGCGAATCTGGTCAAAGAAGCGCAGCAGCCAGGGCTTGCCGCCGAAGGCCTCCACCGCGCGGTAGCGGTTCCACATCTGCAGGGTGCGGCCGACGAACTGGTAGCCACCCGGACCTTCCATGCCGTAGACGCACATGTAGGCGCCACCGATGCCCACGGAGTTTTCCGCAGTCCAGGTGCGTGCCGGGTTGTACTTGGTGGTGACCAGCCGATGCCTTGGGTCGAGCGGCGTCGCGACCGGGGCGCCGAGGTAGACATCACCGAGGCCCATCACCAGATAGCTGGCTTCGAACACCGTGCGATGCACTTCGTCGAGGTTTGGCAAATCGTTGATGCGGCGGATGAATTCCAGGTTGCTCGGGCACCAGGGCGCATCCTTGCGTACGGTGGTCATGTATTTTTCGATGGCCAACTGACAGGCCGGGTCGTCCCAGGACAACGGCAGGTAAACGGTTCGCGAGGGGACTTTCAGGTCGCGGGCGGCGCACACCGCGTCCCATTCGCCCTCGACGATGTCGAGCAACGTCCGCAACGGCAGGGTTTCTGGCTGGTAATGGACCTGCAGGGAGCGAATGCCGGGGGTGAGGTCGATTACGCCGTCGAGGTTCTTCGCCTCCAGCGCCTGCATCAGCGCATGGCCACGAAAGCGCAGAACAAGATCCAGTTCAGGCGCGCCGATTTCCAGCAACAGGTGGGTGTCGCCGGAGAGGCGGGCGACCAGCCGGGTATCGTCCTCACCTAGATCGAGGACGATGGGCGAGGTGAGCGCTTGCGCACTTGTAGGAACGACGGTGCCGCTCTGACTGCCACGAAGCGCACATTCGTCGCTCAGCGCCTTCGCCAGCTGCCGCGCGGTGGTCACCTCCACTGGTACGAAACGCACCTTGTCGCCAGCCTTGAGCTGACCCATCTGCCAGAGGTCGGCCTCGATGATGGTCACCGGGCAGACGAAGCCGCCGAGGCTCGGGCCGTCCGGACCGAGGATTACCGGCATGTCGCCGGTGAAGTCCACCGCGCCGATGGCGTAGGGGTTGTCGTGGATGTTCGAAGGGTGCAGGCCAGCCTCGCCACCACTGTCGCGTACCCACTCGGGTTTCGGGCCGATCAAGCGCACGCCGGTCCGGCTTGAGTTGAAATGCACTTCCCAGTTGGTGGCGAAGAATTTGTCGATATAGCCTTCGGTGAAATATTCCGGTGCACCATGCGGGCCGTAGATCACGCGAATCTGGCGCACTGCGGGCAAGGCTGAGCACAATTCCAGCGGCAGGCTTGCGCCAACGCTGTCGTCAGCCAGTTCGGGAAGGTGCAGCACATCACCGGCCCGCAAGGCCCGTCCAGCATGGCCGCCAAACTGGCCAAGGGTGAAGGTGCTCTTGCTGCCCAGATAATCGGGCACCTGCAGCCCGCCGCGTACGCTTAGGTAGCTGCGAGCACCGGCTCCGGCGATGGTGCCGAGCTCAAGCGTGCTGCCAGCCTTGACCAGGATCGCGGTGCACATCGGTTGCTCGATGTCGTCGAGTTTCATTGGAATGTCAGCGCCGGTTACTGCGACTACCGCATCGGTATTAAAGCGCAGGATCGGCCCGCTCATGGTGACTTCCAGGCCCGCGGCATCGGCCGGATTGCCAAGCAGCGCATTGCCCAGGCGCAGCGCACGGCTGTCCATCGGACCGGACGGTGGCACGCCGACAGCCCAGTAGCCGAGCCGTCCAGGGAAGTCCTGCACGGTGGTCTGGGTGCCGGCTGCAAGCACCTCGAAGGTGGCGGCCTGGTAAGTCAGCCCTTCCAGGCAGCGGGTCCAGGGATTGCCTTCGGCAAAGGGCACATAGGCGAGGATCTGACGCAGGTAGTCGCGGTTGGTCTCGACGCCATAGAGCAGGGTGTCGGCCAAAGCCTGATCGAGCGCAGTGTGGGCCGCTTCACGGGTCGGCGCATGGGTGATGAGCTTGGCGATCATCGGGTCGAAGTAGGGCGGAATCTCGCAGCCAGCCTCGACCCAGGTGTCGATGCGCAGGCTCTTGCGATCTGACTCGGGAAAATTCACGGCGGTCAGCAGGCCCGGACTCGGTTGGAAGTCGCGGCCCGGGTCTTCGGCGTAGAGGCGTGCCTGGACGGCGTGGCCGCTGGGATTCAAGTCCTTCGCCAGTGCCGACAATGGTGCCAGATCGCCTGCGGCCAGCTCGATCATCCAGCGCACCAGGTCCACGCCCCAGACCTGTTCGGTCACGCCGTGTTCGACCTGCAGGCGGGTGTTCACTTCGAGAAAGTAGAAGCGCTCGGCCTCGGCGTCGTAGACAAACTCGACGGTCCCAGCGCTGCGGTAGTTCACCGCCTTGGCCAGCTTGATGGCGGCTTCGCACAGAGCCTCGGCCATGCCGGTCGGCAGGTTCGGTGCCGGTGTTTCTTCCAGCACCTTCTGGTTGCGCCGCTGCACCGAGCAGTCGCGAACGCCCAGTGCGATCACCTCGCCCTCGCCGTCACCAAATACCTGCACTTCCAGATGGCGGGCGCGCTGAATGTATTTTTCGATGAACACACCCGAATCGCTGAAGTTGTTCTGCCCCAGGCGTTTGACTGCGTCGAAGGCATCCGACAGCTCCTCGGCCGAGCGGCATACGCGCATGCCAATGCCGCCGCCGCCAGCCGTGCTCTTGAGCATGACCGGATAACCGACCTGTTGGCCGGCTTCAAGCGCGGCTTCGAGGCTCTCCAGCAGTTCGGTGCCTTCCAGCATCGGCACGCCGTGCTGCTTGGCCAGCGCTCGGGCGGTGTGCTTGAGCCCGAACACCCGAAGCTGCTCGGGCGTCGGCCCGACGAAGGCGATACCGGCCGCCTCGCAAGCCTCGGCAAAGGCGGCATTCTCGGAAAGAAAACCGTAGCCGGGATGAATCGCCGTCGCACCGGCGGCCTGCGCGATATCGAGGATCTTGTCGACCACCAGATAGGTGTTCGATGCAGCGCCTTCACCGAGGCTATGGGCTTCATCAGCCTGCTGGATGTGCAAGCTGGCGGCATCCGCTTCTGAATAGACGGCCACGCCTTTTACGTCCAGGGCGCGCAGCGTGTGCAGAATGCGGCAGGCGATGGCGCCGCGGTTGGCGATCAGGAGTTTGTCGAACATCTTCATTCCCTCAGGGGGAGGCGGGCCGTCCCGCTTTCTTTCGTCGTCGCCCCCGGTCGTCCAGGGACTGAATCGTCTGTAGGGTGGTTTCAGCGAAGTGGCGGGCCGCTATCTGGGGCTGTGCGAGTGGCTTCCGCAGGTGCGGAGTCGGGCGCATCCGGGACATGCGTTGCAGGCCGCTGGCCGGCGCGCGCCTGCATCAGGGGCAGCACATAACGCTGCAGCAGCGGCATCAGTCCCATACCAGTACCGCGGCCGGCGTGGGATTCCAGCCGTTGCACGGGTTGTTTAGCTGTGGGCAGTTGGAAATCAGCACGATCACGTCCTGCTCGGCTTTCAGCTCAACGTATTTGCCCGGGGCGGAGATGCCGTCCTCGAAGGTCAAGCCGCCATCGGGCGTTACTGGCACGTTCATGAAGAAATTGATGTTGGCGCCGATGTCGCGTTTCTCCAGGCGACCATCATGCAAGCTGGCGCGCAGGAAATTGTCGCGGCAGCTGTGCATGTAGCGCTTGTCCAGCGCGTAGCGCACCACGTTGCTCTCCTGTGCACAGGCGCCTCCGAGGGTGTCGTGGCGACCGCAGGTGTCGGCAACGATGGTTAGCAGCGGGTTGCCGAGGTTCGAGTAGAGCACCGTACCGGTGGTGAGGTAGACCTTGTTCTGCTTGCGCAAGGTGCGTTGCGGGTCATAGCGCTCACGCGGGTTCGTGGCACTGAAAAACAGTGTGTCGACCGCCTGATTGCCCTCAAGGTCGAGCAGGCGCAGGGTCTGGCCGGCCTTCACTTCGAACAGATAAGGCTCACCGGCCGGGATCATATGGCGAAAGGTGGCGGCCTCGGGGTGCAGGTTGCTTTCGTGGATGGTCATGTTGGCGCCCCCTCAGATGTAGAGTCGTTCGGTGTTGTGGAAGCCGCGGGCGTTCTCCGGGCGCGAGGTGCGGCAAAGGACGCTGATACCGTCGCTGTCGACGCGGTGCCAGCTGAGCTGCACGGGTTTTGGCGCGTACTCGGGATTCGGGTCCATTGGGTGCTGCAAGCTGGTGAGCACCACCAGCGTGTCCATTGGCGCGTACAGCTCGAGATAGTCGCCGGCTTTGCTGTTGCCGGACTCGAAGCCGAAGCTGCCATTGGCGTCGACGGTGACCTTGCTGAACAGGTTGAGGGTCATCAACAGATCCTGCAGGTTCAGGTTCCACTTGCCCATTTCCACCAGCAGGTTGTCTGTGCCGTTGCGGAAGAAGCCGTTACGCAGCTCCTGATAGCGACCCTGGCCGTATTTCTCGGCGACTTCGTCTGCGTTCAGTACGCCACCGAAACTGTCATGCCAGCCGCAGGTGTCAGCCGTGATGCAGGCCAGGACCCGGCCCATGTCCGAATACAGGCAGTGGCCGGCGGTGAGTTTGGCGGTGTGCTGACACTTCAGGGTGTCCGGCAGGTTGAGGCGCTCGCTTTTTTCGTAAGCGTTGAACATCAGCAGGCTGACGTTGGCGCCGCCTTCGAGATCGGTCAGACGCAGCAACTGACCGCGCTTGAGGATGAAAGAAGTGTGGCCGCCGCCGGGAACGAGTTCCTCGTACAGCGTGGGGCGAATGGCGAGTGAAGCACTCATGTCAGGCTCCTTGATTGTCGGTGTGCAGATGGCCCAGGTGCGTCGACAGGTCGCCAACAGAGGCGCGCGCAACCTGGCGATCGGTGTTCAGCGGGATGTCGTAAGTGACGCGTGCGCCATAGGCGCCGGGGGCGTGCGGATCAAGGCGGGTCTTGTCGAACACCAGAATGCGCGTGCCAAGGGTGAAGCCCTCGGAGAGGTCGTGGGTGACCATGAACACGGTCAGTCGGGTTTCACACCAGAGTTCCAGCAGCAGCTCGTGCATGTCCTTGCGAATACCGGGATCAAGCGCGCCAAACGGCTCGTCTAGCAACAGCACGCGGGGCTTCATCACCAGTGCCTGGGCGATGGCCAGGCGTTGCTGCATGCCGCCGGAGAGCTGCGCCGGGTACTTGTCCAGCGAGTGTCCAAGGCCCACCTTGCGCAGGATCACTTCGGCCTGCTCGCGTGCTTCGCGCTTGCTGCGGCCGAACAGCCTGCCCAGTAGCGGGGCCTTGGGCAGCTCCAGGCCGAGGGCGACGTTGTCCAGCACCGACAGATGCGGAAACACCGAATAACGTTGAAATACGACGCCGCGGCTGGCGTCCGGCTCTCCGGCGATGGGGGCGTCGTCGAGCAGGATTTCGCCCCGGCTGGGCCGTTCCTGGCCGAGCAACAGGCGTAGAAAGGTAGATTTCCCACAGCCGGAGGCGCCGACCAGGGTGCAGAATTCACCTTCATTGACGCTCAGGTTCAGGCGTTCCAGCACTATCTGATCGCCATATTCCTGCCAGACGTTATTGACTCGTATGAATGGTTTGGCTGGCTGTTCGCCTACCGTGCGGATGACATCGCTCATGCCTTGGCTCCGTCGTACCAGGGGAAGGCCAGCTGGGTGAGCTTGCGCAGACCGAAATCCATGCTCCAGGCGAGCAGGGTGATCCAGGCCACATACGGCAGGATCACGTCCATTGCCAGATAACGGCGAACCAGAAAGATGCGGTAACCCAGACCGTCAGTGGATGCGATGGCCTCGGCGGCGATCAGAAACAGCCAGGCCGAACCCAGCACCAGGCGCAGCGCGATCAACAGCCGCGGCAGCAGTTGCGGCAGCACCACGCGCAGGATCAGCGTCCAGGTGTTGGCACCGAGCGTCTGTGCCTTGATCAGCAACTCCGGCGGCAACTCTCGAGCGCGCTGCTCCAGATCCCGCGCCAGAACCGGGGTGACGCCAATGACGATGAGCATGACTTTGGACAGCTCGCCGAGGCCAAAGACGATGAACAGAATCGGCAGGATTGCCAGCGGCGGAACCATCGACAGCACCGTCAGCAACGGCGACAGAGGTGCGCTGAACAGCGGCAGCGTTCCAGCCGCAACACCGAGGCACAAGCCGGCAACCGCTGCAATGCCGAGGCCGACACCCAGCCGTTTGAGACTGGACGCGGTGTCCTGCCAGAACAGGTAGTCGCCGCTGCGTTTGTCCGGGGTGAACGCGAGGCGCTCCACTGCACTGGACATCTGCGTGAAGCTGGGCAGGAGCTTGTCGTTGGGGTTGGTTTCAAGCCGTTGTGCAGAGCTGGTCAGGTAGGTGAACAGCAGGATGGCAAAGGGCAGGATTACCAGCAGCGTCCAGCCGGTGCGGCCGGGAACGCGATTGATCAGACGCATGGGGAGTACCCCCTTTTGAGTGGGGGGTGTTGCCGCGGGCCGGTCGTCTTGTCGAATCCGAGCGGTGGCATATAAGGGCCTCCAGTGAGTGGGCATAGCAAAGGAGCTGCGTGTCGAACGCCGTCTCCCGGGCTTTTATCCCGCCGTGTAACCTCACTGGAGGTCGCCAACTCTCGGACCAGCCACTCGCAACGCGAGCCGGAACCCTAGTCGGCTATTTCTAAATTTGTCTCGTCCCTGAGCCGCAGCTTCCTGGCATAAGTGGTTTTGCAAGAGCGGTGCCAAGCGCAGAGCCGCCTGGTTTGGGCCATTGCCACGCTGGCGGGCAGCTCTGGCGCGCCTTGATGGTGCAATGCGCGCGTAGCGTGCTTCCTTTCGAAGCATCGATTTGGAATAGGCGGCAGCTCAGGTGGGGCCGGGCGAAGTCGGGCTTCGCCAGTAGTAATGTCCGTCGTTCTGACGTATCCCAAGAAATGCGCGCTTCACTGCGCCGTCAGGCACGCCGAGCCCGCTCAGTTATGGCGCTAATCTGCGTCGCCACGTTGTGGCCGCACCAGGATATATAGCCGGTCCCAGATCATGTTGTCGTACGCGAAGCGAACGCTGAGCGTTTAATCGGGATCGGGTGCGCATAGGCGTAAGCGTTAACCGGCAGCCGGAACGTTTTGCCGAGCCGATCAGTGTCGCTTGATAGTGGTTTGGGTATTTGGAGTACAGGAGGGGGTGCGAATCTGCCGACTTATTCGGTTTCTACAGATGCGGAGTTCATAAGGCGCGGTCCTGGACCGGAGCGACGCGTTGGAATCAGGTGGGGATAGAGCAGGGTGGGAGGGTCCGAGCAGGCGCTGCGTCCGCGAGGACGTCAGCGGCCCGGTTTCCTGGATGCAGTGACTTAGTTCACTGCGTCCTTCAGCGACTTGCCTGGCTTGAAGCCTGGCAGCTTTGCTGCGGAGATCTTGATCGTTGCACCTGTCTGCGGATTGCGGCCGTCACGGGCTGCGCGCTCTTTGACAGCAAAGGTGCCGAAGCCGACGAGCGTCACGCTGTCGCCGTTCTGCAGGGTGTTGGTCACGCTTTCGGTGAAGGCATCCAGCACACGAGTGGCAGTGCTCTTCGGTACATCGGCGGAGGCGGCGATCGCTTCAATCAACTCGGCTTTATTCACGGGTGTGGCTCCAGATTGGAATGGGTGGTCAGTATAAGCAGCGTCTTGCCCTGTCGCCTGCGGCAAATTTCCTCTTTTTCAAAAATATCCCGTGCGGGGCGACAAATCACTTGGTTGCCTGATCCAGACGCTTTTGTCTGGACATCGAAATTTTGGCTCCGGTTCATTGCCCTCCCGACCATTGGTAGCTTGCTGTCTGCTGGATGCGCCATAAGCGCCCCTCACGCAGCATGGAACACATGGTTCGAGATCTGAAGGCAGTAACCGTCTATTCACAGGCTGATTGGCTCGTCTTCAACTTCAATAATGGACGTCGATGCCTATCTCCAGAGGCTTGTCGCCTGGCACATCGAACCGGCTATCGTCGAACGTCGGCGGGCCCATCACCTTGGGGTTGTTGGACAAGCCATAGCCTTCGGTGGGAAACATGCCAAACCTGAGGTCCAATTCGCCGTTAGCGTTTTCGTCATGGTAGGCCATCACCGCGTACTCACCGGCTGGAACGCCTTCGAACATCACGGTGACGGTTCCGGCCTTGGCAGGCGACTCGCTGGAGGCAAAGGCCTGGTCCGCTTTACGAAATGTCTTCGGATCAGAGAACAAAGCCACGCGAACAGTGCCGCGATCGTGCTCGAGGTTGTTGAGTTTGACTGTCAACGGCTGGCCATCGGCGAAAGCCGCTTGACCTATCACTATGGTTACCAAGGTTAGCGCTACGCGCAGTGTCATAGGATTCGCTCCTGGTCGACGTGTCTATCGAATGAATCGAGGGCGGGCGCATCAAAATGCCCAAAATGTCTGGCGATAGTGCCGTGCTTCTAACGGATCGGCCAGCCAAACGGCTGACCAGTCAGTCTCGCCTTGTATCGAATGACGCCGCCGTGGCTCCACGAACTCAGCAATGCGATGCTAGGCACCAAACGACCTATCGACCGAGCCCGCATGAACAAGACCCATCTTCAGACGCTGATAATCGACAAGCTGCAGGCCGATCTGGCTGTTGCAAAGGATGCACTGAAGGCCTCACACGAGGCGGCGACGCACGCCGAAAGCAAAGCGGAGAACAAGTACGACACCCGAGGATTGGAAGCCGCCTACCTGGCCGATGGGCAACGGAAGCGCGTTCACGAAATAGAGACAGCGATCTCAAGCTACCAAAACCTGCCCGTACGATCGCATCGCAATGAAGCAATCACCCTTGGCGCGTTGGTTTCGCTGGAGTCCGCTGACAGTTGCCGTTGGGTGTTCCTGGGGCCAGATGCCGCTGGGCTGAGTGTGACGGTTGAAGGCGAAGAAGTACTGGTGATTTCCCCGCGTTCGCCGCTGGGCAGGGCGCTGCTGGGCTGCGAGGAAGGTGATGAAGCCGAGATCAAGGTCGAGGGACAGTCCCTCCGATACAGCCTAGTCAGCGTCAGCTAACTCAACTTCCAGCGCGCAAGACGCTGAAGAGATCGTAAGATTACGTTATCTATTTAAATCAGGAAGATAGGTTTCCTATCTAATGTCGGTTGTACGCTTTATAAGCCGATATGCTGCGTAGGCTTGAACGGCGCAAGATTGTCCGATAATGAACATTAGTAAATTGATTCAACCTACTGATATTTAATAATAAAGCCTTCAAAAGACGACGAGCTCAAGCTGCGCGGCTTTCGAATCGAACTTGGCGAAATCGAAGCCAATCTGCGGCGCATTGATGGCGTGCAGGATGCTGCGGTGCGGTTGCAGGGTGAAGGGGACGAGGCGTGCCTGGTCGGTTATGTGGAGACACGTGCCGAAGGTGCGCCCGGTCGGGTTCAGATTCGCCGAGCACTGCACCTGAGCCTGCCGCACTACATGATTCCGAGTCGCATCGTCCTGTTGGAATCATTGCCGAAAACACCGAGCGGCAAGATCGACCGCAAGCGTCTGCCCGAACCGGCCTGATTAGTAAGCTCTACCCCGTGGCCAAGCGGCCACGGGGTGTATCTACGTCAGTTCTTTGCGGCTGGCTCGGCGTCCTTTTTGCCGACGATGGATTCCACATCTTCGATCACCTGCAGAGCGGCCATCGGCCCACCCAGGGAGGTCCACAAGGATCCATCAACGGCGGCGAAACGCTTGGCCTGGATGGCGGAAAGCTGACGGAAGGCCGGAGTTTCTTCCGCCTGGCGGAGCGCCTGTACCGCTTCACCGCTGGTAGCCAGCGTGCCGATCACCAGCCAGTCCGCATCCAGCAGTTCAAGCGATTCAAGGCTGAGTGCCATGGAATGGGTATGGCCGGGATCCTGCTGGTGAGCTGGGCGTACCAGGCCAACATCTTCAACGACGGTGCTGGAGAAGGCGTCTTTGAACATGTAGGACGGACCCTTAGGATTCCAGCGAACAATGCTGAACGTCTCGCCTTGATGATCCTTCAGATTCTCACGTGCTTCGGCTACCCGAGCCTCGTATCGGTTCAGAAAGGCCTTGGCTTCAGCGTCCTTGTTCAGGACGTGCGCCGTTCGCTGCATGCTGGCTCGCCAAGGTTCCGCCCATTTGAAAGTCACGACCGTGGGCGCGATTTCGTTGAGGATCGCCAACTGCTCTGGCTTGACCGGCCCGGTGAGGATCAGGTCCGGCTCTAGCTCCAGCAGCGTTTCCAGGTTGGGGTTGTCCAGGTCTCCGACGACCTTGATGCTGGACGGCACCTTGCCTTCCAGATAACGCGGCGGTGAAGCCTGGCCGCGTCCGTTGACGGTGCCTATCGGTGTCACACCCAGCGTCAGCGCCGTATCCAGATCGATCTCGTTAAGCGTGACAACGCGCTCAGGCGTGGCTGGCACGGTGACGGTATTGCCGAACGCATCTTCCACCTCGCGGGTGGCGGCTTGCGCACTGAGGGTCATCAGCCCCGCTAAAAGTGCAATGGTGAAATGCCAGGGGGTTCGTTTGATCATTGGGTCGTGTCCTTTTCAACGGGTTCGAGCACCGCTGGGGTGCGGGTGGCTGATGGTGCTGAGGAAGGATGCGCAGACGCTGCGAGCGATCGGCGACGTGGGACGATCACCGGAGCGCCGTCACCAGGCGCAGGCAGAATGTCCACCTCGGTCTGATAAAGGCGGTCCACCAGCGCCTTCGTCATCACCTCGCGTGCTGGGCCCATGGCCTGAATCTGCCCGTCGGCGAGGGCAATCAGGTCGTCGCAATAGCGCGCGGCAATGCCGAGGTCATGGATGACGATCAGTACCGTACGGCCTTCGGCTGCGATTCGGTGGACTGCCTCCATGACTTCGGCCTGGTGGCCGATATCCAGTGCGCTGGTGGGCTCGTCGAGCAGAATCAGATCGGTGTTCTGCGCCAGGATCATGGCTAGCCACGCTCGCTGCGCCTGGCCGCCGGAGAGCGAGGAAGCCTGGCGATGCCAGATGGCGTCGAGCTGCATGGCGGTACGTGCGCGGGCGACCTGGTGCGCATCCTCATCAGTCCACTGGGTGAACCAGCCTTGATGCGGATGCCGGCCGTACTGCACCAACTGCTCGACACGAATTCCTTCGGCCATCACGGGGCGCTGCGGGAGAAACGCCAGCTGACGAGCCAGACTTTTCATCGAGTAACGGGAAAGCGACTGCCCATGCACGTGGATTTCGCCACGCTGCAAGGGCAGCTGACGCGCCAATAGCTTGAGCAGGGTAGATTTGCCGCTGCCGTTGGGCCCGACGATTCCGATCAACCGGCCCTTGGGCAGCGAGAACGTGAGGTCGTCCAGGACCACCTTGTCCTGATAGGCGAAATGAAGGTGTTCGACGCTCAGTACCGTCATCAGTCAGCTCCTCGTCTGTCCTTGAGCAGCAATGCCAGCAGCAGGATGCCGCCAAGTAGCCGTGTCATGATGCCGGTGGGGATCTCTGCCGGCTGCGCAAGTACCCGAACCAGGGTGTCACTGCCCAACAGCAGGACCGCTCCGCAAAGAGCCGATAGCCAGAGCGGGGCCAGGTTATCGCGCGCCAGCCACGACGCCAGAATGGGTGCTGCCATGGCGATAAACACCACTGGCCCCCCAATCGCTGTGCCCAGCGAGGCCACCAGGATGGCCAGGCCCAACACACCGAGCTGCACCAGCGGCACGCGGATGCCCAGGTTCTGTGCAGTGGCGTCGCCAAAACGCAGCAAGGCCAGGGGGCGGTTGACCAAGGCCATAAGGGGACACAGCGCCAGCAGCACCATGGCGATTGGGTTGACGGTCTGGTAGCTGACACCAGCGAAGTGCCCCATGGTCCAGAGATAGAGACTGCCCAGGTGCACCAGCGGTTGAGTGGACATGGCGAAGTCACCGATCGCCCCGAGTAGCTCCGACAGCGCGATACCAATGACAATGAACAGATAGCCTTGCTCACCGGGGCGCCGACACAGGGTGAACAACGCCACAGCGGCCAGTACCGCGCCCAGCGGTGAAGCCCACCAGGGCCAGCTACCTAGCGTCAGGTACAGTGAAAAACCCACTACTGCCAGGGAGGCGCCTTCGTTCACACCGATCATGTCTGGTGTCGCCAGACGATTGCGCACCAGTGTCTGTATCAGGCAGCCCGCCATGCCCATGGCGAGGCCGGCAACGATGGCGGCCGCCACCCGCGGCATACGTATCTTGAACGCCATGATCTCGTGCAGCTTACTGCCATTGCCGAGCAGGGTGGCGATCACATCTTGTAGGCCCATCTTGCCTGAACCCAGGCTGATCGCCAGCGTAGCCAGTACGGTAAGCAACAGGGTTAGCAGGCCACACATCAGCCAGTTGCGGCGATGCAGCAGCAGGCTCAGGCTGCCGATGCGCAGGGCCCATACGCCACTGGGAGTGGTTGATTCCATTCTTACCTCACCGCCAACAGAGAGCGGAAGCCACCGCGCAAGACGATAGCGATCAGCGCCGGCGCGCCAAGCGCGGCCAGCAAGGTCCCGACGGGCAGCTCGAAGGGCTGCAACAGCCAGCGGGCCAAAACGTCAGCTGCCAGCAAAAACAGCATGCCGAACAGCGTCGAGAACAGCAGCTGTCGTAGCAGGGCGACCGGCTCGATCAAGCGAGCGCAATACGCAGCCAGAAAACCCACGAAGCCAACGGGACCGGCTAACGAGATCGCACAGGCTGTAAGCAAGGTCGACGCGACCAGTACGCCCAGTCGCACCCACGTGGTGTGAATACCTAGGGCCCGGGCCTGGCTGTCACCCATCTGCATCAGAGTCAGTTGTCGGCACAGCAGCCCAGCAAGCGCAAGGCCTATCAGCGCGACGGGCGTGACGGTGCCCACCGCATCGAGCCGGGTGGCCGAGAGGGAGCCCAGATTCCAGAACCGAAACTGCTCCAGCGCCACACGTGTCGACAGCAACATGAAATTCGAAAGGCCGCCGAATATCGCAGCCAGCGCCACGCCTGCCAAAATGAGTTTCAGCGGGCTGGCCTGGCCCAGCATGAGGCCGATGCCGAGTACCACAAGATTGCCCAGCAGGGCACCGGCACCGGACCAGAGCAGGTAGCCCCGTGTCGATTCGACGCCGTAGAAAATGAGGCCGATGACCAGACCCAGTACGGCGCCGGCATTTACGCCGAGCAAGCCGGGTTCGGCCAACGGATTACGTGTCGCGCTTTGCAACAGCGAGGCGGCAATGGCAAGACTTCCGCCAACAACAAGCGCTGCCAGCGTACGTGGCAAACGCAGTGTTTCTACGACCATGGCGAGCTTTTCATCCGCCACGGCGAGTTGGTCTCCGAGCAGAAAGTGCAGCACGTCCACCGCGCCGTAGACTCCGGCGCCGGTGCTCATCGAGATCACCAGCAAACTCATCAGAAGCGCGCCACCCATAACGAGGACAGCTTGCTGGTAGCCGGGGAAAGTCGCGTCAGTTCGTGTCATTGGTTTTAAGCAAATTCCTGAACCCGGCAGCGAGCTGCCGGGGTGTAGCGGGGGTTAGATGTCGTAACTGAAGCCAACGAACACCGTGCGGCCCATGAGGATGTTGTCGACTGACTGGGCGACATCGTCGCGCTTCTCGTTGGTCAGGTTGTTCATGCCGGCTTTCAGGGAAAGCTCGCGGGTGGCCTGATACCTCGCACCGAGATTCAACTGATGGAACGCACCGCTTTCAACGTTTGGCTGGGCTGCCGAGACGTAGAGGAGTTGGCTACCGGTGTACTGGTAATCCAGATTCAGCCCCAAATCCGGCATGGCCTGCCAGTCGAAGCCGATGTTGGCGACATGCTGCGGGCTGTTGCGCAGCTGTTCGTCGGTATCTCGATCCTCTGCATCCGAATAGGTGTAGTTCGCCCGCAGTCCCATGGTATCGCTCAGGTTATAACGACCTTGCAACTCGTAGCCCCGAACGCGCGCCTTGCTGACATTGCTATAGGTCATCACGGCAGGTCGGTAGCCGACACGCCAGGTGTCGGTGATGATCATGTCGTCGATATCGTTGTTGAACAGCATGATGCCGGCCTCAACGCGCTCGTTCTGGTAGAGCGTGCCAATCTCGTAGCTGGTCGCCGTCTCGGGTTTCAAGTTCGGATTGCCAACCAACGTGCACATGCCACGGCAGGCCAAGACGCCATAGGTTTCGTCAGACTGATAAATGCTTGGTGCCTTGAACGAACGACCTACGCCGCCTTTGATTACCCAGTTGTCGGTGAGGTTGTACACGCCATAGGCGCGAGGGCTAAATTCGCTGCCGAAGCTGTCGTGGTCATCCAGGCGTCCACCCAGCGTGATGTCCAGATCGCCAATTGAAAACTCATCTTGGAGATAGACAGCCTTCTGATCGACCTCCGTTTCGCTGCCCAGATTCTGGTTGTGTGCCAGCTCGGTACGGCGCAACTCGCTGCCGAGGGTAAGCAGGTGGTTGCCGAGAAATGCGGTCACTTGGGCGTCGACTGTGTGGTTCTTCTGCTCAATGTCGCCTTTCATGCCGCGCAGGTTGGTCATGATCTGCGAGTCGTCCATCAACTCGACGTTTTCGTAGTAATAACGAACCCGTGTGTTGAATCCGTCCCAGTTGCCGGTATGGCCGAGGCCAAAGCTCCAGCGCTCCATCTCCTGAATGTTTTGAACGACCGCACCGAAGTTATTCCACTCGGCTTCGCGGTCATCCTTGCGGTGGGTGATATCCAGGTCAACCGTCTGACGTTCGTCCAGCAACCAGCTGAGGGAGCCGTATGCGCTGGTGGCCTGGCGCTGTTCGGCTGCATCGGTATTGGGGTTGACCGTTTGTTCGCTGAGCCAGGCGGCCTGGTCGGTTGTTTCAAGAATGAGATTGCCGAGCAGCTTGTTCTCGATCAGCGAGCCGCTGACGTACCCGCTAGCCTTATGGCTGTCGCCCGATTCGCCCTCGGTGGGGTGTTCGTAGGTGTAGGCGATACCGGCCTTGGTCTCTTCGGTGGGCTGACGCAGGATCACGTTGACCACGCCGCCCAGCGCATCTGCACCGTACAACGATGACATCGGGCCGCGAATCACTTCGATGCGCTCGATAGCCGCCATCGGGATCGAGGACAAATCGAAGTCGTTGGCATAGTTGGAGGACAGCGCATCGCGTGAATTGATCCGGCGGCCGTTGACCAGCAACAGGGTGTAGTCCGAGTCCATTCCGCGCAGCTTGATTTCCTGCCGCCCGTAGGTAGACGACGGGTTGAGATGGACGCCAGGCAGGTACTTCACCGCATCGGCCAGGTTGTACACCGGACGCTGCTCGAGCTCTTCGCGGGTAACGACCGATACGCTGGCCGGCGCACTGAGTTCGCTGTGCGAGGTCTGCGTAGCGGTGATGACTTGCTGCTCCAGGGCAACAGGCTCGGCCGCAAGGGCGGCAAGCGGCATAAGGCTGGCCAGAATGGTCAGGGATAGGTGACGGGGACGGCTGATACCCCGGTTTCGTGCGATAGACATAGCATGCTCCGTTGCTGCTCGAGGGTCGAAAGGACTGATCACGTATCCGCGGCGGGTAGCCCGCCTGTTGTTTGGTTGAGGTCGGGCCCATGTCGCGCTGTCTGATGCCATGAAGCAGGTAAAGCACGCCGAGACCGGCCACGACGCCCGCTAATGCGTAGAAGGCTGCTAGCTGTTCGAAGCCGATCACCTGGTGTTGAGGGCCTTCGCTCAGATAGCGCGCTGAAAACAGACTGCCGAGTCCGGCGGCGATGTTCGAAACCGTTCCTTGAAAGGCAATGAACGCTGCGCGTTGGTGAGCATGGGGAACGCCGGCGGCAATGGTCATGCTGCTGTTGGTGCGCACGGCACTCAGCGCCATGAACAGCGTGAAGATGACGTAAAGGGTGATGCCAACCGGGGCGGCGAACCCAAGCAGCGTCACCAGCGAGAGGCAGCCGCTGCTGACAAGCACCACTGTTACGGCGCTGCCGCGATCAATCCAGGCGCCGCCGATCCGCATGGCCGCAAGGCTGGCCACCCCGCCGAGCAGATACAGCAGGCCGAGATGCGCGCGGGGAAAACCCAGGTTGAATTCAAAGTAAGTGGCGAAGTGGGGCACCAACAGAAAGTGCCCAAACATCTGTAACGATGTGATGCCGAGCGCGGCCAGGCAGAGGCGCGAAGTCAGCAGCGATTTGACCGAGGCTTTCGGGCGCTCAACGGTCACGGGCTTGGGAAGCAACAACTGGCACAGTAATGCCAGCAGCAGCCCAGTGCCGCCCAACAGTAAGAAAGGAGCGGTCCAGTCCCAGCGAATCGAGCATTCCAAGGCCAATGGAATGATCAGGATCGCAGCAAGTGAGAAGCCCATCCCAACGTATGCAAGCTGACGGCCGCGCTCTGCGGGCGGTATCAGGTCGAGCATGGTGGCCATCAGGATTGCGCCCATCGGTCCCGCCACCAGGCCGGACAACACGAAAATCGCAATCAGTTGGTTGGGCCCGGTCGCCCAGGCACAACTGAGCAGCAGGAGAAACCGCAAAACGAGGAGGGCGACCAGTGCGCGCTTACGGTCGAAATGATCCAACCAGGGTGCACTGACGAATCCGCTCAACGCGGCAGCCAAGGTGGCGCCGCCGCTGATGTAGCCGATGTGGCTGGCAGTCATGCCGAGCTCGCGCACGAGGTCCGGCCCCAGCGGCATGACCATCATCAGGCTGCCAATGGACAGCATGTTGATCAGCATCGCTAGGTGAACGGCGATCCTCGTCTGGACGGCAACTTTCATCGGATTGCGGCACGCTCGGTTAGTCAGGCGGGCTGCATCCTAAGACAAGCTTAACGCTATATCAAACACGAATCGTTCGCATTAGCATAATCAGGCGATGTCGGTTGTTGCTTTCACATGCCACAGGAACATTGCGCAACGCACCAAACCGCAACCCACATGTTCAAACCGCAGCGTCGCGGCGGCTTATTTCGCAGCGGAGTGGGTGGGTTCGGTCGACCAGCATGTCGAGACCAAACCCGCGAGAGCGTGACCTTCTCCGTTAATGCAGCCTGTCACCCACGCCGATCAGCCGATGGTCATCAGGCTGGCATTGCCCCCCGCCGCAGCGGTATTGATGCTCAATGCCCGCTCGATCAACAGCCGCTCAAGCGGAATGTCTGTGTCGCCGCTCATCATTCCCTGCACGCCGATAATCGGACCGCTGCGCTGCGACAGCCGCTGGCTGACCTCAAGCAGCTGGTCGGTTTCGCCGTGGTACAGCACGGCATCGAAACGCGTCGCGTCGCTGGTCCAATCCGGTGTCAGCGTGATCCTGGTTTGAACTGCCTGCGGGAGCGTGCCGTGCAGCGCTTGTACTGACGGTAGATCCGCCATCACCGCCTCGCTGCCAACGGCCAATACCGCAGCCAACTGGGTCAACAGGTCGCCTTCGTCATCCGCCAGACACAGGACATGTTCGCGTGGTAGCAGGCTGTAGCTGTTACGTTCACCGGTGGGGCCGTTGAGCAGGCGAGTGGTGCCGCTCTGAGATTGACTGGCGTAACGGTCGCACAAGGCGGCAATTGATTCCCGGCCGTTTAGCCGGGCCCAGTCCTGGAACTGCCTGGCGGCATCGACCTGGGCGGGGGAACGACGCACTTCGGGCTGCGCAGGAGAACCGCCGAAGTCGAGTGCGCGCAACAGTGCGTCGTCCGGTCGCTCTGACAGCAGACGATATAGATACAGTGGGCCGCCAGCCTTTGGGCCGGTACCGGAAAGACCTTCACCGCCGAACGGCTGCACCCCGACAACCGCGCCGACGATGTTGCGATTGACGTACAGATTGCCCACCTTGGCCCGGTCGATGACCCTGGCGATGGTTTCGTCGATGCGCGTATGCACTCCTAGCGTCAGTCCATAGCCCGCCGCGTTGATCTGGTTCAGTAATTGATCAAGCTCGGTGCGGCGGTAGCGCAACACATGCAGTACCGGACCGAAAACTTCCTGCTGCAGCTCATCAAGGCGTTCGAGTTCGATCAGCGCAGGTGTTACATAAGTGCCATGAGCACAGGCTTTCTCATCTACACGGGCCAGCTGATGCACGCGGCGACCCTTGTCGCGCATGGCTTGCAGGTGGCGCTCGATGTTGTCGCGCGCCTCGGCGTCGATTACCGGGCCGACATCCACTGACAAGCGCTGCGGGTTCCCCATACGCGCTTCGCCCATGGCACCCTTGAGCATGCCGATAACTCTTTCGGCGACATCCTCCTGTATGCAAAACACCCGCAGGGCTGAGCAGCGTTGACCGGCACTGTCGAAAGCCGAGGCCATCACGTCCATGACCACCTGCTCGGCCAATGCTGACGAATCAACGATCATCGCATTCTGGCCACCGGTTTCAGCAATCAAGGGAATGCTATGGCCGCGCTCATCCAGGCGACCGGCGATGCTGCGCTGCAGGATCGAAGCGACCGCGGTGGAGCCGGTGAACATCACGCCGCGGATGCGCTCGTCGGCGATCAGGCGGGCACCGACGGTTTCGCCGCGGCCCGGCAGTAGCTGCAACGCGCTTTTAGGCACGCCTGCTTCATGCAGGATCTGCACGCCCAGCATGGCAATCAAGGGTGTCTGCTCCGCAGGCTTGGCCAGTACCGTATTGCCGGCGCCCAGCGCGGCGCAGACCTGGCCGGTAAAGATTGCCAGTGGGAAGTTCCAAGGGCTGATGCAGACCACCGGGCCGAGCGGGAGATGAGTGTCGTTGTGGAAGTTGTCACGCACCTCGGCGCCGTAGAAGCGCAGGAAGTCGACAGCTTCGCGCACCTCCGCGATGGCGTTTGCATACGACTTGCCCGCTTCACGGATGAGCACACCCAGCAGCTGCTGCATGCGCTGTTCCATCAATTCCGCAGCTTTTTCCAATGCCGCGGCGCGCTCTGCCGGTGGTGTGGTGCGCCAGGCACTGGCACTGTCGAGAGCACAGCGCAGAGCATTATCGACGTCCGCTTCGCTCGCTTCTTGCACCTGACCGACGATGTCTCGGTGGTCAGCAGGATTGAGCAAGGGGGCAGCAGAGGTTGCCGAAACCGTGTCGCAGCCGAGCAATGGGCTGGCGGTGAGGCGCAAGCGTGCACCGGCAAGCAAGGCGGACGAAAGCGAGGCCAGCCTTTGCTCGTTGGACAGATCGATACCGCAGGCGTTGAGACGGCCTTCGCCATAGAGATTGTGCGGCAACGGAATCCGTGGATGCGGCAGGCCGAGGGTGCCTTCCGAGGAGAACAACTGCTCGACCGTCGTTACCGGGTCGGCCACCAGTTCGTCCAACGAGATACTCTTGTCCGCAATGCGGTTGACGAAGGAAGTATTGGCGCCGTTTTCCAGCAGGCGGCGCACCAGATAGGCCAGTAGGGTTTCATGGCTGCCAACCGGTGCGTAGATCCGGCAAGGCCGGTTTAGACGGTCTTCACCCTTGCCAACTACCTGTTCGTACAGCGGCTCGCCCATGCCGTGCAGGCACTGAAATTCATATTGGCCGGGGTAATAATTCTGGCCGGCTAAGTGGTAGACCGCAGCCAGCGTGTGCGCATTGTGCGTGGCAAACTGCGGATAGATCGCCTCGGGCGCAGCGAGCAGTTTGCGTGCACAGGCAATGAACGACACGTCGGTATAAGCCTTGCGCGTATAGACCGGGTAGCCCTCCAGACCGTTAAGTTGCGCCAGTTTGATCTCGCTGTCCCAGTAAGCGCCCTTGACCAGACGGATCATCAAGCGATGGTGGCTGCGCTTGGCCAGGTCGATCAGGAAATCCACTACATAGGGGCAGCGCTTCTGGTAAGCCTGAATGACAAAGCCGATGCCATTCCAGTCGGCCAGTGACGGCTCGAAGCAGAGCCGTTCGAGCAGTTCCAGCGACAGCTCGAGACGGTCCGCTTCCTCGGCATCAATGTTGATGCCAATGTCGTAGCGCCGTGCCAGTTCAGTCAGCGACATCAGGACCGGGTAGAGCTCGTCCATCACCCGATCGTACTGCGCACGGCTGTAACGCGGATGCAGCGCCGACAGTTTGATCGAGATGCCTGGGCCCTCGTAGATCCCCCGACCGCGCGAAGCCATGCCGATGGAGTGGATCGCCTGTTCGTACGAGGCCAGATAACGACGTGCGTCTGCAGCGGTCAGCGCCGCTTCGCCAAGCATGTCGTAGGAGTAGCGGAAGCCTCTTGCCTCCATGGTTTGGGCATTGGCCAGCGCCTCGTTGATGGTTTCGCCGGTAACGAACTGCTCGCCCATCAGCCGCATCGCCATATCCACGCCCTTGCGGATGAGCGGCTCGCCACCTTTGCCGATCAGGCGATTCAATGATGAAGAAAGGCTGGTTTCATTGTGCGTGGCCACCAGCCGGCCGGTGAGCATCAAGCCCCAGGTGGCGGCGTTGACGAAGACCGACTGGCTGTTGCCCAGGTGCGGTTGCCAGTTGCCGGTGCTGATCTTGTCGCGGATCAATGCATCACGTGTGCCTTTGTCCGGCACCCTGAGCAGCGCTTCGGCCAGGCACATCAGGGCGACGCCTTCCTGGGATGACAACGAGAATTCCTGAAGCAGCCCTTGAACCAAGCCCTGACGTCCGCCGGCACTTTTCTGATTACGCAGTTTCTCGGCGATGCGCAGCGCGAGACGGTGGGTCGCTTCGGCCTTTTCCGGTGACAGCCGTGCCTGCTCCAGCAGCATCGGCAATGCCTCTGGTTCGGGGCGGCGATAGGCTGCAGTAATGGCCGCGCGGAGCACCGACTGCGGCAGGATGCTTTCGGCAAACTCGAGAAATGGCAGGCTGCCAGGGGTGACTTCAGCCGTCTGGTGCTGGCTGGCCTGCGGCGGCGGCTCGGCGTTGTGTGGTTGAGTGTCGCTCTCGACCTGTTCAAGGTAGCGCAGCAGCGCTTGCTCGATCACCCACTGCGGCGGACGCTCAAGCCGGTTGGCTGCCTCCTCGAGCCGATTGCGCATTGCCTCGTCGAGCTCGACACCGAGCGTGCTGGTGACCATGTGGCTGTCCTCCGGGGTGAGGTGAGGCTGGATACCTGAGCGGCGGCACGGTCAATGCAATCTGTCATGTCGACCGATAGCCGAATGCGAACGTGGTCGGCATCCGTGTCTCTCCTCCTCAGCGTAGACCCTTGCAGTGCTTTGGACTGTCCTCCGGCGACGGTGCAGGCCTTTGCTGGAGTGCGTGGCCATCTGAGCGCTGGCTCAACCGCATGCGACTGGGCTTCTCGAGGGCGAGCAGTGGCCAGCGACGCGCAAGCATCGCAGCTCCTATCAGCAAGTGTGAATTAGCCCAATTCAGCCGGTTCAACGGGATGTGGATGCACCCCACTGAGCGCCAATTTCCGCTGGGTTGCTGCTCGCCTGTCCGGTACTCGGTGCCCTAACCACGCTCGAGTAACCCGTTCAGCTCAACGCTTTTCGGGCTCAGGCACGTCGGTCACGCTGACTCCTTCCTCGCGGATTTTGTCCTCCGCTTCAAGTTCATCATCCTCGTCGCCTTGCAGGCTCTGCTGATCAGGCGCTGGGTCGTATTGCAGTTCGACCAGTACGGGGAAATGGTCAGAGCCGAACGCCGGCAGGCGTTGGATGCGTACCAGCTGGAAATGGTGGCTATGAAACAGGTGGTCCAGCGGCCAGCGTAGAAACCAGTGCTGGGCGTGGAAGCTGTTGACCATGCCGCGCCCGACCCGGGGGTCCAGCAGGCCGCTGATCTTGCGAAACAGACGTGTGTTGGGTGACCAGGCTACATCGTTGAGATCGCCTGTCACGATGACCGGAATATCTTCCAGATCGTCCCGAACGCTCTCAGCCACTACCAGCAGTTCGACGTCGCGCTCGGTTGATTCGTCGTTTTCCGTGGGGCTAGGCGGGGCGGGGTGCAGGAAGTGCATGCGAATCGCCAACTGATCATTCAGATGGACCTTGGCGTGCATCGACGGCACATCGTCTTCGACCAAGAAACGGGTCTCCGCGTTTTCCAGCGGCAACCGGGACCAGACATGCATACCGTAAAGGTTGTCCAGCGGGCACCGGCAGGAGTAGGGGTAATCGTCGCTCAGTTCCTCGAGCTGATCCTCCCACCATTGGTCTGTTTCAAGCGTCACCAGAATGTCGGGGCGATACTCACGGACAAGCGCCTTGAGCTTGTCCGTCTGGCGGTTAGGCGTCAGGACGTTGGCCGCCATGACGCGTATGCGAGGCTTGTCGCGGCCTGGGACGGCGGTTTTGACCTCGGAGCGCCACAAACGGGTGTAGGGAATGATCCACCAGGCTTGATAGGCGAGGCAGAAAATCGCCAGGGCGCTGATCAGAACCTGCAGCGGTTCTGAATAGGACAGCAATAATGCCTGGGCCAGTAGCAATGCAAAGGCGAGTACGCACAGTTGCAGGCGAGGAAAATCCAGCCCGCGTACCCACCAGACTGGGTTCTTCCATAGCGGTAGAAGCGTTAGCACGACCAGCAGGCCAGTCGCTGCCAACAAGATCCCTTCCGTCATGATCGACTCTCCATCGAGTTCGGCGCGATGTGATATCGGCCTTTTGGGTACCTGAAAGTAGGCATTAGGGATTCGTCCCGTTGATGCCTTCATTGGTTCCGCTTGTTATGTGCTGGAGGGAACGGGGAGAGGGCGGCAGCGTTAAGGAAGCGCTGAGTAAAAGGAGCCCACAAAAAAGCCTGACACGCAAAACGTGTCAGGCCTTCGCTGGAACGGTTATCTCTTGCTGTTACAGCGGCTCGCCTATGGCTGCGCAGCTGTTCGGGGTCGCGGCATGCTTTCTCAACACCGCCAACTGGGGCTGCTCCGCGCCTCCTGCTACGTCCAGGGCAAGAATGTAGTTGCCCCACCAGGGGCCGCCGGCCCAGTAGGTCATTGGAACGCAGTTCTCGCGTAGATAGCCCAGCAGGTTATCCATCGCGACGATAGCATCGGGGGCGTAGTTGGGCACGCCCATCTCGCCGATGAAACCGCGCAGGTTGTTGGTCCGCAGCCAGTCCACGAAAGGCTTGGCGCGATTGATGCCGAGCTCCGGGGCAAAGGTTTCGGTCTTGTCGGCGTACATGCCCGAGGTGTCACGGTCCAAATACATGTGAGCTTCGAAGATCAGTTTGTTGTTCGGATCACGCATCCAAGGATCCGCGATCAGCTGGGTGTTGGATTGTGGCCAATGCCAGGCGCTTGAGAAGCGGTCGCCAGCCACGTAGATCCAATGTGTGCGGTCGACTTTGCGGATTTCCTTCGCGGCGGCCAGCGCCGCTTGGGGCCAAAGTCCCTTCGTGTTTGGCTCATTCATCAGTCCGTAACCACTCAGTGCCGGATGATTGCCGATTTTCTGCGCGATACGCTTCCAGGTATTGGCGAACGACTGGATCGATACAGTTTCGGATCCGATCGGTTGGCGGTAGTAGCGATAGTAGTTATGCATGTCCAGCACAACCTTGACGCCGTGCTTGTGGGCAAAGTCGAGTGACTGGGTAAGCAATGTCAGTTGCGCAGTGTCGAGTTCAGTGTCCAGCCGGGGTTGGATGCGCTCCCATAGGAATGGCAACCGGACCAGTTTCAGGCCTTGTTCGGCGTACTTCTTGTAATAGGACTCGGCCGGATAGATGTAATTGGTACCGTGCTTGCCCGGCAAAACAGAAGGACCGAAGGCGGCGCCGGACAGGGCAACACCGACCAGTTGAACAGGCTTGACTGCTGGCAGTGTGATATTGCCTATCGGCGAAGATCCGGCGGGCAGAAGAGCTGGCCCTGCAGCCAGGCTCAGTTTGTTTGGGTACCCAACACGATTGCCGTCAAGCGCAGGGCCATCCATGAATACCGACAGCGCGCCGCTGGCAGCCTTCACCGAGGTGATGGTGCGCACCTGACCGTCGGCCGTGCGTACCGATGCGCCTACTACGAAGGCCGCCTTGTTCTGCGCCGTCGCAGCGACCGAAACGCCCGCCGACGCCCGCCAGGAGCCGTTCAGCCAGTAGCTATTGGTGAACTTGTTGATCAGCGCCGCATGGCTCGGAGCGGAAACCGGAGCTGGACTCGGTTCGACTGGCATGGGCAGCGTGCTCGCCACGGTACTCACGCGGAGCCTGTTGGGATAACCGACCAGATTGCCGTTGAGCACCGGACCGTTCATGAACACCGTCAGCGCCCCGCTGGCGGGTTTGAGCGCGGTGACAGTTCGAATCTGTCCATCCGCCGTTCGCACCGCGGTGCCGACTTTGAACGCGGCCATATTCTGCTGGGTCGCGGCAACCGATACGCCTGCCGAGGCGCGCCAGGAGCCGTTCAGCCAGTAGCTGTTGGTGAATTTATTAATCAGCGCCGAGTAGGCGACGGTCGAGACGCCCGTAGTCGGGGTGGTAGCGGCGTATAGACCGCTTCCAGGGACCAAAGCAAAAAGCGCGGACAGGGCAATTGCGGACATGGGCCCTTTGCAGGCCTTAGAAACAAACGAGGTAAACATCGGCTCACCGTGATCATGAACATCGAAACGCAGGTTTCGATGAAGCGACAGGGGGAGGTTGATCAATAAGCGGCGCTGCAAAGGCAGGCGGGATACCACAAACAGAACGAACCAATGGGTAAGCGAAATAGGCTTCCGAGGCCGCCCGTTCCGCTTGGATAGTTATAATTTATTTTCTAAATCGCTAAAACACTAAGCGCCTTTTATAAGTCGCCAAAAAAAAGTCATCTTATAAGGTTGATATCAAATTGATATACAACAGCCATGCTCGCCGGATTTCGAGAAGGGCTGGAAGCCGCTAGCTATAAAGGCGGCAGTAATAGTGGCGTCATTTTTTTGAATTCACCGTTAACGCCGTCTCGCTTCAGGTGGCAGAAATAATCCGATAAACGGCATCATTATTTTTGAACTATTTGCAAGCGGGTGAATTTCATGGCGAATCGGTACACGGATAAGCCACCCGAAGCGAGGCTTGCGCTCACGTAGTTCGCGCGTTTGTGGCTACGTTGAGGAAGGGTTTTGGTTGTGCTTGTAAAGCGCTGATGCTTCGGGCAGGGTCCAGGCTAGGCTTCTATCTACGGAGTGAACTCATGTCGGAGCTATACCCCCGCGTCGACCCCGATGGACTGATCGAATATTCAGTTGTCTACACAGACCGATCGCTAAACCACATGTCCAAGTCGTTCCAGGGCGTCATGAACGACATATCCACCACACTGAAATCTGTCTACAACGCCCACTCGGTTGTAGTGGTGCCCGGCAGTGGCACTTTCGGAATGGAAGCTGTTGCGCGCCAGCTTGCGCATGACCGCAACTGCTTGGTTATCCGAAACGGCTGGTTCAGCTATCGATGGACGCAAATATTCGATATGGGCAGCATTCCGGCGCAGTCCATGGTGCTAAAGGCTCGACCGGTAGATCAGGCGGCGCAAACTGCTTTCATGCCCCCGCCAATAGAAGAAGTCGTCGCCAGCATCGCCGCCAATAAGCCGGATCTCGTGTTCGCTCCGCACGTGGAAACATCGTCCGGGATCATCCTCCCCGACGACTACCTGCGCGCAGTCAGCGATGCGGTACACGCGGTGGGGGGGCTGTTTGTGCTGGACTGCATCGCCTCAGGAGCGCTGTGGGTGGATATGCAGGCAAGCGGTGTGGATGTGCTGATCAGTGCGCCACAAAAAGGCTGGAGCGCGTCACCCTGCTGCGCGCTGGTGATGCTCAGCGAGGCTGCCCAGGCACGCGTCGAGGCGACACAGAGCAGCAGTTTCGCTTGCGACCTCAAGAAGTGGCTGCAGATCATGCAGGCCTACGAGCAGGGCGGTCATGCCTATCACGCGACCATGCCAAGCGACGGATTGGCGCGATTTCGCGACGTCATGTTGGAGACACGGGATTACGGCTTCGAAACCGTTCGTGCACAGCAACTGGAACTCGGTCAGCGAGTTCGATCGTTGCTGACTCAACAAGGCTTCAAGAGTGTGGCTGCCGAAGGATTCGAAGCGCCCGGCGTAGTGGTCTGCTACACCGACGATGCAGGCATCAAGAACGGCAGCAAGTTTGCGGCGCAGGGGCTGCAAATTGCTGCGGGTGTGCCCCTACAGTGCGACGAGCCAGCGGATTTCCAGACCTTCCGCATGGGGCTATTTGGTCTTGAAAAACTGAAAAATATCGATCGGACTCTGAATATCTTGCAGCGCGCGCTCAATGAGATCGTTCCCGTCTAGGTCACGGCTATTAAGAGCGGTCCGGAAGAATAAAGACCGCTCGTCGAGCAATCAAAAGGCGTCAATAACGATTCGCGGCCCAGTTGTTTACCCATTCCGCGTGCCGGAGGCCTCGTGAATACTGTCGTTGGGAGCGGGTTAAGCGGCTGGAACCTGCGAGATAGACACATTCTTGAAACAAAATTGTGTTTGCACGAGCCGTTATGCTGACTACGCTGAAATTGTACAAAGCTTATTACAACAAGAAAGAGGGGCTAACTATGACCAACAACCAGAATGCTCAGGTCGTTGCACTCGAGTTATGGCGCTTTTGCGCACACTGCGTTGCTGCCATCGTTGTTGTAGGAGCGGTACTGATTGGGTTCCTTGGATCATGGGAGCTGGGCCTCAAGGTCGGCGTGCTGCCGTTACTGGCGCTCGTTGCCGCAGACATGTTGGCCAGACGTCGGGAGCATGACATTCAACTAAGGAATTCCTGACCACCTGCCATCCTGCGCCGACCCGTGCGGTTTGCGCAGGATAAACATCCCTTCTGGTTAACCGTTGCCTTTCCCCCTGCGCCGCTTAGCCACTGTTTGCAGTTCATCGTGCGCAGCCAAGACGTCATCTCATCGCCCACTGATGTCATCAATGGTAACGATCACGCCACTGGCGCAAGGGAACGTGCCATCCCTCCAGCTACTCCCATAAATGCCCATAACAGAGCGCCCTAGCCCTGCCTTTCCGCTTCTGAGTCTGTCTGCATGCCTCAACCCCGCCTCACCTCCGCACGCGCCTGGCTTGATCGCCTCGACAAGTCACGTCACGCGATGACGCTGCTATTCCTAGCCTCCATGATGGAAACCTTGCTGATCCCCATCCCGATCGAGGTCATCCTCATCCCTTGGATGCTTTGCCACGCGGACCGTAAATGGCGAATCGCGACGGTCGCGCTGGCAGGGAATCTGACCGCAGCCACACTGGGTTACTACCTCGGTATGTTCGCGATGGATCAATGGGGCGACACGCTCGTCGGGCTCTTTGGCGGTGAGGCTGCGTACGAGGAATTCGACAAGCAGTTCCAGGAAGACGGTTTCATGGCAATCCTGGCCATCGGGATTGTCCCTATACCGTTTCAGATCGCCATGCTCGTAGCGGGCGCCAGCGCCTATCCCATCGTTCTCTTTCTCGCCGCTGCCTGTCTCGCCCGAGGGGCTCGTTATTTCGGCCTTGCGCTGTTGATAGCGGTGGCGGGCAAGGCGGCCCTGGATATCTGGAATCGACATGCCAAACCCATAGGTATTGCCGGGCTTGTGTTGTTTGGCGTGTGGGTATGGTTCAAATGGGGCGCTTGAGCCGCTGCGTCTTTAAGAACTGAAAAAAGCGCTTTGGCTCGGCGGTGGCGACTACTCGACTTTGGCCGTTTCAAGATAATCGCGATAGTAGTCCAGCGTGGCGAGGTTTTTATCCTTGGCCTCAAACATCATGTCAAACCGGTCGAGGAATTCACGCGCATAAAGGTTGGTCCAGCGATTCCACATGCGTTTGCTGTGGCTGTAGAGGTCACGTTTGCTGACCTTTTCCAGCAGCGCCGGTATCTCCAGTTTCTCATCGACGTTGAATCCCAGCTCGATCAGGCTTTCCGGCGGCTGCGAGTAATGCATGGCCGGCCGTACACCGTGCCAGCTATCGATGATGCGCGCCACACGCGGGTCCTGTGGGTCGATATACCGGTCTTCATTGATCCAGCAGTGGTGGATGTCCAGCACCACCGGCGCAAGGTCGGCAAGCTGGAGACAGTCGTCGACGCCGTAGGTCTTTTCCTCGTTCTCGAAGGTGATGCAATTACGCGCCTCGGTGGAGAGTCGCGGCCAGATCGTGCGGATGCCTTCGCCGCCCAAGCGACCGGCAATGTGCACGTTGCATTTGAAATCCTGGAACTGCCGACCGAAGCCCATCATGCGGATCATGTCGGCGTGATATTCGAACTCGGCCAGGCTGTTCTCGACCACCTGAGGCTTGTCCGAGCCGAGCACGCAATATTGACCCGGGTGCAGCGACAGCCTGATGCCGGCTGCTCGGGCACGCTCGCCAATCAGGGCAAAGCCTTTCTCCGTCGCCGCTTGCACCTCGGCCTGACGGTAGAAGTCGGCTGCTTCCGGATGGCTGTAGAACGGCAGCAAGTCGCTGCTCAGTCGCAACATGCGCAGTGGTGGTGGCAAGGTCTCGACGTATTCGAGCAAGCGCAACTGCGCGGCCAGGTTGTGTTCGATGATGCCATTCAGCTTCTCGCGCGCCGCGTCCTGCGACACGCTGTTGAGCCAGCGCAGCGTGGTCGAGCGCGGATTGAAGGCGCGTTCGATGGCTTCCAGCTCCTTCAGCGACTCGCTGTGGCCGGGGTGTCGGTACATGCAGGCGAAACCGATCTTGTACATAAATGACCTATGCCGGACGGCTGGTGTAGCCGCTACAAGTGACTGTCTTGTTTAGTACTCGGACGCTGCGGCAGGTGCCCTGCCTCTGATGAACAGTCGACCGCCGCGGTCCGAACGTGATGTGTAAACCCTGTGGGGGCAGCAAGGGGCGCATTCGTATCTTGGTCCGTGCACAGGCGCGTCGAGCCATCGTCCCGCAGGCACGGTGATGCAATCGGGGATAAGTGATTGCCGGTCGACGTGACCATTGCTCGCTCGGTCATCAGTCAGCGATGAAAAACCCGTACCATATCAACCACCTGTTGACGCCTTGGTTGTTAATTTCAATGTTTTCTGCCGTCAAGCGCTACAAGCTCCTGGTGTCGGGTGCCTTGGCGCGTTGTTTCCCTCGTACCTCCGCTTATCTGCAGTCGGAAGAGGAGCTGTTAGTGCGGCGCTGGCCGAACGCCGTGTCCAAACAGACGTTGCCACGTACGAGCAAAAAGTCAGCTGCAGCGGCGAAGATTGGCCGTGCGACCAAGTCCCCTGCGGGAACAGCTACCCCAGCCAAGCCCCGCGCAAAAGCTCGCAAGCCGGCCAGTGAAGGCATTTATGGGCCGGCTAAGTTGACGGTCGATGAGCAGCAGATTCAGGCAATGCGTCTTCGTGTCGGTCGCGCGGTAGAGGCTGGCGTGATCTGCGCGCCGTCGGATGAGCAATGGGCAATGATCCTCGAAGACAGCCCAGTGACGCGCATCTTCGCGGGCGCCGGCTCGGGCAAGTCCACCACCCTGGTGCTGCGTGTGGTGTTCATGCTCTGCCATTTGGGCATCGCGCCAGAACGGCTGACCGTCATTTCCTTCACTAATGCATCCTGCACTCAACTGCGCGAGCAGCTGATCCGGGTGTTGGGATTCTGGAATTTCGATTTCGATCCCGCTAGTGCGCGGCAGTGCGTGAGGACGTTCCATTCGGCCATGGCAGCAATGGCCAGGGACGTGTTGGGCAAGCCGGTCTGGTTCGAGCAACTGGACGAAAAGGGTGCCTCGCCTCTAGATCTGGATAACCCTCTGACCGCTTCACGCATGCGGCCGGCACAACAGCGACTGCTCAAACAGGCCTATCAGACCTGCTATGCCGAAGAGGATCGTTTTCGCACGCTGGTGCACGAGCTACTGCGCTTGCCATCGCCAGACGATAAAAAGCGCGCTCCAAAGGCGCCTCTGGACGTATTCAAGCTGGCCGGCGAGTTCACCCCAGCGCCGCTGTTCGAGGCGTTCTACGCGCAAGCCGGGTTTATCGAAAGCATCGGTATTCGCATCGACCAGATGCAACCCGCCCGACTGCAGGGTTCGTCGGTGGAACGTGCCTTCAGCGAGGCCTTGGTGCTGTTCTGGCGGCATTTCCAGGCGCTGCTCGCATCTCAGGGATTGACCACCTTCAACGGTGCGTTCCAAGCCTTGACCCAACGTCTTGCGGCGGCCGACCGCAGTGTGTCGTCAGCGGCATTGACGCCGTTCAGCCACTTGCTGATCGATGAATTTCAGGACATCTCGCCGCAGATCGTTCAGTGGCTGCAGGCGCTGCACCGTGCGCTGTCGAGCCAGGGCGAGGCCGTCAGCCTGATGGCCATCGGCGATGACTGGCAGTCGATCTACGGCTGGCGCGGCAGTTCGCCGGAGCTGTTCATGGATTTCGACAAATACTTCCCTGGCCGCGGCGCATCGAAGAAGAGCAGGGTGCTGATGCTGGAAACCAACTACCGTTCAATCGAGCCAGTTATCCGCGATGGCGAGGCCGTGTTGAGCGGGGTGACGTTCAAGCAGACCAAGGTCAGCCAGGCGGCCAAGGCGACGCAACAGGGCGATCATGGCGTAAAACTGGTAACCCGCTTCGATGTGAAGAGCCGGCTGCCAGAGCTGATCCGCGAGATCCAGGCCCAATGCGAACATGTTTCCGCTCGCCCCAATGCTGACCGCAACGCGGTACTGGTACTCAGCCGGCGCAACGAGCCATTGCGGGCCATCGAGGCGCAGCTGGACCGCAAGCTGCCGGTCAAGACCTACACCATTCATCGCGCCAAGGGCCTGCAGGCCGAGGTCGCGATCATCGTCGATGATTGTCTGCCGGCCGAGCGCCATCCTTTGCGAAACGCGCTGTATGCCTACTCAGGTTTCTTCCGTAACAGTTATGACCAGGCGATGGCCGACGAGAGCCTGCGTCTGGCTTACGTGGCGATCACCCGTGGCGTTAGCCGGGTGTACTGGTATACCCAGAAAGTCCAGGGCGCAACGCGGCTGCTAGCCGACCATCGCAAGGCGCAGTGAGTAGGGCCGGCTGGCGGCCGATAGCCGTCAGCCGCTAGGGTGAAGGCGCTGAAATCCGATACTGACGCACGGGAGCACTTCGAATGCTGAAACTTTGGGGGCGGACTAATTCGACCAACGTGAAAAAAGCACTCTGGTGCCTGGAAGAGCTGAATATCGAATACACCCGTGTCGATGCCGGCGGGGTCTTCGGGGTGGTTTGTGAGGCGGACTACATTGCGAAGAATCCCAACCAGCTGGTGCCTTGCCTGGAGGATGGCGAATTGGTGCTGTGGGAATCCAATGCCATCGTTCGTTATCTGGCGGCGCAGTACGGTGAGGGCACCTTGTGGCAGGTCGATCCGGCGCAACGCGCCGAGGCTGACAAGTGGATGGACTGGGTCACCTCGTCCCTGGCTGCGCCGTTTCGCACGGTGTTCTGGAACATGGTGCGCACCGCGCCGGAGCAGCGCGACATGCCTGCGGTGCACGCCGCAACAGCGGAGTGCGGCAAGTTGCTGGCGATTGCCGACCGGACACTGTCGGTACAACCCTACCTATCCGGCGCGTCGTTCGCCATGGGTGACATTCCGCTGGGTTGTTTCGCCTATGCCTGGTTCGAGATGCCTATCGAACGTCCTGACCTGCCGCACCTGCAGGCCTGGTATGAACGGCTTCAGCAGCGTAGGGCGTATCAGACCGCTGTTGTTACGCCTCTGACATGATGCGGTTCGCCCGGGCCCGTTGAAGACGCTTCAGCGCTGGAACCTGTCGGTAATTCAATCGTCGGTCAACCCGGGGTCGCCTGACCGAAAACCTGCCTGATCAGCAGTGGCAACTGTTCGCCAGCCGGCCCGGCCAACGCGAATTCCCGCTCGCTTCGATCGGTTTGGGGTTGCGGATTGACGTGGACGACCACAGCACCGGCGTGCCAGGCCAAGCCCGGAACCTCGGCGGCGGGGTAGACCATCCCAGACGTGCCGACGGAGATCAGCAGGTCGCACGATTGCGCGGCAGCGAAAGCGGTGTTCAACGCCTCAGTTGGCAGGCTTTCGCCAAACCAGACCACGCCTGGACGCAGCTGACCACTGCATGCCGCGCAGCGTGGCGGCTCCAGACGGCGGCCACCTTCGGGTTCGTCCGGCATGGTTCGCGATGTGTCCGGGCTTTTACCGCAGTTGAAACAGCGAGGCTGATGGAGGCTGCCGTGCAAATGGATAACGTCGGTACTGCCGGCTCGCTCATGCAAATCGTCGACGTTCTGGGTGACGAGCGTGAGATGGGGGACGTGCCGAGCCAATTCGGCAATCGCCATGTGGGCGGGGTTCGGCTGAGCCTGCAGCACCTTCATGCGCCGCCACTCGTACCACCCCCAGACCAGAGCCGGGTCAGCTCGGAAGGCTTCTGGCGTAGCCAGCGATGCGGCGTCGAAGCGTTCCCACAGGCCGGTGAGCGAGTCGCGAAATGTCGGAATGCCGCTTTCCGCTGACACGCCTGCGCCTGAAAAAACCACAACGTGCCTTGCACGGTGCAGCGCGTCGAGCAGTGGGTCCGGGATCATAGACTGACTCCTTTGCATCAGCGGCTAAACGGGCATCGATCAATACCACTGAGGACACCGATACACCAGCGGCAGCGATTTCTCCCAGGTTTTACTCTCCATCTATGGGATGGTTTGGAGACTTGTTACATGCCAGTGATTGATGCGCTACAACAGGGAGCATGTCTGCCTGATGTTTCGGTGAAAGCGCAACTCCGCGAGGGGTAGCAAGCGATGGCCTCAGGGCGCCAGTGTTCAACTGGGCCCTAAGGAATTCGGTCAACGAATGGCGAAGCGACCGCTGAGTGTGCCCAGTCGAGAAGCCAGTGCACTCAACCCGGCACTGTCCTGCTCCAGCTGGCTCGCATCCACGGCATTCTGTTCGGCAATCTGCTGAACACTCTGCAGGTGGCTGGCGATATCCGCAGAGACCGCGGTTTGCTCGTGGGTGGCGGCGGCTATCAGTTCGTTCATATGGCTGATGGCTTCGATTTCCTGCGCCATGGATTCCAGCAGTACCGTAGTTTTCTGACTGTCGTCGACGCAGCGGGCCACGCTCAGTCGGCTGTCTTGCATCGAATCGGCCGCTTTTCGGCTGCTCTGCTGCAGGCGCGTGATGATCTCCTGGATCTCGCGGGTCGAGGTCGCGGTTTTCTGCGCGAGGTTACGCACCTCATCTGCAACCACGGCAAACCCTCGACCTTGCTCCCCGGCCCGAGCGGCTTCGATAGCGGCGTTCAAGGCCAGGAGGTTGGTCTGTTCAGCGATGCTGCGGATCACTTCCAAAA
>Ga0207893_1000193_pt1 | contig 41965 bp, 61 predicted proteins | sample MalvirmetaMSP121_FD_184233 | JGI IMG/M metagenome (GOLD analysis project Ga0207893, IMG submission 184233) | Marine viral communities from the Deep Pacific Ocean - MSP-121 (SPAdes) | ecosystem: Environmental > Aquatic > Marine > Oceanic | place: Pacific Ocean | collected 2001-06-02 | reverse complement strand
ATCGTCTCCAAGTTAATCCTTGGGGAGGATGGAATTTGAAAGACAAAGATACCAATGAATTGACCGTCACCGAGTTTGCTGAAGTGCTTTCATCGATGGATGCTACGGCGAAGAAAAATCTAATATTCGATATTGATAATATGATCAGTCTTTCAGAAGAGAAAGAATTCCGTCCCGCTTTTCGGGGTTTGCCTCAATCCGACGAATAATCGCTTCAGTCTCCGGGGAAACATCCAGTCCGTACATGACGTAGAGCAGGCTCAAGTTCGCTGCGTCGCAGATCTTGGCGAGGTTCGTGACTGTCGGGACTTTTCCTTCCGATACGATAGAATGAACGTAGCCTGCGCCATTTCCGGAACTCAGGGAAACCGCTCTCATCGAGAGGCCGTTTCTCTTGATGCCGTCCCGGAGGCGGGCGCGAAGCGCGTCAAAATCTAGCGAGTCTGTCATGTCGCGAGTGTCCTCCAAAGAGGAGGATTCCGCACGTCTTCGATAGCGGATGATTGACATGTCCGCTTTAGAGGATATTTTGGCGGCATGACACATGCAAATCACCTCGGTCTTCTGAAGCTCATCGACCAGTTCCTGGAGGAAACCGGGATGGGGGAGTCGTATTTTGGAAAGAAGGCGGTCGGAAACTCGGAGGTGGTAAAACGCTTGCGTGAGGGTGGCCGCGTGTGGCCGGAGACAGAGGCGCAACTTCTAAAATTCATTCGGGATAACTCCGATTTGGGGGAAGCCGCCGCATGACGTCCGCACTGATGTCATCATCCCCGTTTCCAACGTTGCTCTCACCGGCGCAGGATTGCGCCTGCCGCGCTGCGGCGCAAAGCAATGAGGTTGCCCCTGTGGCAGACCAGCCTGGACGCCCTGAAGCGGATCGCGCGGCGGTTGCGCGGCGCGAGGCCCGTCTAACCTGCAAAGGATCCATGCAATGTCGAACTACAGTTTTACCTACGGGCCTGAGGATGTCTGGGATCCTCGTCTTTCCGAAGACGCCGGGACAATGCCCGGGGGCGGGCGCGGCATGAAGATGTTCCGGGTGATCCGTGACTATCTGTGCTCGCCCCGACCGCCACGCGAAGAGGGTGAGATTGAGTTGTTGCCGGGGGAGGAGGTGACGTCATACCTGTGTGAGGATTGCCGGACCTATATTGTGCTGCCTACGGCGCCCGGAAAATACCACCTGACCTGCCTATGCGACGAACCAGAGGTGGCGGGCCAGGACGATTGCGGCGCCGATGGCGATTGTGAAGAGAAGGGCGCCGCTGACTGTGAGTCGCCAATGGGGCCGTGTGATCTGGTAGGGGCCGATCACGCTTTTGCGGAACGTCCTGCACTCGGTTTGTCCGAAGCCCCAGCCGAACATGATCAGTGCAGTGCACCGAATAGCCGCAATGTCGCCGGGCAGGTTGCTGACCAGGCTGGCGGCGAAAATCAGAAGGCCGACCAGGCCGAGGGCGGCGTGCCAGTGTTTCACGACAATCTGCGCGAGTCCTTTCGCGCCTTCTTCCAAAGGGGTTTGCATGCGATTTTTTCCTTTACTGGGTCGCGTGTGACGCCGCGCGTCGGGGGTGTGACCCCGGCGCGCACCAAATTCTGGCACGGTGTCGGTCTTCGGTCAAAGAGAGACGCCTCTGAGCGTCAGGAGGGGCCGCATGGCTGATGCCCGCCGCACCGTTCATGCGATCATGCGGGGCCTGGTGACCTCGCATTTCCCGACGCAACAATCTGCAGCCAAGGAAATGGCCGATTTCCATGCCGGTCCTGGCGGGGCCGGGGATCATTTCGATCCTGCCGACCTGTCGCGCAAGATGAACGGCACCCGCAGCTGGACCATTGGCGATGTGATCGCCTTGCAGGCCTTGACCGGAACGGACCGGATCAGCGTCGCCATGGTGCCTGATCTGTCTGATCCCACGCCGGAGGGGGCGGTGTCGGTGCTGGCGCATGCCGGGCGGCTGGTGAAAGAGGCGGGCGAGGGGACGTCGGCCCTGATGGCGGTAACCGAAGGCGGCTGCCGCGACAAGGCGCGGGCCGAATTGCTGGATATCATCGCAGTGGCCGAGGCCGGGCTGCGCGCCCTGGACGTCGATGCGGCGGATGGTGCCGTGCCGTTCAAGCGGGGCCAGTCATGACTGCGCTCAAGGATCACTCACGGAATGCGGGCCTGATCCGCACTGCCCGGCTGCGTGTTGGAAGACCACGCGGCCAAACTTCGGCGCGGGGGCGGGGGTCGGTGTCCCTCGGGCTGCTGCTCTCGCGCCGGTTTTTCTCACATCAATTGAGGCTTGCGGGCGTCCTCCCGAACGGCCTGTCCATCCGCGCCCGCGATCTGCGCCGCCTGTCAGAGCAGCAGCTCGCCGTTTGCCTTGAGGCGTATGATCGCAGCACGGGCAGCGCGCATTTCGCCCCGGCGTCGCAGCGTGGCGCTGACGCGCCGCCGGTCCAGTCCGAGTTTTCGAGCGATATCCTCGATCGTGTCGCCTTGAAGGCGCAGCAGGAAAATCGTATGCCGCGTCGCGCCGTCGATATTCTTTCGCTTCACGCTGATATCGTTCATCGGTACGCCCGTTTCCGGGTGTCGAAGAGTCGCCATTGGAACTTCCTTTCCATGGTGGCTGCTGGTTTGGGGCTGCTACCCCGGCCAGCGTTGGTCTGCGATTTTGAAAGAGTTGCAGATTCACTCCCCGGATCGGCGCGCCAACGTCGATCCGGGCCACGATATTATGGATACGCCGGGGTCAGTGGAAGCGGAACTTTTGGAGAACAAAAGCGCCGGTTGTTCCGTCGGGTGCCGCTATGAGGCTGCAGATGGGCGCTACCCGCCGCGCGCTGTCGCCGGCACAGCAGGATGCCCTGGACCGGGTAACGCCGCGCCTTTCTGAAGGTGACGCGATATGCGTCCGTCAACAGATGTGCTTCATGGGCCGGTCGCTGGACCATGCGCTCGACGCGGTCGGGCGGGACGATTTGATTTCAGTTAAGAACGCCGGCGGGTCATCCCCCCATCAACCGGCGCGGTCGCGGCGGACAGGCAGTCGCGACGAAACCGGGGTGCGCGCCCTGTCCCAAGAGGATGCGCGCCCCGGCGAGGTTACCGAGACCCCGGGCCCGGGGGTGACGATGCCGGGCCACCTCCCTGTTGGACCTGGGGCGCGGGACGACCTCGCGCCCCCTTTTTGGCTAGCCCGGTTGCGCGGCATTGAGGTGTCGGGTCATGGGGATTGAGCGGCCATCCATCCGGCGCGAGGTCGCGCGGCCATTGGCGCATCTGACCGTGCGTTTCCGCGAGACGGAGTGCGGGTTCCGCAGTTTCGCCGTGTTCGCGACGCGGGCCGGGGATGCGCCGGGCGAGACGGTGATCGCGTCTGGCGGGGTCGATATGGACAGCCTGGTGCTGGAGCTGCGGGCGCTGGCCTCTGCGGCGGATGAATTTTGCGGGGAGGGTTGATGTTCAGGCCAACGATCAAAAAAGACGCCGACGGTTTTCCGCAGCATCGCCTGCATATTACTGACGCAGGGGGCGACCGTTTGCTGATCGAGCTGGATGTTGAAGAGACAGGTGTTGTCTTTAACGCTGGCGATTTCCAGTACCTGGAATTTACGCCGGAACAGCTAGTTCGAATAGCCGAATGGGCCAAGCGGGCGTGGGTGCAGCTAGACGCATGGAGGCAGTCCGACGAGGGGCAAGCCTATTTGGACCGTATATCATGAGCGATGCAGTCCTCACCCCGGACACATGGCCTCTCAAGCGCGGCGACACGCTGGCAAACCATGACTGGTTCCCGTTCTTCGGTCACCGCTTCCTTTCGTCCGAGTTCGTCACCGAATGCATCATGCAGGGGCGGCGGGATATCGGCTTCACGGCTGTGATCCTGTGGGCCGAGTCGATCCGGCAGGATCCGGCGGGCACCTTGCCGACCTCGGACGTGCAATTGGCGGGTCTGGCCCGGTTTCCCGACGTGGCATCATGGTGCGAGGTTCGCGACCAGGTGCTGCATGGCTGGGTGCCTGTCCTGGTCGAGGATGAGAAGCAGGGCGCGACGATCGAGCGGCTGGGCCATCATGGCATGATCGAGGAAATCGTCATGGATATGCACCGGCGCAAGCGCGGCCGGGCGGCCGGGCGCGAGGCGAACCGCCTGGCCCAGAAGAAGCACAAGATCGGCAAGAAGATGGAGGAGATGCAGGTCCCTGTGCATGTGCGCAATGACCAGAACATCCGCGCCGTCGCGATCTTCATGGCTGATACCGACCTTTTCGTGACAGCCGACAACGTGCGCGCGGCGATGGCCGAGGTGCTGGGCTATGGCGCCGGGGCGATCCCGTTTCGCGCCTCCGGAGGTGGGTGAAATCAAGTGAAGTGAAGTGAAATTATTTCACCGGATTTCAGGAGGATTTCACCTGAATTTCGGTGGCATTTCACCGTCAGAAGGTGAAACGGCCCTACAGGACAGGACATGACAGAACAGGACCGGAAAGAACAGAAAACCTTTCCTGTGTCACCGTCCAGATCGGCCGACCATGTGCAGAGAAGAAGCTGAGAAAGGGCAGGCCATGACCGAAGATCAGACTGAAGAAAGCAACCGGGCGCGGGTACGCCGATTGTTCATCGCGCCGATGCAGGGGCTGGGGTTCCGGTTCAAGAAAGGCACGCCCATTGAGGAAGAGCGCAAGCGGATCGATCGGATCATCGACGATGTGGCCTATCTGACGGATCACAATCTCGGGCGCCTGTTCGAGTCGCTGCGGGACAAGGGCGATGGCTCGGCCCGGTGCTTCTGGCCGGCGCGGGCGACGATCATCGCCCTGGCCCAGGTGGCGCAGCCCCGCCCGATCGAGGACTTCCCGGGCCTTGCGAGCTGGTTCGCAAGTGAAGCCGGGCGGCGGGCCTTGGAGGCGCATCGTCTGGTGGCCGAATATCGGTTTTGGCGGTTCAAGCATCGTCCGCCGCTGAATGAGCGGGAATTCGATCAGATTGCCGCGAAGGCGCGGAGCTGGGCGGGTGACGTTGAGCGGGCGCGCGATCGATTGAAGCGCGGGGCGCCGCTGCTACCGGGCGAAGAGGGTATGCTGCGCGCCTATGAGGCTGACGAGGCCGCCGCGCTGTCCCTGGTGCAGAACCACATGCAGGGGGACGCGGCATGATGCATACCCTTCCGATGCCTCCGTTCTGCCGCCCGGCGCGTGTCGTCATCCTGCGGCAGGTGATCGATGAAGCAACTGGCGTGGCCGGGCCATTGTTGGCAGGTCCCCGCTTCGCGGTTCGTCTGCGCGAGGGCTACGAAGCTGATCGGCTAGATGCGATCCGCGCCGCTGCGGCCGTGCCTGCGGAGTGCGGGCCGATGATCCCGGATGCCCCGGCGCGTGGGGCGTTCGCCACGTTCACGCCGCGACGTACCGATATGACGGCCTCGGGGCCTCGCACGCGGTCCGATGGGTACATGGGGCGGCGGGCGATGCGGGTTGCCGATGCGTTCGACGTGATGACGGAGCAGGCCGCGCGTCGGCATGCGCAGGCGATTGCAAAGGCAGAGAGCGTCGGGGCTGATGTGCCAATCTTTCGGCCTCCGTTCTCGGTGGGCCAGGTCGAGATTGGGCGCGAATATGCAACTCTGGTCGAGCGGTGTGCAGCGTCGGGTGTGAAGTGTTCCTCGCTCGAAACTCTGCGGGTGGCAGCGTCGGGTGGCGGTGATCGCGAGGCGGCAATGCTTCGGGACTTCCAGCGTTTGCGAGTGCTGCAGCGCCGGATCGGTGATGGGTTGGCGAAGGAAGTGCGGCGGGTCAGGCCGGGCGGCCGCAAGAGGACGGCGATTCGCGACCGTGACCTCGTTGATCGGGTCTGTCTCGGTGGGCAGACGCTGACTGATGTTTTGGAGCGCTGCGGTTGGGGTGCCAAGGGCGAGTCTCGGGATGCGCTGCGCCGTTCTCTGTGCGCGGCTCTGGATCGGATGCGCGGATATGGGCTGGACCGACCGATAGATCGTGCTTGACACCTAGGTCCACCGGATCCTACCTATATGTCATCATCAATAAATGCGCCCGGATCGGAAAGCCCGATGCCGGGCGTTTCCATTTGCGGATGGAGGGTGTCATGCGCCGGGCCGGGTAACGCCCGGCGTTTCCATTTCCAGGCGATCGCGGGTCCTTCTGGCGCCTCAGCGTATACGGTGCGGCTGAGCGCATGTGTTTTGCGGCGCTAAACGATCCGCGAAGCCTAAACCAAAATGGCTAAACAAGGGGCGAGAGGCTAAACGACAGATGGCGGGACTGACCACGACGGCACTGGCGGAACGGCTGGGCGTTACGAAGGGTCGGATCAGCCAGCTTGTGTCCTCGGGCAAGTTGGACGGGTGCTATTCTGGGAAGGGCCGCGATCGCCGTTTTGACCTGGCCAAATCTGCCGAAGCATTGCAGCACCGTCTGGACCCGGGGCAGATGCTGGGGAACGGCGCCGAAACGAAAAGCAAGCTGGCCGACTTGGCCGACGGCGGCGACCGCAATTCGGATCAAGGCGGCAAGGGGCGGGATACGCTTTCGCCGCGGGACCCTGACCGCTATGAGCTGGCGCGGACCCAGAAGGTCGAGGAAGAGGCGCGCCGACTGCGCCGCCAGAACGCCGAAAGCGACGGGTCGATGGTCCTGGCCTCGGCCGTGCGCCAGGAGGTGGTGAGGCAGGTCGGCCAGGAGGTGGCCCAGTTCGAGAACGTGCTGCGCGACGGGGCCCGGGCGATCGCGGATCGGATGGGCGTCGACTATCGGACCGCCCGTCAGATCCTGACGGAGACCTGGCGCAAGCATCGGGGCGGTCGGGCCGAAGCAAAACAGGCCGAGGCTGAAGGCGCAGATATGACCGACGCCGAACGGGCTGCGGATTTCTGACATGGGGTTTCTGACCTCGGCCGAGGCGGTCGTCGCCGCCGCGATCTCGGCTGCAATCACGCCGCCGCCGCCGCCGGACATCACGCGCTGGTGCGAAGAGAACATCGTTTTCGATGAACGGTCGCCGATGCCGGGCCCGTTCCGGATCGACCGGTTCCCGTTCCTGCGCGAGATCCACGAGGTCCTGTCGCCGGAACATGCGGCGCGCGAAGTGACGGTTCGGGGGTCGGCCCAATGGGGCAAGACGGTTTCGATCATCAACCCGGTGGTCGGTGCCTGGCATGCCTATGGACCGGTCGACAGCCTGGTTGTTCACCCGACCTCGAGCTCGGCGACGGAGTGGGTCGACAACAAATGGCTGCCGATGCGGCGCCAGGCGCCCAGCCTGATCGAGGTGTTCGGCGACGGGCGCTCGGGCGACCACAAGGACGCGAAGTTCAACCAGGAGACCCTGGCGCGGAACGGGTCGTTGAAGATCGCGAGCGCCGGGTCGCCCGATGACCTGGCCGGCACGACGCGGCGGCTGGTTGTCATGGACGACGTTGCCAAGTTCGAGATGACCGCGAAGGGCGATCCGGAAGCCCTGGCGGAAAGCCGGGCGTCGGGGTTCGAGGACGCAAAGCTCGTCCGCGTTTCCACGCCGCAGGTCAAGGATACTTGCCGGATCACCAAGGCTTTCAGCCGAAGCGATCAGCGGTATTTCTACCTGCCCTGTCCGCATTGCGGGCACGAGGCGCCGCTGACCTGGGAGAACTTCCTCCGGAACCTCGACCCGGAGCGGTTACACGCGGCCTGTTTCAGCTGCGACAGCTGCGGATGCGTGATCAGTCACGCCGACAAGGAAAGCATGGTCGCCCGGGGTCGCTGGGTCGCGACGAACCCGAACGGCGATCATCCGGGGTTTCATCTGTGGCGGGCCTACGTGCCGCAACGGGACTGGGCCTCGATCGCGCTGGATTATGCCAGGGTGATGGGCTGGGCCTCGGTCAAGGCGCGCGGGGAAAGCGACGTCACGCTGGCCGAGAAGGTCGAGGATAGAACTGAACAGACGTTTTACAACGACGTCCTGGGCATGCCCTACGAACAGGCGGTCAAGGGGCCGGACTGGGAAGCGCTGCGCGACCGCGTGGAGAACGCACCCGACGAGGAAGGCTTGCCGCGCGGCGTGGTGCCGGCACGTGGCGTCATCCTCGGGGCCGGCGTCGATTGCCAGGGCGACCGGATCGAGGTGCAGATCGTCGCCTTCGGGCCGAACTATCAGCGCTGGACCGTGGATTACATCGTGATCCCGCATCACATCGGCGACCAGTCCGGCCGAGACGCGCTGGATGCGCTGCTGAAGACGACCTGGCGGACGGAGCGCGGTCTGCGCCTGCCGCTCGATATGATGGCGATCGATGGCGGGACTTATACCGAGGATGTCTGGTCCTTCGCAAAGCGGTGGCCCTGGTCGCGGGTCATCATCGTGAAGGGCTCCTCGAGCCAGACGGGCCCGGTGATGGTGCCGCAGAAGTTCGAGCGGAGATCGGACGGCAAGGCCAAGCGCGCGCAGAAGCGGGCGTTTCTGCTGAACGTCAGCCAGCTCAAGGCGGACTTCTATGCCTGGCTCGCCAAGGAAGACCCGATTGAGCGGGGCTATTGCCATTTCCCGCGGGGGCTCGGCGACGAGTTCTTCCGCATGATCACATCCGAGGTCCGGGTCCTGAAGCGCAGTCGGACGGGCGTGACCACGAGTTCCTGGGAGCTGGTCGAGCCGACCCGGCGAAACGAGGGCCTCGACACGATGAACTACGCCGAAGCGGCGGCGCGGCGCAAAGGCTGGACGTCGCTCACGGAAGAGCAATGGGCGGCGCTGGACGCAGAGCGCAGCGCGGCCCCGGAAGAACCACAGGGCGATCTCTTCGACGCGGAGGTCGCCGTGACACCAGAGACACCGTCCCAACCGCGCACGCGCGGCCTGCGGGGCAAGGCAAGGTAACACATGGCATCCATCGACTACGAAGCACGGCTGGGCGAGGTCCAGGCGGCGATCTCGGCTATCCTGAAGGGCGGGGCCCAAAGCTACACGCTCGACGGCCATTCGCTGACCAAGCTTGATCTTGATTGGCTGTCCAGGGAAGAAGCGCGCCTGACTGCCAAGATCAACCGGGCTTCACGGCGCGGGGGCGCCTTCCGTCGGGTGGACCCGCTGTGAGCCGCAAGGTGGACCTGAAGCTGACCGCGATCGACAAGGCGGTCGCCTGGCTCAATCCGGAGGCCGGCCTGCGCCGCGCGCGGGCCCGGTTCGCCATGGGGGTTGTCGGCGGGTATGCCGGGGCCCGTCGCAATCGCGGTGCGCTGAGCCAATGGAACCCGCTTGGCGCCAGTGCCGACGCGGAAACCCTGCCGGACCTGGATACCCTCCGCGCCCGCTCACGTGACCTGGTCCGCAATGACCCGCTGGGACAAAGCGCGATCTCGACCAAGGTGGTCAATGTGATCGGGGCCGGGCACGTGGTTCGCCCTGAAATCGACCATACCCGGCTTGGTCTGACGCAGGCCGAGGCCGAGGCGTGGGAGGAACAGGCGCTCGACATCTGGCAGGACTGGGCGGAAAGCCCGGATTGCGACGTGACCCGGACCCAGCCCTTCGCCGAGCTGGAGGACCTGGCCTATCGGTCCCGGTTGTTGAGCGGGGATATCCTGTTCATCCGGCGGTTCAAGGAGCGGGATGGCCGTCTCCTTGGCACATGCTGGCAAGCCGTCGAGGCCGACCGCCTGTCCAACCCGAATTGGAGGGTCGACAGTGACGAGATCGCCGGAGGTGTCGAGTTCGATTCCGACGGTGCACCGCGTGCCTACCATGTCGCGAACCGTCACTCGATCGACCGGCACCTGTCTGGGCAGACGACCTGGAAGCGCATCCCGGCATTCGATGCCGCAGGTCGGCGCCAGGTTCTGCACATCAGAGGCGTTCGCTGGCGTCCGGATATGACCCGATATGCACCGCTTCTGGCGCCGGTGATCGAGTCGCTGAAACAGCGCTCGCGCTATTCCGAGGCTGAACTGATGGCAGCCGTGATCAGCGCGTGCTTCGCGATCGGGATGCGCAGCGACGATGGCGACCTGGCCGAGGGTCTGTCGCAGCAATCCGGGATAACCGACAGCGGCAAGGGCATCGAACTGACCGAGCCCGGTCTCGTGTTCGACCTGTTGCCGGGTGAAGAAGTGCAATCGTTCAAACCTGGGCGGCCGAACCCGGAATTTGCGCCGTTCATCGATGCGATCGCGCAGGAGGTCGGGGCCGGGACCGATCTGCCCTACGAGCTGCTGATGAAGAAATTCCAGGCCAGTTATTCGGCCAGCCGGGCCGCGATGGAAATGGCCTGGCAGTTCTTCCGCACGGACCGCGCGCTGCATGTCTCGCAACTCTGCCGCCCGGTCTACGAGGCGGTCATCACCGAGGCTGTGGCCCGGGGGCACCTTCGGGCGCCGGGCTTCTTCCAGAATCCTCTGCGCCGGCGTGCCTGGCTGGGATCGGAATGGATGGGGCCGGCGCGCCCGACGATCGATCCGGTGAAGGATGCGACGGCAGATGAGAAGTATCTCGAAATGGGCGTCACTTCGCTGACCCGGATTTCGGCCGAGCGGTTCGGAATGGATCAACGCCGCGTGCGGCGACGCCGCGCCCAGGATGGCAGCGACGAGAGAGCGGCCGCCTCGACCGAGGTTGAGATCGCCGCGACCGACGATCGGCCGGATACGGACAAGGAGACAAGCTGATGCCAGACCTGAATGGATTGCAGATCGCGCAGCGCGCATTCAATACGCCGCTGATGCTGGATCCGGCCAAGGCGTCGGTGATCGCGCAGCAGCTGGGCCCGCGGTTCCTCGGACAGGCGGGTTCCACGCAGGTCACCGTCGACGGGTGGACAGGCGAGACCGGCGAACGGCATCGGCAGCCGCGTGCGGCAACGCTGCTCGGGGATGAAATCCACCAATATGCGCGGCGCCGGCAGACCTATTCCGTGGTCGGAGGTGTCGCGATCATTCCGATCATTGGCACCTTGGTGCGGCGCGGCTCTTACATCGGCGAAAGCTCGGGCGTGACGAGCTACGAAGGGATCAGCGCGCAGCTGCGCGCGGCCGCAGAGGATGACGCGGTTCGGGTGATCGCCCTGGAAATCGACAGCTTCGGGGGCGAGGCAGCGGGCATTTTCGACCTCGGCCAGCAAATCCGGGCCGTGCGCGAGATCAAGCCCGTGCGGGCCTTCGTGGCCGATTATGCACTGTCGGCCGGCTACGCGATCGCGAGCCAGGCCGACCACATCACCGTGCCGCCCTTCGGCGAGGTCGGATCGATTGGCGTGGTCAGCATGCATGTCGATTACGAGAAGCACCTCGAGCAGGAAGGGATCAAGGTCACGCTGGTTCATTCCGGCGCCCACAAGGTCGAGGGCAATCCTTACGAGGCATTGCCGGACCGGGTGCGCGAGCGTCTTCACCGCGAAGGTGACGACATGTGGCGCAGTTTCGCGGACATGGTCGCCCAGGGGCGCCGTGGCCTGATCTCGGCTGAAGAGGCGCTGGCGACAGAAGCCGACACGTTCCGCGGTGAAGAGGCCGTGGAGGCAGGGCTTGCCGATGCGGTGGCCGAAGCGCGAACAGCCTTCACGGCGCTGGTCGAGGAGGTGAACCCTCCGGTCGCCCTTGGCGGGCCCTCGGGTGCCGGCGCGGCGTCTGTCCTGCCTCGACCTGTTGCCGCGCGGTCTCTGCCCGCGGCTGGCACCACACCCACTGACAATTCGAAACCTGCGGGGCTGGCGGCCCGCAAGACCGAAGCAGCGGACCCCGCCCCCGCAGCAAAGGAGACCCCCATGGATTGGGATTCCATCACCACGGCCTCGCTGCGAGAGCACCGGGCCGACATCGCCTCGGAAATCGAGGCTTCCGCGAAAGCTTCGGCCGACGCGGATCAGAAAGCGGCTGTCCAGACGGCTGTCGAAACCGAACGTGCCCGGATCGCGGCGATCGACGAGATCGCCATGGCCGGCCACGAGGACCTGGTCAAGGCGGCCAAGGCGGATGGTCGCAGCGCCGAACAGGTCGCGCTCGACATGGTAAAGGCGGACAAGGCCGCCGGGGCCAGCCACCTGGCGGGCCTGCGCTCGGCTGACGCGGCCGCTGCTGTCCCGGCCATGCCGACATCCGAGGCCTCCACGACCTCGACCAACCTGTCCTCCGAGGACCAGGCCGAGGCCCAGTGGGACAAGGACGCGGCGCTGCGGTCCGAGTTCGGCGGCGACAAAGGGGCCTACCTGGCCTTCGTCAAGGCAGAAGCCTCTGGCCTGGCGCGCATCAAGCGCGCTTCCTGAACCGGTCAGAAAAGGAACCTGAACCATGACCACGCTTTCCAAGGATAATCCCCGCGATTTCCAGCTGGGCGATCTCGAGGATTATCCCGTTATCGCCTCCGACATCATTTACGAGGGAGCGGCCGTCGGCGAAAACGCCTCCGGCTATTCCCGTCCGCTGCAGGCCGGCGACGCGTTCCAAGGATTTTGCCTTGAACATGTCGATAACTCGGCCGGCTCGGCCGGCGACAAGCGCGTCCATGTCCGGACCCGGGGCAAGGTCGTGCTGTCGATCTCGGCGCTGGCCATCACGGCCAACGATCGTCCGGCGGTTTACGCCTCTGACGACAATACCTTCACCCTGACCCGCGGTTCGAATTCCTACATCGGCACCGTCAGCCGCTGGATTTCCACCGGCCTTGCGGTCGTCGAATTCGATGCCGCCCTGGCATCGGCCCATGAAAACGCCGTTGCCCTGGGCACGGCATAAGGAGACCTGACATGTCAGCGAACAAGGGACTTTCCTCGCGCGCCATCATCGGCCGCTTCTATCAGCGCCTCGAGGTGGCGATGGCGGCGTCCTGGGTGGATCAGCTCGGGATGTATTTCACGTCGGATCAGGAATCCGAGACCTACAAGTGGCTCGGCATGGCGCCGGCCATGCGGGAATGGGTCGGCGGTCGCCATGCCAAGGGCTTCCGCGAGAACGGCATCACGATCGAGAACAAGAAATTCGAGGCAACGCTCGAGGTTCCGGTCGACTGGATGCGGCGTGACAAGACCGGCCAGCTGATGGTGCGTGTCGATGAAATGGCCGATCGCGCGGTGACGCATTGGCAGAGCCTGATGTCCGCCCTGATTGCCGGCGGTGAATCGAACGTCTGTTATGACGGGCAGTATTTCTTCGACACCGACCATTCCGAAGGCAATTCGGGCACGCAGTCGAACGATATCACCGTCGACATCTCCGCGGTTCCGGCGACGGTTCACGGCACGGCGACGATGCCGTCTGTCGAGGAGATGCGGGAAATGATCCTGCGCGGGGTCACCCAGATCCTCGGCTTCAAGGATGACCAGGGCGAACCGATGAACGAAATGGCCCGGACCTTCCACATCCAGGTGCCTACTGCGTGGTTCCCGGTCGCGGCCGCCGCGATCAAGAACCCGTCGGTGGGCGGCGGCGATACCAACGTGATGACCAACCTCGACGGCTACACCTTCAGCCTGTCGGTCAATCCGCGCCTGACCTGGACGGACAAGCTGGCCGTGTTCCGGGCGGACGGCACCGTCAAGCCGTTCATCCGTCAGGAGGAGCAGGGCGTCCAGGTCAGCGGCGTCGCCGAAGGGTCCGAGCTGGAGTTCGATGAGGATATCCATCGCTACGGCATCAAGGCGCTGCGCAATGTCGGTTACGGCTACTGGCAGCAGGGCTGTCTGGTGCAGGCCGTCTGACCGGCCGGCAATCTGATGTTTCGTTCCGGCGCCCCTTCGGGGGCGCCATTGCCGAGCAACAGACCCAACAATGGAGATCGACATGAAAGATGTTCGCGTAATCGCTGCGCAGGGCGCCACCCTGCGTGGTCCCTGCAAGGTCAAGCTGACAAAGCCTCAGCATGAGGCGCGTCAGCACATCCTGGGGGACAAATACCCGCGGGGCGGTGTGTTCGACCTCGATGGCGGCCAGGCGCTGAACTTCAAGCTGGGCGAAAAGCTGAAGATCGAACTGGCCGGTGCCGAGCGCCTGAACCGTGCCATTTTCGAATGGGACGAACCGGAGCCCGAGGCAGCGGAACCGCCGAAGAAGACCGACGATACCGCCGGCAAGTCGGATACGCCGCCGGGTGGCAGTGGCGATGGCTCTCTGTCCGGCGGTAGCGGCGATGATACGTCGGTTTCGGTGGCGACCGGCTCTGGTCAAGATACGGTTTCGGGTTCCTCTGCGTGATTGACTTCGCCGGCGACCTCGCGCGCCTCTACTCCGATCCTCTCGGTTTCACGGAAGAGGCGAGCTATGCGCCTGCCTCTGGTGCTCCGTCGATCGCAATTCGCGTGAAGCGTCGGGCGCCCGACGAGGTCGGAGATATCCGGGACACCCAAATCTGGACCGAGACGACCGTCTTCGACGTGCCATGCGCCGATGTCGCCGAACCCTTGGCCGGTGACCGTATCACCGTTGGAGCCGAGACCTTCGTCGTTCAAGGCAAGCCGACACGCGACAGCCTTCGTCTTGTCTGGCGGCTGGATACGCGGCCCGCATGAGATACCGGTTCGAAATTCTCAAAGGGTTCGATGAGGCGACGTTGGCGCACTACCATGACGGTGAGCGGGCTGTCACACGCGCCGTGCGGGGAGCTCATCGGCAACTGCGAGATCGTTGGCGGGCCGAGGTGCGCGATGCGCTTGGCAAAAAGATGGCAAATACTATCCGGGGTGAAGACTATCCTAAAGGTCATGCAAGCCTTGGTGCCGCTGCAGTGGTGTGGACGAAAGCGCCGCGTATTATTGGGGCACACGATCAAGGTGTGACGATCCAAGCGCGAGATGGCTTCTGGCTGGCGATCCCTTTGCCGGCCGCTGGTAAGGGCCGCTTCGGTGAGCGCCCAACCCCGGCCAAATGGGAACAACGATATGGAGTTAAGCTCCGCTTTGTCGCGACGCGCGGAAGTCGATATTTCCTTGTCGCCGAAGACGCGCGAGTGACTCGAAACAACTATTTCAAAAGAAACTACGGCACCGGTGTCGCAAGGCAAAAAAAAGGAAAACGTCGAAAGAGGGATGGGATCCTGACTGGAGCGCAAACAGTCCCTGTCTTCCAGCTGGTCCCGCAGGTGAAATTGCGCAAACGGTTCTCGCTGATGCCGATCGCCGAACAGGTGGCGGCTGGCATTCCCGCGCGGATCGCGGCGAACTGGGGCGACTGACATGGCCACATCGACCGGCGTTTTTCAACTTCATCCGAGCAGCTCGGAAGGGGTCCTGCAGGCCTTCAAGGCTCAGCTGGAAAACCAGCTGATCTGGACCGGGGCACGGATCGTGCGCAATGAGCCGCGCCCCATCGACATCCCGCCGGGCGGCTTGCTGATCCTGCGGGACAGAGAACCGGGCGAGCCGGAGGTGAGCCTGTCGCCCCTGGCTTACAGCTATGAGCATGAGGCCATGCTCGAGGTCTATATTCAGGCCGCGGACAACGATGCCGCCTTCGACCTGATCAAGCAGGTCATCGGCCAGGCGATTGCGCAGGACCGCCTGCTGGGCGGGCGTTGCGACTGGATCGAGGCGGAGCCGCCATCGATCGAAGATTTCGCACCGGAAGGTGCGGCCCCGCAGAAGGCGGCATTGATCCCGATCCGCCTGTTCTACACGACCAGCGATCCGCTGATCTGATCCAAGAAGGAGTTAAGACATGGCACGAGCCTACGGGTCGCGGGCGCAGATGGCGCTTGCGTTTGAATCCACCTATGGCACGGCACCTGGCAGCGGTTTCGCGCAGGTGCCGTTCATTCGGAGCACTCTCGGCGCGACCGAGGAATTGCTGAACTCGGACGTTCTGGGCTTCGGGCGCGACCCGCTGGCCCCGGACAAGGACGCGCTGGACCTCGACGGCGATGTCGTGGTTCCGGTCGATGTCGAGGCCTTCGGTCTCTGGCTAAAAGGCGCGTTTGGATCGCCGTCGACCACGGGGTCGGGCCCTTACACCCATGTGTTCACGTCGGGGGGCTACACGCTGCCGTCGATGTCGATCGAAACCGGCATGCCGGAGGTCCCGCGCTTTGCGATGGACACGGGATGCCGGGTCAATTCTCTGAGTTGGGACATGCAGCGCAAGGGGCACCTGAGTGCCACGGTCAACCTGATCGGGCAGACGGAAGCCTCGGAAACGACAAGCCAGGCTGGCACGTTGGCCAGCTACACGCTGGCCCGTTTCATGCAGCGCCATGGCAGCGTGACACGGGGCGGCTCGGCTCTGGGGGACGTGGTGTCGGCCCGCGTGAACTATTCCAACAACCTCGAACCGATCGACTCGATGCGCGGGGATGGCCTGATCGACGGTGTCGATCCGACCATGGCCGAGCTCAGCGGTCAGCTGACTGTCCGGTTCGGCAGCGAAACCCTGCTGGACCAGGCCATCAATGGCGATCCCGCGGCCTTCACCTTCGCGCTGAGCCGGGGCGCCAATGAGAGCCTGACGCTGTCGGTGCCGCGGGTGTTCCTGCCGCGACCCAAGCTGCAGGTGGAGGGGCCGCAGGGCATTCAGGCCACCTTCGACTGGGTCGCTGCGCGGCAGACCGATGGCAACCCGATGGGGTCCGTGACGCTGGTCAATTCCGTGGAGAGCTACTGATGATCCGGCTCAACCTGGATAGCGGCCCGAAGGTCCTGGACCTGGGCCACGGGGTCGAGGTCGATGTCCTTCCGATGTCCACGGCCATTCGCCTGGACGCCATGGCCGATATGCCGGAACGGGACCCGGACGCTGGCGATGTCGTCAAGAGCGAGGAGCGTATCGCCTTCGCCAAGGCCATCGCGCGCCGGGTCATCGTGGGCTGGCGCGGTGTCGGCGATGCCGATGACAAGCCGGTGGAGGTCACGCCCGCGGCGATCGACGCGCTTCTCGATATCTGGGACCTCTTCAACCAGTTCGAGCTGACCTACATCCTGCCGGGGCTGGTGCTGGCCGATGAGGGAAACGTCTCAGCGCCCTTGCCCGATGGCTCTACGGCGGGGGCGCCGACTACTGCGAAGCCTGCGAAGAAGTCTGCCCGGACTGCCCGAAAACCACGAACCGCCCGAAAACGGTAGAGGGGCTGCAGGTCTGGGACCTGGTCCAGCGGATCGGCGGCCAGCTGCGGGTGACGCAGGGCGCCGTGATTGGCTTTGACATGACGGCCGCCCTGGCGGTGGCCGACAGCATGGGGCTGCGCCGTGACGCCGTCACGGAGCTGCTGCCCCTGATCGAGAATGTGATGGTCGCCGAGATCAGCGCGGCGCGAGAGGATGACACGTGAGCGAGAAACAGATTTCGGTTCGCCTTCACGCCACGGGGGCGGAGGCGTTCAAGGCGACGCTTGTGTCGCTGGGGCGGGATGGCGAAAAGGCGCTGAAGTCGATCGGCACGTCGCACAAGACGGCGGCGACCGCGGCCATCGCTCATGCCAAGGCTGTTCGGGATGACAAGCAGCGGATCGATGCCCTGCGCGCCTCGATCGATCCGGCCTTCCGGTCGTCGCAGCGGTTTGCGCAGGCCCAGGCCCAGATTGATGCCGCCCTCAGGAAAGGGCTGATCAGCCAGGGCCGGGCCAACAGCATGATGGTGCAGGCCAAGCAGGCCTATACCGAGGCGACCGTCAGCGTCGATCGGTTCGGGCAATCTGCCGGCCAGCGGCAATTCGTGATGAAGAACCTGGCCTTCCAGCTGAACCAGATTGGCCAGCAGGGGGCGGTGACCGGGAACTACCTCGGCGCGCTGTCGATCCAGTTGCCGGATATCCTGGCCAGCTTCGGCCTCTGGGGTGTTCTGATCGGCGGGGCCACGGCCGTGCTGGGCCCGATGGTGATCGAGTTGCTGAAATTCGAGAGCGCATCTAAGGCGGCAAAAAGGGCCCAGGAAGAACTGGGGCAGGCCATGTCCGAGGCGCGCTCTGCTACCGATCGGGCGCGGCAGCCGTACCGGCAGCAGGTCGAAGAATATGGCGAGATGGCCAGTCATGCGCGCGAGCTGTTCGAGATCGAACGGCAGATCGCAAATGCCCGGGCTGGTGAGGCGCTGAACGCGGCGGCCAGGTCGGTGGCTGGGGCCTTGGGGGCAGGCGGAGCAGTTGGCCTGGCGCCAGAACAAATCCGCAATGCCAGGAATGAAGTCAAGGCACTGCAGGGCGAGATCGAGCGTTTGAGCCAGGCGACGATGGTGTCGGACCAGCAGTTCAAGGCAAATGCGGAGCGCATCGGCCAGATGCGGATGGAACTGGGCAATCTCCGTAGCGTTTCCAGGAACCTGGATGACCTGGGCGATATGTTGGGCATCACGAAAGCGAATGCTCGCGAAGTGGCTGCCCAGTTTGCGGCCATCGAAGCGTCGGACAATTCGCGCGAGCGGGCTGATGCGATGCGCGATCTTGCTGCGTTTATCATCCAGACGTCCGACAACCTGTCCGATGCGACTGAGGAGGGTGAAACCCTCTACCGGCAACTACTGTCTGCAGCGATCGAGGCGCTGAACCTGTCGCGGCTGGAGATCTCGCCGGGCATCAAGGCGGCGGGCGATGAGGCCTCGCGACTGGCGGATGAGCTTGGACGGGCGCTCAGCAATGCGACCGGGCTGGCGGCGAGCAGCGTGACCGACGTGGCGCGGGCGCGGATCGAATATGAATACCGCGACGATCCTGTCGGCCGCGCGGCGGCGCTGGCCGGTGCGAACTTCGATGCCAAGTCCAAATTGCCGGACGGTGTCCCGGGTTTCGTGGTGGATCAGATCAGCCCCGACCTGCAGCGCCAACGCCAGCAGGTCGTCAATTCCGCGCGTGAGGCAGCGCAATGGGCCGAACGGACGGCGGCATGGCAGAAAGCCCAGTCCGAGGCCGCGCGAAAGGGTCGGGGGGCGTCATCGGCTCAGAAAGAGCAGAACGAGATCCTGAAGAAGGCCGAGGCGATCTACCGATCGACCCGGACGGAAACGGAGCGGTATTCCGAGGAACTTGCCGAGGCCCGGGCGGTGCTGGAGGCGGGGGCGATCAGCCAGGAAACCTTCAACCGACATGCCAAGGACCTGCAGGAACAGTTTGGCCGCGGCGAAGGCTATGCGCATTTGCGCAAGGGCATCGACGGCGTGTCGGAGGCGCTGGCGCGGGCCGGGGTGTACGGCGACAGTCTGCGCGAGGGATTGCACCGGGTCTGGCAGGGTATTCAGTTCGACATTCTAAATTCCGGGATCCGGGAAGCTCTGTCCCAGGTCTTCGACTCGTCCGGCCTTGGGAAGGGCGCGTCGGCTGTCGGCAAATCGTCGGGCGGTGGCTGGATCGGCAAGCTCCTCGGCGCGATCTTCAGTTTCGACGGTGGTGGCGATACCGGGAATGCACCGCGGCGCGGTGGTCTCGATGGGCGGGGCGGCTTCCTGGCAATGCTGCATCCGCAGGAAACCGTGATCGATCACACGCAACCGGGCCGCACCGGCATGTCGGTGCTGCAACGGCTGAAAGTCAGCGTGGAAGTCACGGGGGCGGGCAATCTCCGCGCCCTGGTCCGCGACGAGGCTGGGTCTCTGATCGCGCAATCCGAGGATCGCACGGTGCAGCGCGCCGTCGGGGCCATGAGCGAGGCCAGCGTCTACGGCAGCAAAAGCTTTGCAGGAATCTGAGGATGGTCGATGTTATCGCCTGGCCGCCGGTCGGCCTATCCGCCTGGGAGCCCAGCCACGAAGATATCGTAAACGTGTCCCGATCTCTGATCTCCGGCAAGCGATACCTGTCGGCTGCGCAGCCCCGGCGCCGTGTGGTCAGCGCGACCGTGCAGGGGCGCGGGATCGACGCGGCCGGCGCCGGGTTCATGGAAATGCTGAAGGACTTCGTGGCGGGCGGCGAGAACCTTGTCCGGATCGAATGTCAGAGCGCGCTTTGGCACCGCACCTGGGGCACCCGGGGCGCAGCGGCAGAGGCGGTCGTCGACGGCGACTGGACCGCGCTTGAGTGTACCGGGTTCGCAGCCAGTCAGATTGTGGCGCGGCCACACGACCTGGTGACCTTCACCACGGGCGGCGAGGATTACCTGACACGGGCCCTGACGGTTGTGCGATCCGACGGTGCGGGCGACGCGCTGATCCGCGTGCGGGATGACCTGTCGGGGACCGGCACCGTGGTGATCGGGGGTACGGAAAGTATCGTGTTCGAACCGGTGGAAATCCCGCGCGCGGTGCAGCCTGCCAAGGGAGACTGGGCCTATTCCTGGTCATTCCGCGAGGTGTTCGAGGCGGAAACCGACGGCTTTGTCGAGGTCGATCCATGGTCATGACGCGGGGGACCCCGACGGCGCTCTTGTCAGCGTTTGCAAGCGGACGGTTCTACCCGGTGGCCTTTGTCTATCTCGACTGGCCGGAGGGCGAAATTCGGTGGCATACGTCACGGGGCACGATCACCTGGGGCGGCAATGACTGGCTGGGGGTCGGAGCCTTCGGGAACCTGGCGTTGCCCGAAGAGGCGCTTAGCCTGGTTCCGGCGGAAGCTGCCCTGCGCCTCTACGGCGTGCCAGATGATATCTACGATTACCTCGACGATCCGATCCGCAACCGCCCGGGGGCGATCTATGTCAGCGCCCTGACGACGCGGGCGGGATCGACCCTCGTGGACGATCCGGTCGAGATCTTTGCGGGCTACATGGATGCCTTCGGCATGAAGGAAACCGTAGAGGTCAGCGGAGGCCGGACAGAGCTTCGAAGGTTTGTCGAGCTGCAGTTGGGCAGCGGGCCGGGTGCCCGTGTCCGGGGTCGGATTGCACATTCGGCGGAAGACCAGGTCACCAAGTTCCCGGGTGACACGGCCGGGCGGCACCTGATCCACAATCGCGCCAACGCGGAAAAGCTGACATGGCCCTCGAGCTGACAGGCGACCATGTCCTGCGCCTGTCCATGCGGATCATGGGGCGGTGCTGGACTTGGGGGGAGGCGGATTGCTGCACGGCGGCCTGTGACGTGTTCCAGGCCCTGCACGGTGTCGACCCGATGGCGTCGCTGCGGGGAGCCTACCGAACGAAGATCGGCGCGCAGCGCGCGATCGTCGCCCGGGGCGGATGGATGGCCATGGCCGAGGCGCTGGCGCGTGAGGCCGGGCTCGGCGTCGGGCAGGGGGAGGCCGGTGACATTGCCCTCGTGAGAACCGAGTCCGGGCTCTACGCGCTGGCCGTGACGCTGGGCGAAGGGGCCTGCGTTGCCAAGTCACTCAACGGGGGCACGATCCTGCAAGGTTTTGAAAGGAGCTGGGCATGCCCCAGGTAGGTGTATTCGTCGCGCAAGCGGCGGCGGCGCTGTCGAGCGTGATCGGCATCACGGCGACGAACCTGCTGTTTCAGCTGGCCGGCGTCTACGTGCTGAACCGCGTGGGATCGCTGCTGTCGCCGCGGCGCGCCGTGAGCTCGCCCGATGCGGTTCGCGAACTGGCGCAATCGACGACGCTGCCGCCCTACCGGTTCGTGTATGGCCATACCCGCGTCTACGGCTCGCCGGCCCCCTGGCGGGTGAAGGGGACGATCCTTTACGGCTGCCTGATCCTGAACAGCCGGCCGTCGCAGGGCAATTTCACGATCTATTTCGACAAGCGCCCGATCGCGCTGTCAGGCGATCTTTATGATTTGAGCGGTCTGGGCGCGGTGGCGACCGAGGCGCCGTTCCTGGGGTGGGTGACCTGCTGGATCGGCACGGGCGATCAGACCGGCCCGCCGGCTCCGATCCTCGGGGAAGTGCCGGAGCTGTTCCAGGCAACTGATGGCTGGCAGGGCAGGACCGTCCTCTGGGTGCGTCTCGATATCGGACCGACGACAAGCCGGAATGAACGCTGGCCACGCACGCCGCCCGAGATCGAGGTCGAGGGCGACTGGTCCCTGGTCTTCGATCCGCGCGAAGCGGGTCACGACCTGGACGATCCTTCGACCTGGTCGTTTTCCGACAACCAGGCGCTCTGCGTTCTCGATGCCCTGACCCAGAACCCGGTGAAGGCCTATCGCGAAATGAACCTGTTGATGGACAGTTTCAGCGATGCGGCGGACGTCGCGGACGAAACCGTGGCGCTGAAGTCGGGCGGGTCCGAGGCCCGCTACCGGGTGTCGGGCGTCCTGATCTGGTCGGAAGCCGAGATCGAGGACCAGGTCGAGCCGATGATGGTCGCGGGGGCATCGCAGTTCACCCGGGTCGGCGGGCGGCTTGGCATCCTGCCCGGCGCGTACCGCGCGCCCAGCTACACGTTGGACGATGTGCTGGCGCCAGGGATCGAGTTTCAATCGCTGAAACGCGGGCGGGACCTGCCGACCCGTGTCACGTCCAGTTACACGAGCCAGGGCCGCGGTTATGAAAGCGCGCAGCTGCAGCCCTGGGACATTCCGGGGGCGGCAACAGCGGATGGCGGCGTGCCCTCGACGCTCGATCTGCGCTTCGACATGGTCCTCAGCCCGACGCAGGCGATGCGGCTGCGCAAGATCCTTGGCCTGCGGGCCCGTCGGCAGCGATCGCTGAGCTGCATTGCCCCGCCGGCCGCCTTCGACCTGATCGGGGGGAATGCCGTCACGGTCGATCTGCCGGCGCCGCGCTCGGCGTTGAACGGCATTTACGAGCTGGCTTCGCTGCATCCCGGCGTTTCGCCGGTCGGTGATGACGGCGGGGTCGCTCTGCGTTGCCCGATGACCCTGATCGAAACCTCGGCCTCGATCTATGATTGGGACGGCGCGACCGAGGAGGAAGACATCGTCGCGGAAGATTTCGACGCGACGCGCGCCGGGATCGGCCTGCCCGGCGCGATCTCGGCGCAGACCGGGGCGGCCTATGATCTGGTCACGGGTGGCGGCACGGTGCCGCGCATCCGCTTCGCCTTCGATCCCTCGCCCTCGGCATCGGTCACGGAATATTGGTGGCAATGGCGCATCCATGACGAGGATTGGCAGGATGGCGGGGCGATCTCGACCACGACGATCGGGGGCGACGGCAAGCTCTACGGGTTCCTGAATGCGGCCGGTGCGAACATCCCGCACGATATCCGGGTTCAGGCCCGGGTCGGGGCGGAGGCCTCGGGCTGGCGCACGATCGAGAATGTCACGATCGGGCTGAGCCTTGCCAACACGGCGGCCGCGAACGGGATGGGATCGGTGGCCTTCAGCTTCGACACGCCGGATTCCTCGATCTTCCAGGGCGTTCGGATTTACAGCGCGGCGGTCGGAGAGGATTTCGCCAACGCATCGCTGCTGGTCGACCTGACGACCTATGCGCCCGGCGCGGCCGGTCAGGCGCTGGTGGCCGGCGCGACAGATACCGTCAACCTCTTCACGAATTCCGGCTTCGATACGGCGACGGACTGGACCACGCCGGGGGGGTGGTCGATCTCGGGCGGCAAGGCGACCCATGCCACGGGCTCCGGGGCGACGCTGTCGCAATCGGTGAGCGTCGACGAGGCGGCAACCTGTCGCTGGGCGCTGACCATGTCGGACCGGACCGATGGATATTGCCGGGCCCGGATCAATGGCGCGACCGACGATGAAAGCGATCCGCTGGAGACGAACGAAGCCCATTTCGGGGTTCTGACCGCGCCGGCCTCTGCCACCAGTGCGGGGGCATTCGGCAACAGCACGTTCGACGGCTCTGTCGACGAATTCTACCTGTTCGAGCAAACGCCGGACTGCCTGCCGCAGGGGGCGGCTGATTACTGGATTGTGCCTGTCGATCAGACCGGCGCCAACGCGGCGCCGCAAGGCCCGTTCACTGCCATCGCCTATTGAGGTCATCCCATGAATTTTCTGCCCAGCGTCCTGCGTCTCACGCAGGGCGCCACCTTTCGCGTGCTCTTGAATACCGGCCTCGACCTGGAAGGCTATGCGGCGACCAGCGCGGCGTCCTGGGGCGAGGGATCGTCCGACCTGGACGTGCGGCTGGTCGATGGCGGCTCCGGGGGCGTGATCGAACTGGAAGCCGCGCCGGCTGTCACGGCGACCTGGCCCGTCGGCCCGGTAAAGGCCGACGTCGCCCTGACCCTCGGGGATGAGCGGCTGCAGACCGAACCCCTGATCATCAATGTTCTGGAAAGGATTACAGAATGACCGGCTATTCCGTTGTCGTGACCGGCGGCGGCCGCACCGGCCTGTCCGCATATGAGGTCTATGTCGAGGTCGAGACGGCTGCCGGGCGCACGCCGCTGTCGAAGGAGGACTGGGTCCTCACGCTGCCCTGGACCCTGGACCCCACCAGCTGGAATGCGCTGTCGACCTACACCGAACGGACGGCGGTGCAGCACAATGGCAGCCTTTGGCTGGCGCTGAAGCCGAGTATCGGCATCACGCCTGGCACCGATGCCACGGCCTGGGTGCTGCTGCTGACCGGGGTGGATACAGACCTTTTCGATGCGCTGTTGGTCCAGGCCGAAGCCGAGGCGACGGCCGCGCAGACCGCCCGCGCGGCGGCGGAGGCTGCAGCGGCGTCTGCCGCGGCCGAGGCGCCGACCTTCGCCGATACCGCCGCGGGCCTCGCGGGCACGTCGGACGGCGATTATTTCCGCGTCATCGAAGCCGGTTCGGATTATGTCTCGATCTACCTCAATGACGGTGGCGCGGCGGTGGCCCAGGCTTCACTGCCGGCGCGGCCGGTCACCGATGGGCTGATCTCGGACCTTGCGACCGAAGCAGCTGAGCGGAAGTCCCTGATCATCGGTCCCGCAAGGGGCAATGGCTGGCTCTGGGCTGTAACTGACCCCGACGGCTTCGTGCTGGGGGGTGTCCGAGACGACTACACTATCGTTTTCGGCACAACCGAGATCGGGACGCTCGGCATGCTGACCCAGGTGGTCGACATCACGGCCGAGGCCGGGGATGGGCTGCGGGTCCTTGATCCCGATGGGTTCCTGGCGGCGCTGATCTCGGGCGGGCGCGTGGCCAGCGGTGAGACCTCGATCGACGCGGCGGGGCTGGTCACATCCGACTTTGCCCTGCGCCCCTCGGCCGATGGCGCGTTTCGCCTGGTCGATCCCGACGGGTTCATCGGTCTCAGCGCGTCCGGTGACGGTCTGAAAGTCGCCAAGGTGGTGAACAGCGATGGCACGGAAGCCCTGGCGCTCGCGACCCGGAACGCAGCCAATCTGGCCCGCTCAGCGGCCGTGGCCCGTGCGCTCAACACCACGGCGCAGCGGCCGACGGCGACGATCACGCAGATGCTCTGGTATGGACAATCGCTGTCGGTCGGAGCCGAGGCCTGGCCCAAGCTGACCGGCTCCATCGACACGGGGCTCGGCCTGCGGATGATCGGGCAATCGACGCGGCCCGATGCCCGGACCTCGGCCGGGTTTACGCCGCTCGGCAATTCCGACCTGAACGACCTGGCCGCGGTGGTGCAATCCTCGGACCTGTCCACGATCCTTGACGATCCGACCGTCGCGGCCCTGGACCCGGGCACCGTGGTCTATGGCGAAGGCCCTGACATCGCCGCCGCCATCACGCTACGCGCGCTGCAGCTGGCCCATCTGGGGCGCGAGGAGGAGACCGACCGGCTGTTGCTGGTCACCTCCTGCGGCGTCGGCGGTCAGAGCATCGAGGATCTGAGCCCGGGCGCCGATCCGGAGCTCTATGAGCGGGTGCCCGACGCGGTGACCTTGGGCAAGGCCAAGGCCGATGGCCTGTCCGGGTCCTTCGCGATCGGGGCGATCTCGCACATGCAGGGCGAGTCCGGCTCGGCTGACAAGGCGACGCACAAGGCGGGCACCGTCGCGGTCATGCAGGCGATCTTCGACGATTGCGCCGATGCGATCGCGGGGCAGGCCAAGCGGCCGGCGGTCTTCACCTACCAGACCCAGGGCAACAACATGTCCAAGGAAACCCAGGCGCTCTACACGCCGCTTGGGCAGATCGAGCTGATCGACGAACAGCCCGACTGGTACGTGGTCGGCCCGTCCTATCCCTACTCGGACAAGGGTACGCATTTCGACCCGAACGGCAGCCGCTGGATGGGCTGCCAGTTCGGCAAGGTTCATCACCGGGTGCTGGTGCTGGGGCAGGACTGGCGGCCGCTGATGCCGACGCGCCTGACCCATGAGGCGGGCTCGCGCGATATCCTGATCGACTTCCATGTGCCGGAGCCGCCCCTGGTCTTCGATACACCGCTGATCGGCACCGACTTCCTGGACCTCGCGACCAAGGGCTTCCGGGTCCTCGAGGATGCCAGCGAGGTCGAGATCGCGGCGGTCGAGATCGTCGCCGACACTGTGCTGCGCCTGCGCCTTGATGCCGTGCCCACTGGCGCGCTCGAGGTCCACTACGCGACCAAGACCGCCGCAGGGGCCGACCCGGCCATCGACGGCTTCGGCTGCCTGCGCGACAGCGACCCGACGCTGGCGCCCCTGAATTACGTCTATGCGTCCGGTACCGGGCAATACGCGGCAGCCGATATCGCGTCCCTCAAGGACAAACCCTATCCGCTCCACAATTGGGGCGTTTCCTTCATCAAACCGGTCGAGGAGCTCTGACCCATGTGCCCTGTTTCCATCGTCTCCAAGGACGCCAATTTTGCCGCCGCTTCCGTCGGCTATGACCTGCCCGTGGCCGATGCCGCCTGGGAATACCTGGGCTTCTACGGCACCGCCTATGGCGCGGATTGTCTGACCCGCAACCTGGTCTCGGGCAAGCCCTCGGCCCAGGTGGTCGGTGCGCCGCCGCTTTCGACCTACTACGCCACCTTCACCGGGGCCGCGCATTACCTGCAGACCGCGGTGGAGCATGTCGACGGCATGACGGTCTTCGCGATCGCCGAGGCGATCGGGGACACGACCGGCGCGCCGCTGATCTCGAACAATGGCTCGGTCAGCCAGGACCTCGACCCGGTCTCGTCAAACGGGATCATGCTCTACCTGCGCACAGGTGCGGCGGCCGACGACGATTCCGTGCGGCCCGCGCTGCAGCAGGCCATCCAGTCGGGCGGCGTGTCCACGGCGTCGGGCCTGATCGCACAGGCGCCGGAAACCCCGCTGACCGACACGCCCGCGCTCTTCGTCGGCCGGGCGCAGAGCGGCGCGAAGCCGGCCATCCGGGACTGGACCAATGCAGAATCCGATACGCTTGCGACCAATACCGTGACGACGATCGATCTGGGTCAGGAGCTCCGGATCGGCAGCCAATACAATGACGTGATCGCTGATGCGGTCCGGATCCATTGTGCCGGCATCATCAGCGAGGTCGTCTCGGATGCCGATATGGCGACGATCTATGCACGGCTCTCCGCCCATATGACCCGCCGCAGCATCACGATCTGATCGCGAGCCGTGCCATGCAGAAACGACAGGGAGGCACGATGAGTGATCCGACCAAGGACCCGGTCACGCTGGCCGGGCTGATCTTCGCTGGACGCCAGCTCCTGGATCAGATGCCGGAACAGATCAGCGCCCTGCTGCTGTCCGGCGCAGCGGGGGCCTATGTCCGGGCTGTCTTTGCGCCAGAAGCCTCATGGCGGCGGCGCATAGTGGAAGGCGTCGCAGGTGCCTTCGGCGCGATCTTTCTGGGCGGGCTGGTCGGGCATGTCCTGGACAGCATCACAGGCGGGGGCACCTGGGCTTATCTGGCCGCTGGCTTCGTGATGGGGGAGGGCGGTATCGCGGCCATCCGGGGCTTCCGCCGCTTCATTCTGGAAAAGGGCGGCCCAAAATGAGCTGGCTTCTGATCGCGAACAACGTCACGTCGGCCGTCGTCATTCTTGCCTGCTGGTGGCTGGCCCATATCAACGCCCGGTCCCGCCCGCCCGGTCGGGCCATCGCTGCGGGCTACGCCCTGATCGGAATCAGCGTGCTTTTTACGCTGGTGGTGCGCAACCTGGCGATCGACGGCGCGCCCGTGGTGCCCTGGATGATCGTGGTGACGAAGGGCCTGCTGGCCGTGACCTTCCTGCTGACGATCTACCGGCGCGCCAAGCTCGGCGACCGATAGCGACCCACTCACTGCTTACGCCAGACAGCCCGCCATCGCGCGGGCTTTCCCATGGAGGCTCCAATGAAGATCGACGTTCCTTTTCTGGACCGGGTGACCGGCCATACCCGATATGGCGCCCGCAAGTCGCGGCTGGCCGAGCTCATCAACACAACGGCCGTGCTGATGCCGCGCCACGCGACCGCGCAGTTCCTGCCACAGGTGCTGCATGAAAGCGGGCGCCTGAAATACGTTCAGGAAGTCTGGAAGCCGACCCAGGCGCAGAAGCGCTATGAGGGGCGGCGCGATCTCGGCAATACCCGGAAGGGTGACGGCAAGCTCTTCATGGGCCGCGATATGATGCAGATCACCGGTCGCTACAATTACCGGGCCCTGACTGCCTGGTGCCGCGAGACGGGCCGCGACACGCCGGATTTCGAGGCGCAGCCCGATCTGCTGACCGATCCGCAATATCTCGGCCTCGGAGCGCTCTGGTATTGGACGACCCGCGTTCCGGCAAAATACGTCGAGGCGGGCGACATCGAAATGGTGACCCGCAGCATCAACGGCGGGCTTAACGGGTACAGCGACCGGCTGGCGCTCTACGACGTGGTCGCACAGGAGCTCGCCGAGATCGAAAGCCTTGTTCGCTTCCAGGCGGGGCAGGGGCTCGTCGCCGACGGCATCTGTGGTCCGAAGACCCGCGCCGCCCTGCATCGCCACCTCAAGACAATGCCGCGCCTCGGGATCGAGGTCATCGACGCATTCCCGGCGCCGAGCGCGCCGCCCCCGGCCGGCAATTGGCTGTCGGCCCTCCTGCAACTCATCATGGAAAGGTTCTCGAAATGACATTTCTCAAAGGTTGGCGGACCATCGCCTTCAACGTGTTCTGCGTGTTCCTGGTCCCGATCCTCAACCTGCCCGAGGTCGCGGCGATCCTGCCGGCAGGCTGGCAGCCGTTCTACGCGCTGTTCATCGCCATCGTGAACATGCAGCTGCGCCGGGTGACGACGACCCCACTGGGCCAGAAGGAATGATCGGCCGGCTGATCGGGCTGATCTCGCCGCTGACGAGCATCGCCGACCGCCTGGCCCGCGCCTATGAGGCGAAGCAGAACGCCAATACCGAGGCGGAGCGCATCCGGGCCGACGTGGAGATCGAGCAGCTGCAGGCCCGGCAGAAGGTGCTGATAAACGGCGGCAAGGTCACGGCCGTGATACAGGCCGCATGGGCGCTGCCGTTCATCCTCTTTACTTGGAAGGTGATCGTCTGGGACAAGATCCTCGGGCTAGGCGTCACCGACGGCCTGGGCGACAACGAACGGATCCTCGGCCAGACCATCGCGGGCTTCTACTTCCTGACGGCCGGGGCCATGCAGATCACGCGGGTCATCCGGCGATAAGGCCTCGACCGAATCCCACCTTGGGGCTATCGGTCGACCCATGCACTACCTCTGGATCAAATGCGGTTGCGGCGCTGAAAGCGACCGACCTGCGCCGTCCGACGTGATGAACCTCTCGCGTAAGGACATCCTTGCCCGGGCGCGATGCAGCCGATGCCGGTCCCGAAACGCGGTCGACATGCCGCGCTACTGGAACCCTGGTGCCAACGCTCTGGATGGGGCCAGGGAGATCGGCGACGGGCAGGCGGAGTGGTGAGGCGGAGTCAGTTGAATTGTTCTTTGGCGAGGTAATGCTCGGCCACGGCTGAAGCGATGTTCACCGCTGCGCAGCGGTGGCCACGTGAAAATAGAGGCTTTGAACCCTCGATCTGTATGTAACAGCGCGGCGATGGATCATAGGCGATCCGGCGGGGGTTCAGTTGCATGTATCTGCGCAGGTCATGGCTGGCCTGCTGGATCGACATGCGAAACGCACGCGCGATGTCGCTGCGCTGGATCTGCCCTTCTTCCTCGATCAGATCATCAATCCACATGAGGCGGACGACAGTGGCAAAGGGGTAGGTCATGGGGTCTCCGGGAGATCGTGTGACTTAGGAAAATTCTTCGGTCGCCCAGTTTCGCCAGTCGAAGTCGCACCCGCAAGACCACTTTGTGAACCAGCCGCCATTGCCGTCGGGCAGGTCGCCCATATCGTGCGGTGTTTCGTGGCAGTTGGGACACTCAGGCATTGAGACCGTGACCACCGTTCCCGGCGGGAAGGTTCGCGCGGAGAGCATAAGCGTTCCCTCGCGCCCGACTGGCCCGTCTCCGTCCATGTCGCCCTCCGCCGAACCCATCCATCGCGGCTGATGCTGGTCGCAATTTGGACCTGCATTAACGTCAGGCGCGTGGCGCGCTCTCATGGTCTCGCGTAGCTGCATGGTGCCTCCGGCGGTTTTGGGATTCAGTTGATGATTTCGTCTTCGGGCCAAGCATCATCATCATCGTCTTCTTCGTAGTGCTCGATTTGAGATGATGCTCGATATGCAGCCGGGCGGACAGGGCGCGGGTCTTGAGCGGCCCAATGGTCTTTCGCAACTTCTTCGGTAATCGGGCGCAAGGCATAGACGGCGCTGGTCCCGTAGAACTCTGTCACCGTGTCACTGCCGTCGCCTGTGGGGATGTCGATGCGGATCATTTTCCCACTCCCGACATATTCTTCCCGCGCCATCCCGACGCGCTGACGGTGCCCCATCAATTCGAGAAGAACCCAGCCAAAGTCCTGCGGAGCAGCGGTCTCAGTTGAATTTTCAGCCATTTTTTTCTCCTTGGGGGTTAGCAGCTGGACTCGTCGTCCAGGTGGGCTTCGGTGATCGTGTCGATCACGCCTGCGGAAGACGTGAGGACATCAAGTGCCTCGGCGGGAATACGGCGATCCATGGCCATCCCCCGAAGCGTGTTGGCTATGCTCTCAAGTGCTTCGATTTCCTCGTCATTCATTTGGAAGCTCCGGTTTGATTGGATTCGGCCCGCCATTCGGCGCGGATCGTCTTCACGTGGCGGCTGACCGCCATCACCGAGAGGCCAAGATCTTCGGCGCATTCGGCCTGGGTGCCGCAGAGATGGGTGAAGAACCACTCGCGCACTTTCTGAAGATTGTGGTGCCCGCGCTGCTCGCCGGGATTGCGAAACTGAACGTTCTGGCAGGGGCAGTATTCATCGGAGCCGCCACAGGGGCAGTGCTCCGCCTGCTCGATCTGCCAGGCAGCGCGTCTATTCATCCGAGGGCTGCCCGGACCATGCAGTCTTTTGCCTCGAGCAGCTTGCGCAGGCCTGCACTCTTTTCGGGCCCATCCGGAAGTTGCTCGTTCATCTGGGCGGCCATGTCGCCGAAGGGCTTGCTGACCGCTTGCAGGTGCTCGGGTAGGTGCGCGTATTCGAAGTATTTCATGATTGGGTTCGGCATTGGATTTCCTTTCGGGGGTTAGCTGGACTGGGCGGTGTGGCCGCTCATGATGTCGTCGAAGGCCACGCGATCGATGATGATCACCCTGCTTCTATCCTCGTAATAGGTGACGCAGGTCTGCTTCCCGTTCCATGCGTTGATGAAAGCCGTCAGTTCGTCAGCATCCACGATCTGGTCGGCGGCTTCCTCGTGCATTTCCTCGGTCGCATTTTCCAGAATGCTGGCCGGGTCGATCTGAAGGGGGTGATCGGTGCAAGGGTGGCAGTAGGCTGGCACAGGATCCCCGGCGTCGTGGCAGGCCTCGATCATCGCCGCAATGTCGGATGAATACCCTTCCCCCCATTCACCGGCGCATTCCGCGCTCACCGGGCCACTGTAATCCGCCGCCTCGATGATCGTGGCCTTGGCCAGCATTTTGCGCTCCCGGCAAGACCTGCACGCCGTCCAGCTGCTCTCGAGCTCTGTGCCGCAATCGCAGAAGCGAGGCTTGCAGCATTCCTCGGCGGCGCGGCGGGCGGCGGCATGGACGACTTCCTCTCGCCCGCCGTAGATCTTCGGGGAATATGCTTTCCCGCACTTCCCGCAGGCGTAGAGCTTCGGGTCGCTCTCGCCTTTGAATGTGAGTTCTCGGACTTCCATCGGTGCCTCCGGGTTATTTGGACTTGTTGGCGAAGAGCATGATCCGCTCTTCGACGCTGGGGATGGTCCCCTCGTTGAACATCGCCAACGCCTTCTTGGGGTCGTTGCCCATGGCGGCGATCAGAACCGTGGCGATCACGTGATCCAGGGTGATCAGAACGCCCGGGCGCTCGAACATCGGATGTCGGCCGTCGCAGATGATCTTGGCGGCTTCGAATGCGCGCTGCGTGTCTTTCTGGGCTTCGTGCATCGCCCCTCCGGCTGTCTTAGATGCTCGCTTTCCTATTGATGTAAGATAATGGCGCGCCTTGACCGACGCAAACGCTTTCTGCTTAAAGTAAGAAAAGAGTAAGAAAGCAGTGCAGGTCGATGACGGATAAGGAAGCGGAGCAGTTCAGCGGAAAGTGGGCAGTGGTCACGGTGCATCCGTCGCTGCCTTCCAAGACGGAACAGATCGCCCGGGCGCGGGCCTGGGGCGTCACCGAAAGCATGCTCGGCCGGGACGATATCAGCGCGATGATCCTGGATGACGTCGCCCATGTCGGCCGGACAACCAACTGGATGGGAAAGCTGGTTGAGCGGGCATCATTCATTGAAGCCATGCAGCGGATCCAGCCGGAGGGCGATCAGGTATGGTTCGCCGATCCGCTCTGCGTCGGGTTCTCTGCCAGGCTGGCACAGGAAACGATCACCGGCCTATGGGATGCCGGCATGCAGGTCTACGTCCACTCTCTGCGGTACAATGGCCCGGCGCTGTACGTGCCAGGGGATGACCTGACGGAGTTTCTTGAATCGGTGTCCGCGGCTCAGAACGCGGCACATCAACGCGCCAATCGGGCGCGATCCTAGAAGGGAGAGGCCTCCTAAGTGTCTAGAAGTTTGAATTTGTACGAAGCGGTTCTTCAGTGGGGGTACGACAACATCGATGCGGGTGTGACTTATTCCGACTATGAAAAGTTTTTGAGCGACAACGATTTCTCGTTAGCTCAACCGAGATACGCGGAGATGTTTTTTGAGTTTTTCCGACCAATGGAGCGAAACTCTAACAGCCCGAATGATGCGCTGTCGCGAGGTGAAAGATTTCACCTCCAAGCCGAAGCCGCGTTCAAGCACTTAGAACGAGTTGAACTGCAAGAAGCGCGTGAGGGGGCGAGAAAGGCAATTTGGATTGCGGCCATTTCCATGTCGTTAACTTCGATAATAGGTGTCGCTCAAATTGTGATCGCCTGGACCTCGTGAGGTCCTTGCTCGCAGAGTCACCTGGTCGTGTGCCGCGCGGGCGGGTTCGAGCGGGAACGGGGACATCAAGAGCCCTGTCCCCGCGATCTTTTGGTCAGCCATAGCTACGAAGCGTTCCCTGGTTCATTGAACCTGAATGAACCGGTGAACCTGGGCTAGACCGAAAAAAGGCGCCCTTTAAAAAGAGCGCCTTAGACGAAACATCAGTATCTTGGCCGCCTGGCGCTTTGTTTACACCGAAGATGTCGGGAGTTCGAGTCTCTCATCACCCACCAAGCTTTTCAGATACTTACGCGCTGTTCGCGAAGTGCGCCTCAGTTCATTGAACCTAGTTCTTCGCAGACAGGTTCATGAAGTCAAGCACGTTGACTGCGTCCTGCATGTGTTCTGGCAGGTAGCGTGCGTAGGTGGAGTAGGTCACCGCGATATTGCTGTGGCCCAGGACCTGGCTGACCTTCTCGATCGGGATTCCGCTGGCAAGCATGGTCACGGCCGCGGTGTGGCGGAGGTCATGGATCCGGACGTGGCCAATGCCGGACCGGGTGATCGCGCCCGACACGCCTTTGCGGATCGACCCGACCTTCCGTTGGGCATATTCGATCACGTATTCGGAAAGTGCGGCCTGGTGCGCCGTTGCTAGCGCCGCGCGGGTGGTCCCGTTCATGGGCACGACCGCGCGGCCTTTGCGGGTCGCGCTGTCCTCGATCCGCAGGTTGATCGTGCCGCGCTCGAAATCCACGCGATCCCATTTCAGGTCCAGGACTGCACCGACACGGCCGGCGGTTCCAAGCAGCAGGATCAACGCCAAGCGAATGTGCGGTTCATGTGCGCCCTCGATCAGGGCCCGCGCCTCGCCGGCGTTCAGGATTCTCTTGTCGGTCTGTGGCTTGGCCGGGCGCCATACCTTCGGGCTTCGATCAATCATCCGGGTATCCGCAGCAAAGTTCAGCGCGGATTTAAGGTGGCCCAGTTCGGTGTGGATTGATCCTTGGGAGATACCCGCGTTGCTCCGCAGTTCGTCGTAGGCCTGGCAAAGCGCCTTGGTGATATCCGAGGGGCGATGGTGGCCGAAGTGGGGAAGGATCGCCTTCCCGGTGTAGCCCATGGTCTTGCCGGTAGCTTTTTCGCCCAAGTCCTCGCGGTACAGATCCCAAATCTCGGACACAGTCGGGTCCTTCGGCCTGCTGGCATAGGTCTTTTGCCGGTAGAGCTCTAGGGCTTCTGTCTCAGCTTCCTTTCGGGTGCGTGCCGTAAGCTGATAACGCTGTCGTTTGCCGTCTGGCCCTGTCCAGTAGGCGCACAATCCGCCTCTGAGCCGTCCGATGTTGATGTCTGGCATTCGTATTCCTCCACGGAGTTCCATGGGATTCGGATCATGCGGCCAACCCGGAAGCCGTGCAACTCGCCACGCTTGACCATTTGCCGGATCGTTTCGGCGCTGCAGAACCAGCGGGCTGCCAGTGTGTCGGGGGTGAAAGGGCGGTTGTCCTGCATCCGTCAGCCCTTCACTTGTGGTTTTTCGCCGGATGTTCCGGCCGACTTAAGGTTGCCTCGCTTGTCGATCGTCATCTTCGCGAGCTGGCGCATCGTGATCTCGACGGCTCCGCGCTCGACTGCGATCCGGCGCTTGGACATGCTAATGTCGAAATGCTCCTGCGAGGTGCCCGGCTTTTGGAGCCAGCGGCGATCGAGGCCGATCTGATCGGCCATCGCCAGCAGCTCTGCCGTGCTATCGGCGATCATGTGGCACATCTTCATGCGGCCGAGTTGGCCCATCGGGTGCAGGTGCATGTCGTCGACATAGACGGTCATGGCATCCTCCCCAGGATATTGGCGCAGCGCCGTTCGACCGGATATTCGGCATCCGCGTCGCCGCGCGCTTCCCATTCGGTCGCGATCCAGGCGCGCGCTGCAGCCAACCAGGTCCGCTGAGATTCGATGATCTCGCGATAATACCGCTCTGCGCTGTCGTGGATGTCGCCATCGACATAGCGGTGGAATTCGCGGTCACGTTCCTTATCGCCTTCCCAACGAGCAATTGTGGCGTGTTCGGAGAGGACGGCGCTGACGACGCCCTGGTCGTGTTCCTCGCGTTCTGCCATCCAGATTTCGCGAGGCCATTCGATTTTGGGTGTGTCGGTCATGCCGCCGCCTCCTGCCGAACCGCCAGATGACCGCAGTTGGCGCTGGCCAGCGCCTCGGCCACGTCTGGGCATACGCTGTTGCCGACGCAGCTGATCTGCACATCTTTCGAGAAAGGTTCGAATTGCCAATCGTCGCCGTCCTGGTGCCAGACCCCTTCGATGACGTAGTCGCCTGGGAAGCCCTGGGCGTTGAACAGTTCGCGCGGGGTCAGCATCCGCATGCCGATATCCACCACGACGAATTCGGCGCCCTGAATCGTCAGGGTCACAAACTCGCGCTCATCCCAAAGTCCATGCGCGCGCAGGAGGTCGGCCACGCGACGGGCCTTGGCCTTGTGCTCTTCGGTGAAGGGCGGTGCGTCCAATGTCGCCTGGATATGTCCCATCCGGTCCTTCACGGTGATGGTGTGCATCGGTTCGCCAGCGGCCGACCCGTCACCAGTGCCGTAGTATTTGGCGAAATAGGCGGCGACCGGTGTCTGCTGGCTGCCCGACCCGGTGACGGTCGAGATCGGCGCGCGGGGGTCGTGGCCAGCGTGACCGGCCATGCGCGGCCCTCCGTTCTGCTGCGCGAGGAAGGCGGAGATCGGCGCGTGCTTCGCGCCACCGGCGACGACGGTCCCGAGGGGCCGGTGCAGATCGAGCGCGCGGGGTGCCTGGCCGGATCGTTCACCGTATCCCGTCTGGATCAGGGTCGGGGCGATAACAGCGTTCTGGTCCTTCTTGCTGGCCGTGATCGTGTGATGCGGGTCGGTCACGTCGCGGCTCTGTCCGCCGTGCTGCGCATAGGTGATGACCGGCGCCAAGACAGCGGAATGACCGCCACCGGCCAGCACGGTCGGGTGCGGCAAGGTCGCGGCACTATCACGGCGCGACGTGCCTTTCATGCTCATCAGCGAGGGTGCCAGGATTCCGAGGGGCGCGGCGCCGCCGGGCTTTTTGATCCAGCCGTTCGCGGTGACGGTCGCAAGCGGCGTGTCGGCCCGGTGACCGGTCGCGCCGGTCGTGAATTTCGCGATACTCGGGGCGATCAAAGCGTGCCGATTCTCGGTTGTGACCGTCCTGAGTGGATCAGACACGTCGGCAGATCGCTTTCCGCGTCCACCGGTATGACCATAGTAGGTTGCTAGTGCTGGGGCTATCACCGCATGGGAAATGCCGCCGGCCGTGACGACGCCATGCGGATCGGTCAGCGGGTATTCGCGGCGCCCGCCGCTGTCGCCATGGGCGATACTCACTAGCGAAGGGGCGACGACGGCTTTCTCGCCGCGATGCGCCCCGGTAATGGTGCGGATGGGCTCAGCCGCGCTTTCGGCGCGCGCCCCGTGGGTCAGGTTGACCAGAAAGGGTTGTTCGGCGTCCAGGACATAGCGCCGAAGGCCGCGCGCGACACGGGCCATGGTGTTGTCGGCCAGGGGCCGCACCGCGCGCAGTCCATGCTTGGCCATGATCTCGGCCTTGGTGTCGAAGATCGAAGGGCAGGGCAGCGACCAGTCGATACACTCGGCCGCAGTGCGCCACGGGCGCAGCTTGCCCTGCTTCACGGCGGCACTGGCGGGGTCGCCGTGCGTGGGTTCGGGCCAGATGATCGGTCGGCCGTCGAAGCGGATCACAACGAACAGCCGCTTGCGGATCGTCGGGGCGCCATAGTCGCAGCCGCGCAATTCGCGGCGCTGGATTTTGCCGCCCAGGCCTTTGATCTTCTTGCACCAGGCTGCGAACGTCTCGCCTTTTCGCGCGGGGCAGGGCATGGGGCCGCGCGGCGTCTCGATCAGCGGCCCCCATCCCGCGAATTCCTCGACGTTCTCCATCATGACCACGTCGACCTTTCCGCCCGATTTCTGGATCCGCTCGATCCAACCGGGAATGATCCAGGCCAGGTCCCGAATGTTCCGCGCCACGGGCTTGCCGCCCTTCGCTTTCGAGAAGTGCTTGCAATCCGGGCTGAACCACATGAGCCCGATATGTCGGCCGGCTAGATGGTCCAGCGGGTCAATCCGGTAGACGTTTTCGCTCAGATGGACGGTGTCGGGGTGGTTTGCCGCATGCAGCGCCAGTGCCGCCTCGTTGTGGTTGATCGCAATATCCGGCGACCGGCCGAGGGCATTCTCGATCCCCGTGCTGGCCCCGCCGCCACCGGCGAAGCTGTCCACGATCAAGGGACGGGTTTCGTCGGGCGCAGGCCGGTCGTGAAATTCGAAGAGTGTCGAGCCGTCCATGGGCCGTCCTTCCGTTGAAATCTGGTCCCGGCCGAGGCGCTGCCGCCTCGATCCCCCTCGCCCTCGCTGCCATGCTTGGGGGCGCTATTGCGCCGGTTGATGATGATAGGGGGACGCCACTGGCGCCGGGGTGGTGAAGCGCGCCCTGGGCGCGCCTCGATCGTCAGGCGCTTTCGGGGCGCCCCATGAACGTCGGCAGGCCGGTTTCTTCGGTCGCGGTGGTGATCGCTTCCTTGAACGCGGCTTCGAAGGACCGTTCCGGGTTGTAGACCGACAGGATGAACCGGATCGTGCTGCCATTCTTCCGGTAACGGAACCGCACCGCCATGCGGTAGGGCGTACCGCCACGGAACACAGGGATCGTGATGATCAGCAGGTTGGGGATGTTGAGCGGCTTACCGTCAACGCCTTTGTGTTCATTCAGGAATGCGATCTCGGTCTCGCCGGTGTCCCGGTTCGTCTTGAGCGTCAGATCGCTGGTTTCGAAGACCTGGAACTTCTTCGTCATGGCCAGCAGCTGGTGGAGCTGAGCGAAGCGACCATTGATCTTGGATGCGGTCTCGATCATGCGCTGTTCCCAGGGTTCAGCGTCCTGGATCGCCCCGCCCAGGATCGCAGGGGTCGGGTCCATGATGCCCTTTGCGTTGGCTTCGATGAACTCGCCCAACTCATCCTTTTCCATCGGCTTGTCAGACGCCGCCATCCAGGCCTTCCATTCATCCGACAGCGGGAAGTTGTAGACAGCGCGGTGAGCGCCATGCCGTGCGGTCGGATCGCCCGCTGGGTCGAGGGTGGCGGGTCCTTGCTCGTGATAATCTGCGATGCAGGTCAGGGTGGGGGCATCGGGATCAGGATTGGCGTAGAGGACCGAAGACTCGCCTTTGAAGCGGTTGGTCCACTGGATGAGGCTTTCGAGTTCGGTCAGGTGCGCGGTGCCGCGCCGGCGTGCCGGTTTGAAATACTCTGCCGCAGCGCGTACGGTCGAGGTCATGTCGTGGGTTGTGCGCCCTTCGGGCAGGGTGATGATCGTCGGCTTGACGAACGCCTCGCTGCTATCGTCCGGTGAAAGCACGTCCTCGAATTTGCCAAGGCTCTTCATCAGTTTGGCAACGGTCTGGCCGGGGTTCTCTGCCCAGGTCGGGTGGTCGGTCGGGTCGGTCATGTCTCAATCCTGTCAGGGTTGGTGGGTTTCAACCGGGCGGGCGGGTCAGTGGGCCCGGGTGCCCGCCCGGCGCATTGCCGAAGCGTTCCCGCGTCCTCTGCGCGGGTGCCTGCTCGGCGCAGGTCAGGCGTCCCGAACCTCTCCGGTTTCGGGGTCGTAATCGGTGGCCACATCGCGGACGGGCTGATGCATGCGCGCCATCATCGGGCTGTAGAGGGTCAGTTCGCCAGCATCGTTGATGTAGGCGGCGGCGCTGCTGGCGGGCTTCTTGGGCGGTTTGAAGGTCACAGTCGCGCCCATGCCAACATCACCGGCATTGCCGACCGCGTAGCTGATTTCGAGCTGCATCTTGCCCTGGCACCCCTTGGAGCCGTGTTCGGCATTGTGGTCCAGCAAGTCCTGCATCAGTTCCTTGTGGCCCTGCATCACCTCGGCGAGGAAGTCGCCGCCATCGAACAGGATCAGGATCTGTTCAAGCGTGCGCATCCGGTAAGGGTCATTCGGCTCCGGCGCCATGACCTCGGTCGGTGGGGATTTCTTGTCTGCCATCACGTCTTGGTCTCCTTCGGTTTTCAGAACAGCCGGCCCTGGGTCAGGCGGGCGGCGGGGGTGACGATTTCAACGACCTGCAGCAAGGCGAAGTCGTGGCCCGTTTCGCGTGCCAGTTTCGCGGCGGCATCCCAGGCGGTGTCATGATGGGGGTAACGAACCTTCGGTTGCGTCACAGAGTTCAGGCTGCCGGGCTTGCGACATACCATCCAGAAGACTTCCTCGGGTTTAGGCGCAGGCATCGGCATCCTCTTGGGGCAGGGCGTCCAGCATGGCCCGCGCGGTTGCGCGGCGGCCGTCCTGGCAATGGGTCAAGAGCGTCTGGCAGGCCTCGCGCACGTCCTGGTCCGATTGGCCCGGGGCGCAGAGCGTGGCCCATGCGGCGTCGATCGCGTCCATCGTGGTGCAGCTCATGCCGGCACCATGGCGCGGCGGCGCAGGGCCTCGTGGGTGATCGCCTGCGTCGTGAGTGAGGTGTCAAGCATCAGGTCGTGCCAGCGCGAGCGCGCCTGTTCGGGCGTGGTGCCGACCTCGTGCGCCGCGCCGGGCAGGCCGCTGCCGCTGCGCAGGGCGTTGACCAGGGCCAGGTCAAGCGCAGGCGTCCAGGGGGCGACATGGCCGAGGGCGTTCAGCTGCGCCTCGATCTCGGCCCGGGTGGGTGGTTTAGGCGTTTCGTCGGGCGCGTCGAAGTTGAGTTCGTCGCGGCGCCGCGTTTGCTTTTGGTGTTGAAGCATCGTCAGGCCAAGTGTCATGTGGTCCGTTCCTTCTCCTGATCCCAAGGCGCCGCCGCCATGGTGACACGTGCCTCGCTGTCATTCCCGGGGTGAAGGCCCGGGATCTTGACCGAGACGGACCGCCGGCCAGGGGGCAGGTCCCTTGCGACGGTTGTCGCCCGAGCGCTGCAGGCCGAACAGGCGCAGTAGCCAATTGCGTGCGTGTGCATGTGGCAGACGCCGGAAAGGTTGGTGGGGCCCAGACCGTTGGTGCAGCCCGTGAAGCGGCAGGTCATGCGGCTCATGTCTCGCGCCTCGGGTCGTCGGCCGTCAGGGGCCCCTCGATCGGGCCGTCCCATGCGTCAGGGTCGATGGTGATACGGAGGCGCCCGCCGGGGTCGCTGTCGCTGATGGCGGTGAAGCCGATCTGGCGTAGACCTTCGGTGAACATATTGACGCGCCGGACCAGTTGTTCACGGGCCGTGACTCGGGCCAAATCTTGCCTGTTGTCGGCCTCGATCTGCGCCAGGACATTGTCGATGATCTGTTCCGCGGCCGCGTTCAAGACGTCGGCCTGCGGGCGGGGCAGCAGCCGGTCCATCGCGCGGCGGGTGGCGCAGGGGTCTGCAGGGGGCAGGTCGGCCATGTCACTGACCCTCGATCTGGATCGGGGCCGACATGGCGGCGCGTTCAATGATGTCGGCAACTGTCCAGACAGCGCTGACGAACCCGATCCATGCCCCAAGGATCACGGCGATCGCGACGGAGAACCGGGGGCAGCGGCGCATTTGGCGCGCGTGCTTTTCTGCGAGGTGGTCGATCATGCGGTCGCCCCCCTGTCGACATCCGCATCGATGATGCGTGTCGCGGCCTCGGTCGAGACGGGCCAGGTGTTGCCGTGCGTCCGGCAGTAAGCGACGTGCGGATGGTCAGCGCCGGTGTAGACGCCGAGCTTCCGGGTATCTTCGCAGCATTGCTTGGCGTGTTTCATGCCGCATCCCCGCCGGTCGGGGTCAGGTCGCGGGCGCGGATCGCGGCGCGGGTCGGTTCCAGCGCCTGCTGGGTGACGAAGTCGATCACCGCGCGGGGCGTGTAGCCCGAGATCGGGCGCGGGGCGTCCAGGCGCTCCAGCCGGTCACGGGTGATCGGGATGCCCTGCTGTTCCTTCAGGCGCAGCCATGCATCGGTGCGCAGGGCGGGGAAGGATGCGAAGAACGCGGGCGTGGTGACCGCGCGGATCGCGTCTGGGTGGTAACTGTGCGGCATCGGGGCCTCCCATCATTTGGACCGCGATCTGCCGAGAGGCGTCTTCGACGGTCGATGGGGGGTAATATTTATCCGCTAAAGAGGACAGTCAAGAAAAATATCCGCCAAAGAGGATATGCACGGCGACGATATTCAAAATTGTACCCAAAAAACTAAAAGCTATCGCAAGCCATGCGCATGCATCTTGAGCTGCGAGCGAACCGACATGTCGCCAAAAGGCCTAGTCTGAGAGGGGTGGTGGTGGCTATTTACAGCCCTTGCGATATCGCTCCCTGGAAACAGCAACGATCTGTCCCTTCGCGATAGCTATTTGAGCTTCCTTGTCTGCGCCGGCCATGCTTGCGATAGGGAGGCCGAGTAGAAGCATGCTGAGGGCGTCATTGTTAGCGGCATTTTTCTGCTGCGCCGTAAGCGCATTGAGCGTGTTTCGGCTTGCAATTCCCTGCTCAGTCAACTGCTTGCAGGAGTATCCCTTATATGCATTGTCCCCAATATCCGCTGCCAATATGTCGTCGGGATCCTTCGCGCAACCAGTAAGTGCGATCAGTGCAAGAGCGGTGGCAATTGTCTTTTTCAAACCATATTTCCTTAATGATCGGGGTCAGGTCGCATCGCTTATCTCGATTCGACGGCCATATTTAGGTTTATGTTAACGCTTCTGGTGGCCATGTCGACAGGCGCTACCAGACTTCGGGGGTGTCGAATGTTCTTGCTTTGTGCCATCGTCTCCAAGTTAATCCTTGGGGAGGATGGAATTTGAAAGACAAAGATACCAATGAATTGACCGTCACCGAGTTTGCTGAAGTGCTTTCATCGATGGATGCTACGGCGAAGAAAAATCTAATATT
>Ga0207893_1000187_pt1 | contig 42979 bp, 38 predicted proteins | sample MalvirmetaMSP121_FD_184233 | JGI IMG/M metagenome (GOLD analysis project Ga0207893, IMG submission 184233) | Marine viral communities from the Deep Pacific Ocean - MSP-121 (SPAdes) | ecosystem: Environmental > Aquatic > Marine > Oceanic | place: Pacific Ocean | collected 2001-06-02 | reverse complement strand
CTGAGTCCTTGCTCCTCCAACCATTGATCGACCATGCCGCGCGTCTGTCCGCCGTGGACCCAGAGGTGGCGCAGGCGCAAAAAATCGTCGAGATCTAGTGTCTTGCCAACCAACGGATGACCCTTGCGCACCGCAATCTGCAAGGTTTCGCTGGCCCAGCGTCGGGTATGAAAACGGGTCGGCACTTCGACGAAGCGGCCGAGAACCAGATCCAGCTTGCCGTCATCCAGCGCTTCTACCGGCAGGCTTGGAGTCAGATGCTCGATGGCCAGCTGAATCCCCGGTGCCACGCTCGCCAGGCGAGCCATTAGCGCAGGCATACAGACCAGCTCGACGTAATCGGTGACAGCGATGACGAAGCGCTGGCGGCTGGTGCTCGGATCGAAGAAATCCCCGGCATTCAAGGTGTGCTCGATCTGCTGCAACGCATCACGAATGGGCGCTTCCAGGCTCAGCGCGCGCGGCGTGGGCTGCATGGCGCGGCCAACACGGACTAGCAGCGGATCATCGAGCAGTTCGCGCAGACGATTGAGTGCATTACTGACGGCCGGTTGGCTGAGCGAAAGCCGCTCCGCAGCGCGGGAGACATTGCGTTCGCGTAGCAGGGCGTCCAGCACGCGAAGGAGGTTGAGGTCGAAGTTATAGATATTCATCGGGTGAATCTGAAACATCACAAGACTAAATTTCAAAAATAGTAGCGTCTTCGCCTATGGTTGGTCTCCAGTTTTTTCCGCCTTGCGATGAGGACAGCTGCTATGAGCCAAACCGGTTTCGATATCCAGACCGCCGCCGTGATCGGCGCGGGCACCATGGGCCGCGGTATCGTCATGAGCCTGGCCAACGCCGGTGTGCAGGTGCTGTGGCTGGACAACAATCCCGAGATGCTGGAGCAGGCGTTGGGCGTCGTGGCCGACACCTACGCGCATAACGTCCGCCAGGGGCGGATCGACGAGACTCAGGCGGCTGCACGTCGCGCCTGCATCAGCAAAGCGGCCGATTATCAGGCGTTAGCCGATGTCGATCTGGTGATCGAAGCCGTTTACGAGAACCTCGAGCTAAAGCAGACCATCTTCCGCGAACTGGACCGCATCGTTAAGCCCACAGGCATTCTCGCCAGCAACACCTCGGCACTGGACATCGACGCCATTGCCGCCGTTACCGGACGCCCGGAGCAGGTCGTGGGGCTGCACTTCTTCAGCCCGGCACACATCATGAAATTGCTGGAAATCGTCCGCGGTGCGAAGACTTCCAAAGCCGTGCTCAAGGCGTCCACTGAACTCGGCAAGCGCATGGGCAAGGTCAGCGTGATCGCCGGCAACTGCCAGGGCTTCATCGGCAACCGCATGCTTGCGACCTACGTGCGCGAGGCACGGATGATGCTGCTCGAAGGGGCCTACCCGCACCAGGTAGACGCTGCGCTCCAGGGCTTCGGTTTCGCCATGGGGCCGTTCCGCATGTACGACGTAGTCGGCATCGACCTGGAATGGCGTTCGCGCGAATTGGCCGGCAAGGGCCAGGATGAGCCTGAGGTGCAGATCGACAACCGCCTCTGCGAGCTCGGTCGCTTCGGCCAGAAATCGCGCATGGGCTACTACCGCTATGCCGAAGGCAGCCGCCAGGCCGAACACGACCCGGAAGTGGATGCTCTCGTGCAGCGCGAGTCCGAGCGGCTCGGCTTTCAACGTCGCGAAATTGGCAGCGAAGAAATTCTCGAGCGCTGCCTGCTGGCGTTGGTCAACGAAGGCGCGAAGATTCTTGAAGAAGGCATGGCCGAGTCCAGTGCTGATATCGACACCGTTTACCTCTACGGCTATGGCTTCCCGGCCGAAGTCGGCGGGCCGATGACCTGGGCCGATCGCCAGGGCCTGCCAGCCATTCGTGACCGGTTGAATGCACTGGCCGAGCGCCACGGGCCGCACTGGCAGCCGGCCGAGCTGATCGACAGCCTGGCTAAGCTCGGCAGTTGCTTCGCTGACTACAAAAAGGAAGCCTGAGCATGGAGTACAAGGCCCCCCTGCGTGACATGCGCTTCGTGCTGCACGAGCTGTTCGACGCCAGCGCTCATTGCGAGCTGCTCGGCAACGGCCTGGACCGTGAGCTGATCGACGGCGTGCTTGAAGAAGCGGCGCGCTACACCGGCGGCGAAATCGCACCGCTCAATCGCAACAGCGACGAAGAGGGTGTGACCCTGGAAAACGGCGAGGTGCGCACCCCGCAGGGCTTCGTCGAGGCGTACAGGCAGTACGTCGACAACGGCTGGGCGAGCATGACCGGGCCGACCGAGTACGGTGGCCAGGGCTTCCCGCAGCTGGTCGCCTGTAACTGCCACGAAATGCTGATGGGCGCTTCGCTGTCGTTCCGCATCTACTCGGGCCTCACCGAAGGCGCGGTGCTGGCGCTGTACAAGCACGGCAGCGACGAGCTGAAGAACGCTTATCTGGAGAAGCTGGTCAGCGGCAGCTGGAGCGGCACCATGTGCCTGACCGAGCCGCAGGCCGGCACCGATCTTGCGCTGCTGCGCACCAAGGCCGAACCCCAGGCGGACGGCAGCTACAAGGTCAGCGGCAGCAAGATCTTCATTTCCGGCGGCGAGCACGACATGAGCGAGAACATCGTGCACCTGGTGTTGGCACGCCTGCCGAATGCACCGGCCGGGGTGAAGGGCATCAGCCTCTTGCTGGTACCCAAGTTCATCGCCAAGGCCGATGGCACGCCGGGCGAGCGCAACGCGCTGAGTTGCGGTGCCGTCGAACACAAGATGGGCATCAAGGGCGCCGCCACCTGCGTGATGAACTTCGATGGCGCCACCGGCTGGGTCGTCGGTGAGCCCAATCAGGGTCTGGCGTGCATGTTCACCATGATGAACGACGCGCGCTTCCAGGTCGGTCTGCAGGGCCTGGGCATCGCCGAGCAGGCCTATCAGGGCTCGCTGGCCTACGCACGTGAGCGGCTGCAGTCGCGCGGTCTGGCCGGTGTTCAGCATCCGGACAAGGTGGCTGATCCGATCATTGTTCACCCGGACGTGCGGCGCATGCTGCTGACGCAGAAGACACTGGTCGAAGGCAGCCGGATGTTGGCGGCGTATTGCGCCCGGCAGCTGGACCTTGAACATGGCCATCCCGAACCGAGCTACCGCAAGGCCGCAAGCAAGCGCGCGGCGCTGCTGATTCCTATCGTCAAAGCCTTCTTCACTGACATGGGCCAGGAGGTCGCGAGCCTCGGCGTGCAGGTCTACGGCGGCCACGGTTATATCCGCGAGTGGGGCATGGAGCAGCTGATGCGCGACAGCCGCATCACTCAGCTGTACGAGGGCACCAACGGCATCCAGGCGCTCGACTACATCCGCCGCAAGCTGCTCGGCGATGGCGGCACTGAACTGTCAGCGCTGCAGGCCGAGTTCAGCGAGATTTGCGACCAGCAGGTTGACCGGCCAGCACTGCATGCCATGGCCAGCAAGGTGCAGGCGCGGATTGGGGAGTGGCGTGAGCTGAGCGCCGAGATCATCGCCGCCACCGGGCGCGACCCGCAGGAGATCGGCGCGGTGTCGGTGGATTTCCTGCAGTACTCGGCCTATGTGTTGTTGGCGGGACTCTGGCTACAGGCTGCAGCGCGGGCACAGGATGCGCTGGAGCAAGGGGTTGGAGATGAGGCGTTCTACCAGGCCAAGCTGGCCAGCGCGGACTTCTACCTGCGTCGCGTACTGCCGCGGGCGAGTGCGCATCGTGAGGCAATCCAGGGCGGTGCCGATTGCCTGATGGCGCTGCCAGAAAGCGACTTCGCGTTTTGAGCTAATCGATCACAGGAGGCACCGATGCATCCGTTCAGCTTTGCCACAACCGCCCAACTGATTTGTGAGCCCGGCTCGTCGCGCCGGCTGGTCAGTATCTGCAAGGAGCGCGAGGCGCGTTCCGTATTGGTCGTGACCGATCCCGGGATTACCCGCTTCGGCCTGCTCAACGAGGTGCTTCCGGGTTTCGAGACGGAAGGGTTGAAGGTCGCCGTTTACGATCAGGTCGTCGCAGATCCGCCGGAAGCCATCGTGCTGGCAGCCGTCGAGCAGGCCCGGTCAGCTGGCGCTGATCTGGTGATCGGCTTTGGTGGCGGCAGTTCAATGGACGTCGCCAAGCTGGTGGCCCTCCTGGCACACCCGGAAAACACCCAGACCCTGCAGGATATCTACGGCGTCGGTAACGCCAAGGGCAAGCGACTACCGTTGATTCAGGTGCCGACCACCGCAGGCACCGGTTCCGAGGTCACGCAGATCGCCATTATCACCACCGGCGAAACCACGAAAATGGGCGTGGTCTCGCCGATGCTGCTGCCGGACCTGGCGCTGCTCGACGCTGACCTTACCCTCGGCTTGCCACCGGCGGTGACGGCCGCCACCGGGATCGACGCCATGGTGCATGCCATCGAGGCCTACACCAGCGCGTTGAAGAAAAACCCGATGTCCGACCTGCTGGCGCGCGAGGCGCTGCGTCTGCTGGCGGCCAACCTCGACGAAGCCGTACACAACGGCAGCAACCGCGAGGCGCGCCAGGCCATGCTGCTCGGTGCCTGCCTGGCCGGGCAGGCCTTCGCCAACGCACCGGTCGCTGCGGTGCATGCGCTGGCCTATCCGCTGGGCGGCAACTTCCACATTCCGCACGGGCTGTCGAACGCACTGGTGTTGCCGCAGGTGCTGCGCTTCAACGTCAGCGCGGCGACCACCCATTACGGCGAGCTGGCGCCGATCATCCTTGGTGATCGGCTGCGCAAGGATGATCCGTCGACTTATGCCGAGCAGCTGATCGAGGAATTCGAGCAGATGAGTGCACGTGTCGGTCTGCCGACCCGTTTGCGCGACGCCGGTGTGCCGGAGGACATGCTGCCGCAACTGGCGAAGGAGGCGATGCTCCAGCAGCGCCTGCTGGTCAACAATCCACGCGAAGTGACCGAGGCTGATGCCTTGGCCATCTACCGCGCCGCGTACTGACCCTGTTGGCGCACCGCGTCGCCTGCGGTGTGCCGGTTTGCTGAACAAGGACTTCTCGAATGGCCGAACAAACGCAGCACCTGCGCGCCAATTACCGTCACTTCCAGCCGATCACTACTCGCTGGCATGACAACGATATCTATGGCCACGTGAACAACGTCGTCTACTACAGCTATTTCGACAGCGCGGTGAACGCCTATCTGATTGCACGTGGCGGGTTGGATATTCACGAAGGTGAGGTGGTGGGCTTCGTCGTCAGTTCTTCGTGCGACTACTTTGCCCCCATCGCCTTTCCCGATGTGCTGGAAGTCGGGCTGCGGGTCGGCAAGCTGGGCAACAGCTCGGTGCAGTACGAGCTGGCGATCTTCAAGGCAGGCGAAGCGCAAGCCTGTGCGGCAGGGCGCTTCGTGCATGTGTTCGTGGATCGCGCCAGCAACCGGCCGACGCCAATCCCGAGTGGTTTGCGCCAAGCGCTGGAAGCGCTGGTGATGACGGCAGGATAAACCTCAGCTCTGCGGTTAGACGGCTGAACGGCCGAGCTTTTTCGGCCGTTTCACTGTGGATGGTCGCGCCGGGCTACGGAGCGGCTGACTCAGCGGTGATGCTTGTGTTTGTGCTTCCAGTGTCCCTTGGCTTTGCCCGGGTGGCCGTAGTAACGGCGGTCGTCACGGTAGCGACGGTCATTGCGATAGTCATCATCGTCGCCGTAGGCATTGCCGATCGCGCCGCCGGCGCCGCCACCCACGGCTGCACCAATCAGGCCGCCGGTGCTGCCCCCGACGCGCTGGCCGACCACGTTACCGCCCGCTGCGCCAAGGCCACCACCGATGGCCGCTTCGGTGCGGCTGCGCTTGTCGGCGCCGACCATGCCGCCCGCAGCGCCGCCGACACCGGCGCCGATGGTCGCGCAGGTGGAGCCACCCAGATGTTCACCCACCACCGTACCCAATACGCCGCCGAGAGCGCCGCCTACGGCCGCTTCGGTATTGCTCGCCATGGCGACACCGCCAGTGGTCAGGCCCAGGGAAAGGAGGAGCAACTGCATGTATTTCATGGACACCTCGGTAGCAGAACCGCCGTACGGCGGAAATCGCGCCATAGACCGGCATGAGCCATGCTGGGTTCCGCCAATGACCTGTGGGTTCGTAAAAGCTGTACGGCGTTCACATATTGCCGGGTAGATCGCCTGCTGGCGTGCGGGTCAGGCGCTCGCAACACTCTTTTTAATTTTTGAAAAGGCGATCGAGCGTGCAGCACTTTTTCAGAACGGTTGAACTTCTTGCCGTCAGCGTGACCGATTCCATATGACCGTTCTAGTCCAGCGTTGCCCTCAAGCCCGGACTGGTCGTCGCGTCCTGTACGTCGGAGTGGGCTGTGTGAGCAGATCGAACCGCAGGTACAGCCCTGAGTCGGATATTCTTACAGCACGCCTGCAAGGAAAGTTCGATATGCCTCGTCCTGCACCCCTGAATGCTGCCGCGCCCATCGCCAGTTCGGCACCGGCCGCCTATAGCTATGCGGAGCTGAATGCCTCGGAAAATACGGGCGACGCGGTGCTGGCGGAGGAGTGCGCGCTGGCCATCGCCTACAACGGCATCAGCTACGCGGTGATGATGGTCTCGCCCAGCGCGCTGGAGGACTTCGTCGTCGGCTTCAGCCTGAGCGGCGAGCTGGTTGGTAGCGTCGACGAGATCTACGACATCCAGCTCAGTCGGCGCGGCGACGCGTTCAGCGCCGAGGTAGAGATCGGCAATCGAGCGTTCTGGGCACTCAAACAACAGCGCCGCAACCTGGCCGGTACCAGCGGTTGCGGTCTGTGCGGGGTGGAGGCGATCGACCAGGCGCTACCGCAATTGACCCCGCTGGTGTCCAGCCCCTTACCGCCGGCCGCGCACCTGCAGGAGCTGCGCGCGCGGATCAACGATGCGCAGCGCCTGGCGCGGCAAAGCGGTGCGCTGCACGCCGCACTGTTTGTCGACGAACATGGCGAGATCGTGCTGTGCCGTGAGGACATCGGCCGGCACAACGCGCTGGACAAGCTGATCGGCGCGCTGCGCCGCGAAGGGCGTGACGGCTGTCGGGGCTTCGCGGTGGTCACCAGCCGCTGCAGCCTGGAGCTGATCCACAAGGCTGTGCGTGCGGGCTTGTCTACGCTGGTCAGCCTTTCAGCACCGACCGATCTCTGCGTGCGCTGGGCGCGCCAGCACCGGCTCAACCTGATCCATCTGCCGCACCACAGCGCCCCGCGGGTCTACAGCCCGGCGCTTACGACCGAGCGCGCGCATCCCCGCTAACCTTCGGGCTTCCCGCCGTTTGCATGCAAACGGCACCCCTAGACGTTTGTGACGCCGCTGTACCTGCACGGCTCTACTCGAGCTCCTGGGCCAGCATGGCGCGGATGCGCGTGGCCAGCAGGTCGATGGTGAAGGGTTTGCTAATCATGTCCATGCCCTTGTCGAGAAAGCCGCTGCTGGCCGCCTGTTCGGCGTAGCCGGTCATGAACAAGACGCGCAGGGTGGGCCGCAGCTGGCGTGCAATGTCGGCCAGCTGACGGCCGTTCATGCCGGGCAGACCGACATCGGAAATGAGCAGGTCCAGCGGTTCGCCGCTGACCAGGATGGCCACCGCCGCGTTGGCCTCGGCCGCTTCCAGAGCGCGGTAGCCGAGCATGTCCAGCACGTCCATGACCAGCATGCGCACCGCGGCATCGTCCTCCACCACCAGCACCCGTTCGCCCTGCAGCGCTTTCGGCACCTGCTCGGCAGGGGCGTCAGGATCAACCTGAGTTTGAAGATCGCAGTGTGCCGGCAGGTAGAGGGTGGCCTCGGTGCCTTGGCCCGGCTCGCTGCGGATCTGCACATGGCCGCCGGCCTGGCGGGCGAAGCCGTAGATCATCGATAGGCCGAGCCCGGTGCCCTGGCCGATGGGTTTGGTGGTGAAGAATGGCTCGAACGCAGCCGCCAGGACCTTCGGCGTCATGCCGCAGCCACTGTCGATCACGCTGAGGCTGACGTAGTGCCCGGGGGCCATATCACCGATTTCACCGGGCTGCTGCAACATCACGTTAGCCGTGGCGATATACAGGCTGCCGCCGTCGGGCATGGCGTCACGGGCGTTGATGACCAGGTTGAGCAGTGCGCTTTCTAGCTGGTTGTCGTCGCTGTGTGCTGGCCACAGGTCCGGCTGCAGCTGAGCGTCGACCAGGATGTGGCTGCCCAGTGTGCGCACCATCAGGTCGTGCATGGACTCGACCAGCGCATTGATGTCGACCCGCTTGAGATTCAACGGCTGGCGACGGGCAAAGGCCAGCAGCCGGTGGGTGAGCGCCGCCGCGCGGTTGGCCGAGGTGACCGCTGCATCGATGAAACGCTGGGTTTCGGCGTGTCGGCCGGTCTGGTTATAGCGCTGTATAAGGTCCAGCCCACCGATGATGCCGGTGAGCATGTTGTTGAAGTCGTGAGCGATGCCGCCGGTGAGCTGGCCCACCGCTTCCATCTTCTGCGCCTGGCGCAGCGCTTCCTGCGCCTGCTCACGACTGGCCATTTCCTTGAGCAGGCGCTCGTAGACTTCCGCCAGCGCCTCGGTGCGCTCCTGTACCCGACTTTCCAGCGTCTCGTTGAGCTCACGCAGCGCCTGTTCTGCTTCCCAGCGCTCGGTGACGTCCTGAGCCAGCACGAAAAAGCCCTGTACCTCACCCTGGTCGTCTTGGCGCGGCAGGTATTGGACCTGGGTTTGGCGTGGTTTGCCGTCGCGGTGCGAGCTGTAGGCTTCGAAGCTCAGTTCCTGGCCGGCCAGTGCCGCCTTGATGTGAGCCTCGCGAATGGCATAGGCCTCTTCACCGATGACCTCGCGAACGCTTTTGCCGTATAGCGACTCGGGGCTTAAGCCATACCAGCTTTCATAGTGGCTGTTGTTGAAACGAAAGCGCTCATCTCGATCAACGTAGCCGATAAGCACCGGCAAGGCGTCGTTGATCATCTTGATTTCAGCGTTCCGGCGGCGCAGTGCCTCCTCTTCGCTTGGCCGAAGACAGAGCAGCTGCCCAACGATCTGTTGCCCGTCGCGGATGGGGCTGATGGCGATATCGAAGCCAACATTGCTGCCCGGCGACAGGCTGCTGTCGACAGGGTGATAGTCGCGCAGTGTGCAGGTCCGGTTGCGCTCAGCGAGCGGACTTGCATGATGCAGATCCGGCCAGTTGTCGCCCCAGGATGTCGCGACTGGTGCCCCGAGCGCCCCCGGATGGTGGTCTCCGATGGCAGCGGCATGCGCATCGTTGTACAGCTGCAGGCTGGCTTCGCCCCACAGGATGCACATTGGCAGCGGCGTCTCGAGCACGGTGTCGAGCAGTACGCGCAGAACGGTCGGCCATTGTTCGACCGGACCCAACACCGTTGTGCTCCAGTCGTGCAGGCGAATCTGCCGGCCCATTTCGCTGCGCTCGGAAGGCCAGAATCCTGCGTCTACAACCATAGTCCTTCCATTCTGGCGAGCCAGGGTTCTACCCGCATCGCACCTATGCCGAGTTCATGTACACGCTGGACGTCAGTCACCTGGATCGCCTTTTCCATCATCCGCTGGCCATCTCTTATAAGGCGGATACGCATGTGTCTGAGTTAAGCACGCCCGCATCTTTCGGTCAGGCCGAGAAGCCCTGCAGGCTGCGGATCAGCTCGAGATAATCGTCCACAGCGGTGAATTCTTCGGTGTCCTTCCTGCCTCGGCGACTGTCCGGTTCGCTGATGGCCAGCAGGTGAGCGATGCCGTAAGCCCGCGCACTGCGCAGTACGGACAGGCTGTCGTCAATGAAAAGCGCGGTTGCCGGATCGAAATCCAGATCCGTTTTCAGGGCATGCCAGAACTGGGCTTGCTCCTTGGGGAAGCCATAGTCGTGTGAACTGATCAGACGATTAAACCAGGGTGCCAGTTCGATACGTTCGAGCTTCAGCGACAACGAGTCGCGGTGGGCATTGGTGATCAACACCACGCGCTTGCCCGCATCACGCAGGGCGGCGAGAAATTCGTCGGCAGCCGGGCGCAGGGCGATCAGGTCAGCGATCTCTCGCTTCATCTCACGAATCGGCAGGTTCAGCTCGCGGGTCCAGAAGTCCAGGCAGTACCAGGTGAGCTTGCCCTCATGTTCGTTGAACAGCGGGGCCAGCTCCAGCTCGGCCATGGCGCGGCTGATGCCATGCCGTTCGGCATAGCGCTGCGGCAGCAGGTCGAGCCAGAAATGGTTGTCGAAATGCAGATCCAGCAGGGTGCCGTCCATGTCCAGCAGGACGGTGTCGATCTCGGACCAGGGCAGTGAAGCGATCATGGCGGGCTCTTGTTCGGCGGTTGGCACAATGGTGCGACAGCGGTCGGCTCGATGCAAAGCGTTCGCGGCGATCACAAAAAGCCGGGTTATGATTGGCCTTCGCGTTCCAAGGATATCCCCATGCGCCAGAAACCTACCGTACTTGCCCGTGAGATCGTCGCCAGCAGCCGCCTGTTCCGTGTCGAGGAGCTGCAGCTGCGGTTTTCCAACGGCGTGGAGCGTACCTACGAACGGCTGGTCGGCAAGGGGACCGGTTACGGCGCGGTGATGATCGTCGCGCTGGAAGCTGATGGCCGCGCGCTGCTGGTGGAGGAATACTGCGGCGGTACCGATACCTACGAACTGTCGCTGCCCAAGGGGTTGATCGAGCCGGGCGAAGACGTGCTCGACGCGGCCAACCGGGAATTGAAAGAGGAGGCCGGTTTCGGCGCGCGCAGCCTGGAACTGCTCACCGAACTGTCGCTGTCGCCGGGCTACATGAGCCAGAAGATTCAGGTGGTGCTGGCGCGCGACCTCTATCCCGAGCAGCTGCCGGGGGACGAGCCCGAGCCGATGCGTGTCGATCGGGTGGATCTGCGTGAGTTGTCCAGCCTGATCCAGAACCCGCAGTTCAGCGAAGGGCGCGCCCTCGCGGCCCTTTATCTGGCGCGTGATCTGCTCAGCCAGCGGGGGGAGTTCGCGCTATGAGCCATCCCTATCTGGCCCCCGTCATTGAGCTGGTCCGCGCTGCGGGCGAGGCCATCCTGCCGCACTGGCGCAACGATGTGCAGGTGCATGAGAAGGCCGATGCATCGCCCGTAACCGCCGCTGATATGGCGGCTCATCATCTGCTGGCCGATGGCCTCCGGGCACTCGATGCGGCCATCCCGGTATTGTCCGAGGAAGATTGCGCGCTGGATCTTGCCGAGCGTGCCGGCTGGTCGCGTTGGTGGTTGGTCGATCCGCTGGACGGCACCAAGGAATTCATCGCCGGTAGCGAAGAATTCACCGTGAATGTCGCGTTGATCGAGCAGGGGCGGGTGCTGTTCGGAGTGGTCGGGGTTCCGGCCAATGGCCGCTGCTATTACGGCGGTGCTGCATTTGGCGCCTGGCGTGCTGAAGCAGACGGTGCGGCGCAGCCCTTGCGGGTGCGTCATCAGGCTGCGGGCGAGTTCACCGTCGTTGCGAGCCGTCGCCACTCGAGCCCGGCGCAGGAGCGTTTGCTCTATGGCTTGCGGCAACGTTTTGGCGAGCTGGCATTAGCCAGTGTCGGCAGCTCGCTGAAGTTCTGCCTGTTGGCCGAAGGGGCAGCCGACTGTTACCCGCGGCTGGCACCGACTTCACAGTGGGACACGGCGGCGGCCCAGGGTGTGCTGGAGGGTGCCGGTGGCGAGGTGCTGGATATTGCCGGCGCCGCCCTGACCTACGAAGCGCGGGAGGATTTCCTCAACCCCTCATTCCTGGCGCTACCGCGTGACGCCGAATGGCGGGCCGAGCTGATCGAGCTGGCTGGCCGCTGACGCTGAGGTGCTCCGAAGGCCGGTTATTCGCGCGGTGACTCGGTCGCGCATAAGGCCATGCTAGGATTCTTGCGGTGACCAAGCCGAGCGCTTGAGTTGGAACGCTGGAGCTGCCTGTGTCGAAAACCCCTACCGGGATACGTCAATGGATCTGGCGTGCCTTCGTTCAGACAACATTGATCCCACTGGTGCTGGTCGAGGTCGTGCTGATCGCGGCCTACCTGCTGACCAACAGCGCTATCCGCGATGCGCAGATCGAGCACCTGCGCGAAACGGCGCTTTCCGAATTGCAGACAGCCGTGGCGCGTGAGTCGCGGGTGATCAGCCAGCAGCTGCAGGAAGTGGCGAACACGGCCACCCTGTTTCGTAATTTCTCCCGTCGTGCGTTGGAAGACGACAGCCCGGTGGCGCCGGTGCCGCTTGAACTCAATGCCGATGGGGTGCGCTATAGCCCCCGCGACCTGGGCGGCGCCGCCAGCTTCTACTCGGGGCTGACGCCGCCGGAGCGCCACGATCTGCAGAAGGTGGCCAAGCTGCAGCGGCTCGACCCGCTGATGAAGGAACTGCACGCCAGCAACCCGCTGATCGCCAGCCTCTATTTCAACAGCTGGGACAGTTACAACCATATCTACCCCTGGTTTGATACGGCTCAGCAGTACGCGCCGGATGTGCACATCCCTAGCTACAACTTCTATTACCTGGCAAATGCCTGGCACAACCCCGCGCGCAAGGTGGTGTGGACCGACGTCTACCTCGATCCGGCCGGGCAGGGATGGATGATGTCGGCCGTGGCGCCGGTTTACCGAGGGGACATGCTCGAAGGCGTCAGCGGTATCGACATCACTGTCAGCGGCCTCCTGAATCAGATCAGTAACCTGCGAGTGCCTTGGGACGGCTATGCCATGCTGGTCAGCCGCGACCTGAGCATCATGGCCCTGCCGGAGTCGGGTGAGCGGGAATTCGAGCTCAACGAGTTGACCGATCACTATTACAACGACGCGGTGCGCCGGGAAACGCTCAAACCTGAAGATTTCCGCCTTGATCGCCGCGGCCAGACCCGCGAGCTGGCAAAGGCGGTCGCTACGCAGAGCGAAGGGGTCATGAGCCTGGAGCTGAAAGGTGAACAACGGCTGGTTGCCTGGACGACGGTGCCGCAAACCGGCTGGCACCTGATGGCGGTGGTCGACGAAAACGCAGTCTTCAGCCAGACCAATGCCTTGGCCAGTCGCTTTCAACAGATCGGCTATCTGCTGATTGCCGGGTTGGTACTGTTCTACCTGCTGTTTTTTGCCTTCATGTGGCTGCGCGCGCGTCAGCTCAGTCAGGCGTTGCTGAAGCCGATCGCGGGTATCTCGCAGATGATGGGGCAGATCGGCCTCGGTCGGTGGCGGCCGGAGCCCGTCTCGTCAGAGATTCGCGAGCTGGATGATCTGGCGCAACACACTCGAGGCATCGGCGCCCAGCTTGAGGACAGCGAGGCGCAGCGTACCCAGGCTCAGAAGCGTCTCGAACTGGTGCTTGAAAGCGCCACTGAAAGCCTCTGGGAAAACGACATGCGTCGCGGCGTGATGCAGCTTCGCGGGCGGCTGCCAGCGCGCTTCGGGTTGTCTTCGGCACAGCTGAGCGAGGCTCAGTTTCTGCAGCGTATCCATCCGCTCGACGTCGCCCAGGTACAGGCCGAACTCGACCGCATGCACGAAGGGCAGGCGCTGCGCTATGAGAGCGAGTACCGCTTCGCTGATGCGCTGGGTGAATATCACTGGCTGCTCAGTCGCGGCCGCGTGCTGGAGCGCGACCCGCAAACAGGCGAAGCGACCCTGGTGGCCGGCACCCATGTGGATATCGATGCCATCAAGCGGGTCGAGGACGATTTGCGCCAGGCCATCCAGCAAGCACATGCGGCCAACGAGGCCAAGACTCATCTGATCTCCAGCATCAGCCATGAGCTGCGTACGCCGCTCAACGCCATCCTTGGGTTTGCCCAGCTGATGCGCATGGACTGCTCGCCGGATGCGCAGCCGGAAGCTGCTGAGTATCTCGATGAGATCCTGTTGGCCAGCCGGCATCTGAACCAGTTGCTTGGCGATATTCTCGACTGGTCGAGCCTGCAGGCCGAGCGGCCGCAGCTGACGCTAAAAACCGTCGAAGTCACTGCTTTGATGCATGAGTGCGCCGAGCTGGTGGCGCTTGATGTTCAGCGCCACGGCCTGCAGTTGGAATTCGATTTGCCGCCCGGGCCCGTCGAAGTGCAGGGCGAGCCGCGTCGGTTACGTCAGGTACTGCTCAATCTGCTGTCCAACGCCATCAAGTACAACAAGCCAGACGGGAAGATTGTGCTGCGCATCGAGACGGTCGCCGGCCAGGCAAGGCTGGTGGTCGAAGACACGGGGCTCGGCATCGACGAGAGTTTGCAGGCGCAGCTGTTCGAGCCGTTTCGCCGGCTTGGCCGCGAGAGTTCGAACATCCAGGGTGCGGGTATCGGCCTTTCGCTGTGCCTGGAGTACGCCAAGCTGATGGGCGGCAGTATCGGGGTGAAGAGTGCGCCTGGAGCCGGCAGTCGCTTCTGGATCGCCCTGCCATCGGCGGGTGCGCAGAGCGCCCGGCCGCTTCGCCAGCGGCCGCGGATCGTCTATGTCGAAGATGACCCGGCCAGCCAGCTGCTGGTGCGCAAGGCCCTGGCTGATCTGGCTGAGGTCAGCGTAATCGGCAATGGGCGGATGGCCTTGGAACACTTGCTGGTCGATCCGCCGGAGTTGCTGCTGCTGGATTTCAACCTGCCGGAGCTCGATGGTGAGCAATTGCTGCGTTTGCTGCGTCAGGCCCCGACCACCCAATGGCTGCCGGTGCTCGTGCTGAGTGCGGTGAGCGACAAGAAGACCGGGCTCGACTGCCAGGGCTGGCTGAGCAAGCCGCTGGACCTCGACGAGCTGCGTCGACAGGTCCAGGACTGTCTTCAGGAGCTCGATCTCCATCCGGGTTGAGCCCGCAGATCAGTCGACGCGCTCACCGCAGAGGTCGAGGGCGAACCAGTGCTCGACTTCGGTCTGCGACAGCCCGGCGCCGAGCAGCGCGAACAACTTGCCCAGTGCCGCCTCCCGCGTCATGCCGCCGCCTGACATCAGCCCGCTGGCAGCTAGTTTGCTGCCAGCCGCATAGATGCTGAATTCGACGTGCCCCTGCGGACACTGGCTGATCGCGGCCAGTACAACGCCGCGCTGATGGGCGTCCTGCAGCGCCTTCAGCAGATCAGCATCATCCGCGGGCCCAGTACCGCTGCCATAGCACTCGACGAGCACGCCCTCCACGCCACTGGACAGCATGGCGTGCACCTGCCTCGCCTGAATGCCCGGGTAGAGCGGTAGCACCGCGAGGTTCACCTGCTGACGCGATTGGCTGTAGTCGAGTGTTGCCGGAATAGCGGGTGCTCGCTGGCCCTGACGCAGCCGTGGCAGCACGCCGAAGGCATCGAGGCTGGCGGTTCCGAGCTTGCTGACTCGAGCACCGTGCATCAGTTTGCCGGCGAAGTAGAGATGCACGCCTGGCTCGACGCCCGCGTGCAGCGCCTGCATCGCCCCGAACAGGTTGTCCCAGGCGTCGCTACCGGGCGCGCCGGCCGGCAACATCGCGCCCGTCAGCACCACCGGCACCGGGAGGCCCAGCAGCAGGAAACTCAGCGCAGCGGCGCTGTAGGCGAGGGTGTCGGTGCCATGCAGGACCAGCACGGCGTCGCAGTTGTCCTGCTCGACACCGGCTCGGATCGCCTCGACCATTGCCAGCCAGTGAGTCTGGTTCATGTTGGCGCTGTCGATGGCGGGCAGCAGTTCGCGGAACTGCCAGTCTGGCAAGGTCAGCTCGGGTTGTTTGTCCTGCTGGTCGCGCAGTCGGCTGGCAAAGCCGGAGGCGGGCATCAGCCCTTCGGCGCTCTGCTGCATGCCGATGGTGCCGCCGGTGTACAGCACCAGGGTGTTTCTGGAAGCCGGCATAGGGGTCTCCTAATGAAAACAGGGGCCAGCGGCCCCTGTTCAAACGACGCGGAGCAACTTAACGCTGATGTGCCTGACGGGCCGCCGTGGCGGTGTTGACCGTCGATTCACTGCCGACTCTGGCTGGCCAGACGCTCGGGTCCAGATCCAGATCGGCGAAGTTCTTTGGATCGAATACTGGCGACTCGATACCTGCCTTGCGCTGGCTATCGTAATCGCGCATCAGGCGCAGGCCTACCTTGAACAGCAGCGCCAGGGCAATCAAGTTGCAAATTGCCAGCAGGCCCATGGTGACGTCGGCAAAGCCGAACACCGTGCCCAGGTCCTGAATCGAGCCCCACATCACCAGGCCGATAACCATGACGCGATACACCAATACTGGCCAGCGCTTGCCGGTGAAGAAGCCCAGTGCGTTCTCGCCGAGGTAGTAGTTGTAGATCAGCGTGGTGAACACGAACAGCAGCAACGCGACGCTGATGAACACCCGGCCCCACTCACCGACGACGGCAGCCACAGCGGTTTGCGTCAGCACCACACCGGCCATTTCGCTGCCCGGCTCGAACACGCCGGAGAGGATGATGATCAGAGCGGTGCAGCTGCACAGGATGATGGTGTCGATGAATACGCTCAGCGACTGCACGATGCCCTGCGCCACAGGGTGCTTGACCTCAGCCACCGCCGCCACGTTGGGCGCACTGCCCAGGCCCGCTTCGTTGGAAAACAGGCCACGCTTGACGCCCATGATGATGGCCGCGCCGATGCCGCCGGCGAAAGCGGGTTCCAGGCCGAAGGCACTGCGGAAGATGGTGCCGAATGCTTCAGGAATGGCGCTGGCGTTGCTGCCGATGACAAAGATCGCCATGGCGATGTAGGAGAACGCCATGATCGGTACCAGCACGTCGGCGAACTTGGCGATGCGCTTGATGCCACCAAAGATGATCAGGCCGATCACCACCATCAGCACGATGCCGCTGACAAAGGTGGGTACGCCGAAGGTGTCGTTCATCGAGCTGGCGACGGTGTAGGACTGCACGGCGTTGAAGCCGAAGCCAAAGGTCACCAGCAGCAGCAGCGACACGACGATGCCCAGCCAGCGCTGGCCAAGGCCGTGCTCGATATAGAAGGCTGGGCCGCCGCGATAGCCGCCGTCGGGCTCGCGGCGCTTGTACAGCTGGGCCAGGGAGCATTCGAAGTAACTGGTGGCCATGCCGACCAGCGCCACGATCCACATCCAGAAGATTGCGCCTGGCCCGCCGAGCATGATGGCGACCGAAACACCGGCAATGTTGCCGGCGCCGACGCGACCGGCGACGCTGAGCATTAGCGCCTGGAACGAGCTGAGCTGGCCTGGCTGGCGTTTGAAGGCTTCAGCGAAGATGTGAAACATGCTGCCGAAATAGCGGAACTGGACGAAGCGCGAGGCAATAGTGAAGAACAGGCCGAGGCCTATCAGCATCACGATGAGCAGCTTGCTCCAGATGAGATCGTTGAGAAGATCGAGCATGGCGGAGAGGTCTCTGTTGTTGTTTTGACAAATGGTGAAACACCGACCCGGAATGGTTAGCCAGACCCCGCGGTCATTCAATTACGCGGGTCGCGGCGATCTGGCGCGAGTTGATGCTAGAATCGCGCCGCTCGCATCACCGGACATCTCAATGCAAGACCACCTCGGCGCCAATCTCAAGCTGCTCTGCAGCCATTACCGCTCGATCGCCGAGGTCTGTCGAAAGCTGACGATCAACCGCGCCCAGTTCAATAAGTACCTGAACGGGCAGAGCCGCCCCACCGCACACAACCTCAAGCGCATCTGCGATTTCTTTGGCGTGGAAAGCTACGAACTGAGCCTGCCGAGCGACCAGTTCACTCAGCTGATTGGCATGCGCAGCCACGACCAGGAGCGCATCGCTGCCAGCGACCCGCTGCTGGAGTTGTTCCAGCCCATGCGCGACAACGCCAATAGCCTCTCCCGTTATTGCGGCTATTACTTCGAATACGCCAACTGTATGTCGGTGCCGGGGCAGATTCTGCTGTCGCTGGTGCATCTGCGCGAGGACCGCGGCAGCTTCGTCTTCGAGCGTCAGGAGCGCCAGGAACAGTCGCGTGCCGACAACCCAAGGGCCGAGGACTGGGTGGTGCGTTGTCGTTACCTCGGCGCGGCGTTCTACCTGCAGGATCGCCTGTTTCTGATCGATTACGAATCGCTGACCGGAAACGAGATGAGCCAGACCATCCTCATTCCCAGTTTCAAGAGCCGCATCAGCCGCCTCAACGGTCTGAAGACAGGCGTCTCCAGCGGCGACCGTCGTACTCCGGCCTGTACTCGCGTGGTCTGGGAGTACTTGGGCAGCGAGATCAATCGGGTAAATGCCTATCGACAGGTGATGCTCTATGGCCTGGATGACCCGCGCATTGACCCGGAAATCCGCGATCGGCTGGCTGCGGTGTCGTTGCAGGATGGTTTGTTCGAGATCGAGTAAGGCCGGTGCTAGCTGCCGAGCGGCTGCGGCGGTCGCTTAGGCGCACCACAGCTCGGCAAGATGGAAGGGCCTGAAGGCGCGGTCGTCACGCGGCGATGGCGCCGCGCGCACCATCGCCCTGGCGGCAGGTTTAGCAGAGTTCAGGATGCTTGACGCAGGTGCCGTAGCCCTCGGTTTTCATCTCGTCCAGCGCGTTCTGCAGGCGGGTAACCACTTCATCAGGCGTGTCCTTGTTCAGTGCCAGGTACAGCGGGGCGGAGTTGAACACCAGCACGGTGTTCAAGGCGCCCACGCCTTCCTGCCGGGCGTAGTAGCGCCAGACCGGGTCCGAGGTTGCCCAGAGATCGATACTGCCGCTCAGCAGCTTCTGCAGATTTTCCTGATCCCGCAGCGAGTTGACCGGCGTGAGGCCCTGGGCTTCGACACGCTGGCTCACGGCGCTGCTCTTGTAGGCGCCGATGGTGTAGCCCTTGGCCTGTTCCAGGCTGGTCAGCTTGAGGTTCGAGCCAGGGGCCGAGAGCAGTACGCTTTCGTACTGGGCGATGGGGCCGACCCACTTGAACAGCGGTCTGCGATCATCGGTCATGGAGGTGGAAAAAAGCCCGTGGTTGGGGAAATCCAGGGTCGCCTGGTAAACGCGATCCCAGGGAAATCGCAGCGTCATCGAGTAATCAATGCCGGCGCGCTTGAACATCTCCCGGACAGTGTCCGCGCTGATGCCCTGTATGTGCTCTTCCTTGGCGAAGTTCTTGCCGCCCTCGGCCATGTTGAACGGCGGGAAGTTCTCGGTCTGCAGCACCACTTCGTAGCCTTGCGGCAGCTCTGCATGTGCGAGCGGCGCGCCGGTAATGGTGCTGAACAACAGGGTGATGGCGAGTAGTCTGCGCATGGGGCCTCCGTGAAAGCGGCGGAGTCTACGCAAGCGAAAAAAACGGCGGCATGTGCCGCATCACGCTTTGATCGGTACGCCTGGCGCCGCCTCGTTCGGAGGACGGCGCTTGCACCATCACTGACGGGCACCGAGGCTCTGTTGCCGCTGGTTTGACTTGCCGGCGTTACGCCTTCAGCGGCACCAGCCGCGGCGCGATCATGTTTTCCGGGCGCAGGATGTCGTCGAGGGTGGCGTCGTCCAGCAGCTGTTCCTCTCGCACCAGTTCCAGCGCGCCGCGACCGCTGAACAGCGCCTGGCCGGCGATGCGAGTGGCGTTTTCGTAGCCGATGTAGGGGTTCAAAGCGGTGATCAGGCCGATGGAGTTTTCCATCAGGCGTCGGCAATGGTCCTCGTTGGCGGTGATGCCGACGATGCAATGCTCGCGCAGCATGTCCATGGCGCGTTGCAGCAGGCGGATCGAATCGAACAACTTGAAGGCAATCAGCGGCTCCATGACGTTGAGCTGCAGCTGCCCGGCCTCGGCGGCCATGGTCAGTGCCAGATCATTACCAATCACCTCGAAGGCCACCTGGTTGACCGCTTCGGGGATCACCGGGTTGACCTTGCCTGGCATGATCGAGCTGCCCGGCTGGCGTGGCGGCAGGTTGATTTCGTTGATGCCGGTGCGCGGGCCGCTGGAGAGCAGACGCAGGTCGTTGCAGATCTTCGACAGCTTCACCGCCAGGCGCTTGAGCATGCTCGAGAAGGTGACGAAGGCGCCCATGTCCGAGGTGGCTTCGATCAGGTCGGCAGCAGGTTTGAGCGGATGGCCGCTGATGGTCGCCAGACGCTGCACCGCCAGGGCCTGATAGCTGGGGTCGGCGTTGATCCCGGTGCCGATGGCAGTGCCGCCGAGGTTCACCTCGACCAGCAGCTGCGGCGCGATCAGGCGCAGGTGCTCAAGGTCCTCGCCGAGGGTCGTGGCAAACGCGCGGAACTCCTGGCCGAGGGTCATGGGCACTGCGTCCTGCAGCTGGGTGCGGCCCATCTTGAGGATGTGCGCAAATTCCCCCGACTTGCCGGCAAAGGCTTGTACCAGGCTGTCGAGGCTGGCCAGCAGGGTGTCATGACCCAGCAGCAGGCCCAGGCGAATGGCGGTCGGGTAGGCGTCGTTGGTCGATTGCGCCATGTTCACGTCGTTGTTCGGGTGCAGGTGGCGATACTCGCCCTTGGCGTGGCCCATGTATTCCAGGGCCAGATTGGCGATCACTTCATTGGCATTCATGTTGGTCGAGGTGCCGGCGCCGCCCTGAATCATGTCGACGACGAACTGGTCGTGGTGCTCGCCACGGACCAGGTGCGCGCAGGCCTGACTGATCGCCGTGTGCTTGGCGCCGCTGAGATGGCCGAGTTCTCGGTTGGCGTCCGCCGCCGCCTGCTTGACCATGGCCAGTGCCACCACCAGTTTTGGAAAGTGCGACAGCGGCACGCCGGAGAGGTGGAAGTTGCGCACCGCGCGCAGCGTCTGGATGCCGTAGTAGGCGTCAGCGGGTACTTCGAGGGAGCCAAGCAGGTCTTTTTCGAGGCGGAAAGATGCAGCGGAGGACATGAGGATTCTCATCCGAGAGAAAAGCGGCGTTTGCCGCGAAGGCCGCTACCATAGGGTTTCCGCGGGTTCTGCGGCCAATGCCGTTAAACGCTGGGTCATGCGTGATCGGCATAGCGGTGGTGTGACGTCCTTCAGCTGAGAAGCGTTATTGCTGCCCATCAGCACCCTATTGATTGCTCCGGGAGTCGGCATGAACATCGAAACCAAGTGGCTGGAGGATTTGGTCGCCCTGGCCGCGACTCGAAGTTTTTCCCAGGCAGCGGAGCGACGCTTCGTCACCCAGCCAGCCTTCAGTCGGCGCATTCGCAGCCTGGAAAACTGCCTTGGGTTGACCTTGGTGAACCGCGCCAAGACGCCGGTCGAGCTGACCGAGGCGGGCCAGCTGTTCCTCGTCACCGCACGCAACATGATCGATCAGATCGGCGAGGTGGTGCATTACCTGCACAACCTCGAGGGGCAGCGCGGCGAGGTGTTGCAGATTGCCGCTGCGCATTCGCTGGCGCTGGGCTTCTTTCCCGAGTGGCTGGCGCGTCTGCATCAGGACGGTGTGCCGGTGAACAGCCGACTGGTCGCGACCAATGTCGGTGAGGCGGTGCACTCGCTGCGCGAAGGCGCCTGCGACCTGATCCTCGCTTACTACGACCCAGACGCCGCGCTGCAAATGGATCCTGAGCTGTTCCCGTCCCTGTCGCTGGGCCGCACCGAAATCGTTCCAGTGTGCGCGGTCGATGCCGCTGGCGAGCCCCTGTTCGACCCAGACAGCGGGCAGAGCGTCCCGCTGCTGGCCTACAGCGCTGGCGCCTCGCTCGGCCGTTCGGTCAATTTGCTGTTACGCCAGCGCGGCCTGCGCTCTTCCACGGTGTACGAAACGGCCATGGCCGACAGTCTGAAAAGCATGGCCATGCAGCGCCTCGGCCTGGCCTGGGTGCCGCGACTGAGCGTGACTGCCGAGCTGGAGCGCGGCGAACTGGTGGTTTGTGGCGGCGAGCACTGGCGCGTGCCGCTGGAGATTCGCCTGTACCGCTGCGCGTTGGTACGCAAGGCACCGGTTCGCCTGCTTTGGCGCAAGCTGGAAGCAGGCGCGGGGCAGGGCGTTGAGGGCGTGCTGAAAGAGTGAAAGCAGGCCGGACTCATCGGCACAGGATGAGTCCGGGCGATCCTGCTAGATGTTCATCACGATTCGGCCTTCGATGGTGCCGGCGCGCATCTGGTCGAAGATCTGGTTGATGTCGTCGAGTTTGCCGCTGTGGATGGTCGCCTTGACCAGGCCTTCGGCGGCGAAATCCAGGGCTTCCTGCAGGTCCGCGCGGGTGCCGACGATGGAGCCGGTGATACTGATCGCCTTCAGCACCACGTCGAAGATCGGCGTCGGAAAGTCGCCTGGCGGCAGCCCGACCAACGCCACGGTGCCGTGCCGCCGTGCCATGCCGATGGCCTGGCCAAAGGCGCTGTTGGACACGGCCGTGACCAGCACGCCGTGGGCGCCACCGATGTCGCGCTGGATCACCTCGACCGGATCTTCCGTTCGCGCGTTGATGGTGAGGCTGGCGCCCAGTTTTTTCGCCAACTCCAGCTTGGCGTCGTCAACATCAACCGCAGCCACGTGCAGGCCCATCGCCTTGGCGTATTGCACTGCGACGTGACCGAGCCCGCCAACTCCGGAAATCACCACCCACTGTCCCGGTCGTGCGTTGGTCACTTTAAGGCCCTTGTAGACCGTCACGCCCGCGCAGAGAATCGGCGCAATCTCGTCAAAGGCCACCTCTTTGGGTAGAAGCCCCACGTAGTTCGGGTCGGCGAGGACGTATTCGGCGTAACCACCGTTGACCGAGTAACCGGTGTTCTGCTGTTCAGTACACAGCGTTTCCCAGCCGGTCAGGCAGTGCTCACAGCAGCCGCAGGCACTGTACAACCAGGGCACGCCGACCCGGTCACCTTCCTTGACCCGGCTGACGCCACTGCCCACTGCAGCTACGTAGCCAACGCCCTCATGCCCGGGAATGAACGGCAGCGGCGGACGTACAGGCCAATCGCCTTCGACGGCGTGCAGGTCGGTGTGGCAGACGCCACAGGCCTCGATCTTCACCAGGATCTGCCCTGGGCCGGGTAGGGGCACCTTCACTTCTTCGATGCGCAGCGGTTCACCGTAGGCGTGGGCCACGGCGGCTTTCATGGTCTGGTTCATGGCTGTCTCCTTGCGATCGGAACGCCGAGTCTGCGCCCGGTCTGATGACCGGACCATTGACCTCCGGCAAGCCAACAAACTTTTTCCGGCCGTTTCAGATGACCGGTCGCAGGTGCCGGGGGCTGGGGCGTGCGTTATACTGCGCGGCCTTTGGTCGGGCCGGTTCCGACCCTGTTCCTGCACGGCCGCGCTGTTTTCAGCGCGGCCGTTGTTCCTGATGCGCCTAGGCGCCGAAGAGAGGCACGACGATGACCGCACTGGTAGGCGTGATCATGGGCTCCAAGTCCGATTGGTCCACCTTGAGCCACACCGCAGATATGCTGGAAAAGCTCGGCATTCCGCACGAAGTCACCGTGGTGTCTGCACACCGCACGCCCGACCTGCTGTTCCAGTACGCCGAACAGGCTGAATCCCGCGGTTTGCGCGTGATCATCGCGGGCGCCGGTGGTGCCGCGCACCTGCCGGGCATGTGTGCCGCCAAGACTCATCTGCCAGTGCTTGGCGTGCCGGTGCAGTCATCGATGCTCTCGGGTGTGGATTCGCTGCTGTCGATCGTGCAGATGCCGGCAGGCGTGCCGGTCGCCACGCTGGCCATCGGCAAGGCGGGCGCGATCAATGCCGCGTTGCTGTCGGCCAGCATCCTGGGCCACGAATTCCCCGAGTATCACGCCGCGCTGAAGAAATTTCGCGACGAGCAGACCCAGACCGTGCTCGACAATCCGGACCCGAGGGACGCGTAATGAAGATCGGCGTGATCGGTGGCGGCCAGCTGGGCCGCATGCTTGCCCTGGCAGGCACCCCGCTGGGCATGAACTTCGCTTTTCTCGACCCCGCTCCGGACGCTTGCGCGGCGGCCTTGGGCGAGCATCTGCGTGCGGACTATAACGATCAGGACCACCTGCGGCAGTTGGCCGACGAGGTCGATCTGGTGACCTTCGAATTCGAGAGCGTGCCGGCCGAGACTGTCGCCTTCCTGTCGCAGTTCGTGCCGGTCTATCCGAGCGCCGAGGCGCTGCGTATCGCTCGTGACCGCTGGTTCGAAAAGTCCATGTTCAAAGACCTCGGCATCCCGACGCCGGAGTTTGCCGATATCCAGTCCCAGGCCGATCTTGACGCCGCGGCCGCCAACATCGGCCTGCCGGCCGTGCTCAAGACCCGCACCCTGGGTTATGACGGCAAAGGCCAGAAGGTCCTTCGCAAACAGTCCGACGTTACCGACGCCTTCGCCGAACTGGGCAGCGTGCCGTGCATCCTCGAAGGCTTCGTGCCATTTACCGGGGAAGTGTCGCTGATTGCGGTGCGCGGGCGTGACGGCGAGACCTGCTTTTACCCGCTGGTCCACAACACCCATGAAAACGGCATCCTGCGGCTGTCGGTGGCGAGCACCCATCATCCGCTGCAAGCGCTGGCCGAGGATTATGCCGGCCGCGTGCTGAACGAGCTGGATTACGTCGGCGTGCTGGCCTTCGAGTTCTTCGAGGTCGACGGTGGGCTCAAGGCCAACGAGATCGCGCCGCGCGTGCATAACTCCGGTCACTGGACCATCGAAGGCGCCGAGTGCAGCCAGTTCGAAAACCACCTGCGCGCTGTAAGTGGCTTGCCGCTCGGCTCGACGGCAAAGGTCGGCGAGAGCGCCATGCTCAACTTCATCGGTGAAGTGCCGGACGTGGCCAAGGTGATCGCGGTCGAGGACTGCCATCTGCATCATTACGGCAAGGCGTTCAAGGTCGGACGCAAGGTCGGTCATGCCACGCTGCGATGCCCGGACCGCTCCACGCTGGATCGGCAGATCACTGCCGTCGAGTCGCTGATCGCCCGCGACTGACCGTCCGGCCGTCCGGCCGTCTGGCTTGCTGCTTTACGCGGCGAACTGGCTGACTCGCCTCAGGTCCGAGAATACGTAACGCCTATTTTCGGACTTGAGGAGATTGCCCATGGGCATCATCGGAACCATCATCATCGGCCTGATCGTAGGCCTCATCGCACGCTTCCTGAAGCCCGGCAACGACAGCATGGGCTGGATCATGACCATCCTGCTGGGTATTGGCGGTTCGCTGCTGGCTACGTACGGCGGCCAGGCGCTCGGTCTGTATGAGGCGGGCGAAGGTGCGGGCTTTATCGGTGCGGTAGTCGGTGCGATTATCCTGCTGGTCATCTACGGCATGGTCACCAGCCGTAAACATTGATTCGTCGGGGCCGTGCCCGGCGGCCCCATTCCCACAGCTTTCGGTTGTCATGCGCCCTTTAATTCTGCTCGTCCTTCTGTGCTGCGTTTCCGTCACCCATGCCGCCCCGGCGGAACTCGACTGGCTTGAGCTGATGCCGGCTGAGGATCGTCAGGCGCTGGAAGAGATGCCGGAAATCGAGCATGACTCGCCAGAAAACGATGGATTCAGCGATCAAGGCGCTCTCAAGCAGGGTGCTGGTCTGCCCGCGGTGATGTACTCCGCCAAGACCGTGCCGGCGCTCAACGGCAAGCTGATTCGCCTGGGTGGCTATCCGGTCCCGCTGGAAACCGATAGCCAGGGCCGCAGTACCGAGTTCTTTCTGGTGCCTTATCCGGGCGCCTGCATCCATGTCCCACCGCCACCGCCCAATCAGATCGTGATGGTCCGCTATCCTGCCGGGATCATGCTGGACGATATCTATGCTCCGCTTTGGGTAGATGGCACGTTGCAGATCGAACCGGTCAGCAATGACCTGGCGGACGCGGCCTACGCGATCTCGGCCGCTGAGGTAAAGCTGGTAGACGAAAGCGATCTTTAGCCGATGAAGCGACCGTTGTCTCCTTCACAGCACAAGGCTTTCGCAGAGCTGGCGAAGCAGATCGAGGGCATCGATGAGGCGGTATACCAGGCTTTCGATAGGGATCCGCTGGAACCGATCATCGGTCTAGGGCCGGCCGACGCCCCCCTTGCGTTCTTTGAGCGTGATCCGGGGCGTGAGGAAGTGCGCTACGGTGAGCCCTTCATCGGTGGCGGTGGGCAGCTGGTGCGGCGCGGGCTTTATCGGCATCTCCACGGCGCAGACATGCCGGATTTCGAGGCCAGCCGCTGCGTGGGTGAAGGGTTTTCTGGATCAACACGGTGCCCTACAAACCGCTCGGTAACCGCGCCTGGTCGATGGCCGTAAAGCGTCGGTTTCATCCATTGATGCGCCAGTTGCTGGTCAACAACTGGCAGGGCCGCGACATCATCACGCTGGGACGTGAAGCGTTTCTCTGGTTTGGTCTGGATCAGCCACGCGAAGTGCGCCAGGAGCTTGAGGCATTCTGGCAACGAGACGACCGTTTCACCGGGCATTTCGATCTCGAACTGACGACGGGGACGGGCAGTGGGCGCGCTTTTCGCCTGCATCCGCTGCCACACCCATCACCGCGCAACCTGACCTGGTTCAAGCGGTTTCCTGAGCTGTTGCAATTACGTCTGCAGCAGTTGCTCGGCTGACACCCTCAGCCCTCGGTGCTGTGGCGTTGTACGAAGCGGCGATCGAGATGATCTTTCAGGCGGCCGAGCACTCGGCCTTCGGCCGCGACCCCACCCCAACTCAGCAGTGCCCCATGCTGGCCATCAGAGAGCAGTGCGAGACTGTGCGACTGGGGGTGATAGTGGCGCAGTGGTTGGCCAATCGAGGCTCTTGTGAGATTGGTAGCCAGCACACTCGCCTGGCGCACTGCATGGACGCCGTTGTGAACGGCGCCCGGCAGGCTGGCGCAATCGCCGCTGGCGAACACGTGGGGATGCGAGCGACTCTGCAGCGATGCGGATATCTCGATGAAGCCACGCCGGTCCACGCGCAGGCCCGATTCGCGCAGCCAGCCGAGCGGGCTGGGACCTGTGGCGACGATCAGGCGTCGTCCGCGCCAGCGCACCTGACCCTCGCCGACGAGGGTGCTGCCATGTACGGTCTGGATCGGGGTGTGCTCATGGACCTGCACCTTGGCTTCCTGCAGGTGCCGCAGGGCCAGCCGCCTGAGGCGCGGCGAGTGGCCGGCAAGCAGGTCGTCTGCGCAGAACAGATCGATCGCCGGCACCCGCCCGGCCATGGCCAAGGCCAGTTCCACACCCGCTGCACCGCCCCCGACTATGCCCACAGGCTCGGGAATCTCCTGCCACTGTTGCCAGCGGCGAATGAAGTCGGCGAACGGCTTGACCGAGAGCAACTCCATGCCGTCATCGGTCTGTTCCGGCAGCCAGGGCAGAGAGCCCAGATTCAATGACAGCCAAGTACTGCGCAGCGTCTCGCCGGTAGCCAGGAGCAGCTCTGGTGTTTCGGGAAGCAGGGCCACCAAAGTGCCTTGGATGAATTCAACCTCGGCTGCGGCGCACAGTTTGGGCAGCGCAACGCGGCAGTCGCGCGTCTGGTAATGCTCGGCGATCAGGCCGGGCATCATTCCTGAATACCAGGCGTGCGGCTCGGCCGAGACCAGCCCGATCCGGCCCGCCGGGCGGTCACGGCTGGCCCATTGGCGCAGGACCCCAAGGTGGCTGTGTCCGCCGCCGGCCAGTAGGACATCGAAGTCGGCGTTCATAGCGGTTCAGCACAAGGCGGACGCAGACGTGGCGCGAACTGGCCGGGACCCGTCTTCGGCAGCGTGGCTTCCATGGCAAAAGTCCTCCAGAGCATTGCGACTGGCCGGCAGGCTTTGCATCAGCCCCAGTCATCGACCGGCTGGGGATGGTGCTCGCTTGCAGTATAGATTCAATGCGTCCGGTTGCCCGGATCCTGGCTGACGGCAGGCGGCCGGACCGCTCAGACCGTTTCGACGCTGATCGAGACGCTCAGGGTATGGCGTGCGTTGGCCTCGAGCTGGACTGCATCGCCCATGACGTTTGCCGTTTCGATGCACAGCATGCGTTGCCAGGCGTCGTCGGCGAACTGGGATAGCCGTTGCGCCTTGGCGATCCAGGGGTTCCACAGAACGGCAGAGCGTGAGCCATGCGTCTCGAGCATGATCCGTCGCTTTAGGCCCGGGTCGAGCAGGCTCAGCCTCGAAGGAAGATCCAGATAGATGCGGTCGGTCTCACCGGCGAATGCCAGGTCGCCCTGTTGCTGTCGCTGCTGCCAGTCTTCCAGAGTTTCGATATAGGGGCATCCGTCCAGGCCCTCGACCGTCACCTGATGGATGTCACTGATGGTGAAGTAGCTGTGCAAGGCCTGTGACAGTGCAACTGCCGTATCGCTGCGGTTGTGGCTGGTCAGCGACAGGTGCAGGCCCTTGCTGTCCAGGCAGACCTGCAGGCTCAGCTCGACAGCATGCGACCAGCCGGGCAAATCAGGGTTGGCGTTGCAGGTAAACAGCAGCGTGACGCTGTCGGCGTTGCTGTCGCTGCGTGCCATTACCCAGTCGATATTGCGCACCAGCCCATGTGCCGGTGCCGGCTGGCTGCCCTGGTAGCTGTCCTGAATCGGCCGTGGGTTGCGCGCCAGATCACCAAACCAGGGCCAGCAGACCGGTACGCCGCCCCGCACTGACTGACCGGATTGAAACGCGGCTTGCTCGCTGAGCCAGATGACTGGTGGTGCATCGCCCTGTCGATAACTGAGTAGCTGGGCACCTTGCTCGGCGACGACCGCTTCTGCGTCGCCGTATCGAATCCGCCAGCAGGCGAGTTGGTCCTTTTCGATGCGCTGAATGTCGACGGGCATGGGCAGTCTCGTTGGCAAATGGGGAGAGTTGAGACCCTGCCGGCGGCCAGGGATTCCGCAGGCTGGCAGGCGTGACGACTGGAGGGCAATGCTGCCGAACGGCCCGCGGCGCAAAGCGACCACGGGCCCATCAGCCCTGTGCCTTCAGCGCCCTTGGCAGGCGTCGACGCGCAACCAGCGCTCCAGCAGCTTGAAGCCCTGCATCAGCACAAAGGCGATGATCAGGTAGATCAGGCCGGCAGTGAGGAACATTTCCTCGTGCATGTAGGTGCGCGCGGCGATCTTGCGCGCCATGCCGGTCAGTTCCAGCAAGGTGATGGTGCTCGCCAGGGCGCTGGCCTTGAGCATCAGGATCACTTCGTTGCTATAGGCGGGCAAACCGATGCGGGTGGCACGCGGCAGGATGACATGGCGCAGGGCCTGATAGCGGGACATGCCCAGCGCGCGGGCCGCCTCGACTTCACCGGCCGGCACGTTCTGAATCGCGCCGCGCAGGATTTCCGCGATGTAGGCGGCGGTGTGCAGCGTCATCGTAATGATTGCGCACCAGTAAGGGTCGCGCAAAAACGGCCACATCCAGCTTTCGCGAACGGCCTCGAACTGGGCCATGCCGTAGTAGACAAGGAACAGCTGCACCAGCAGCGGCGTGCCACGGAAGAAGAAAATGTAGCCGTAAGGCAGGGCACGCACTGCAAGCAGGCGCGAGGACCGGGCGATGCCCAGCGGCAGCGCAAGAATCAATCCGGCCACTACCGAAACACCGACCAGCTGCAGTGTCAGCCAGGCGCCTTCGAGAAAGTCCGGCAGCCACTTGATGAACAATTCCCAGCTCATGCGGCGCTCCTGGAAAAGCCGCGACCGGCACGTCGTTCAAGAAAATACATGCCCGTCATGGCGATCACGGTTAGGCCCAGGTAAATCAGGGCAGCGACGACGAAGAAGGTGAAGGGCTCTTTGCTGGCGGTGACGGCAATCTGCGAGCTGCGCATGATTTCTTCCAGGCCGATGACCGAAACCAGCGCGGTATCCTTCATCAGGATCATGAACAGGTTGCCCAGGCCGGGAAGGGCCAAGCGCCACATCTGTGGCAGGATCAGTCGCAGGAAAATCCGCCGTTTGCCCAGACCCAGTGCCAGACCGGCTTCGCGATGGCCTTTGGGAATGGCCAGCAGCGCGCCCCGGAACACTTCGGTGGCATAGGCGCCGAAACACAGGCCGAGAGCGATGGTACCGGCCGCGAAGGGGCTCAAAGCCAGATTCTCGATGCCGAAGATCTCGCCGATGCCGCGCACCAGGCCGATGGTGCCGAAATAGATCAGCAGTACCCAGAGCAGCTCGGGTACGCCGCGAACGATGGTCGAATAGGTGCCGCCCACCCAGCGCAGGGTGGCGTATGGCGATGTCTTGGCAAGTGCACCGAGCAAGCCCAGCACCAGGCCCAGGGCCAGGGATGCAAGAGCCAGCTGAATGGTCATCCAGGTACCGGCGATCAGCGCCGGACCGAATCCATGAAGGTCGGGAATCATATGGGCTCAAACACCAAAGCCCGACCTACCCATACGGCGGCCGGGCTTTGATTCAGACGGATCAGTAGATGTTGAAAGGGAAGTACTTGGCGTTGATCTTCTCGTAAGTACCGTCGGCTCGGATTTCAGCCAGCGCCTTGTTCAGCTTCTCGCGCAGCTCATCGTTGCCCTTGCGCACGGCGATGGCGATCTTGTCATTGTCGAACACCGGCTCACCCTTGAACTCGAAGTCCTTGCCAGCATCGCTCTTGAGCCATTCCCACTGCACGAACGAGTCGGCGAGGATGCCGTCGACGCGGCCGGAGGCCAGATCGAGGTAAGCGTTTTCCTGGGTGTCGTAGAGCTTGATGTCGACCACGTCGTCCATGTTGTCTTCGAGCCAGGTGCCGGCGATGGTAGCCCGCTGGGCACCGATGGTCTTGCCGTCCAGGTAGCTCTCGTCAGTCTTGAAGTCGACCGACTTGGGCGCTACGAACTGCAGCTTGTTGGTGTAGTAGTGGTCCGTGAAGTCGACCGCTTGCTTGCGTTCCTCGGTGACCGACATCGAGGCGGCGAGGAAGTCGAACTTGCCGGCGTTCAGCGCGGGGATGATGCCGTCCCAATCTGAGGTCACCACTTCGCACTCCACTTCCATCTTCGCGCACAGGGCGTGGGCGATGTCGAGGTCGAAGCCGACCACTTGGCCGCTGGCATCGATCAGGTTGAAGGGAGGGTAGGCGCCCTCGGTACCGATGCGCAGCTTGTCAGCGGCGAAGGCGTTGGCGCCGAGCATCAGGGTGGCGGCGGCAGTCAGCAGAATCTTCTTATAGCTTTTCATGCGATGTGTTGCTCCATTAGCGATGGCTGGACATGAACTGTTTACAGCGTGCCGATTGGGGATTGTCGAACACCTGCTCCGGCGTTCCTTGCTCTTCGACCAGGCCCTGGTGGAGGAAGACGACCTCACTGGAAACCTGCTTGGCGAAGTTCATTTCATGGGTGACCAGCAGCATGGTACGACCCTCATCGGCCAGCGACCGGATCACAGTAAGCACTTCTTGTACCATTTCTGGGTCGAGTGCCGAAGTGGGCTCGTCGAACAGGATCACCTGTGGCTGCATCGCCAGGGTCCGGGCAATCGCCGCTCGTTGCTGCTGACCACCGGAGAGCTGGTTCGGGTAGACGTGACGCTTGTCGGCGATGCCCACCTTGGCCAGCAGTGCCTCGGCCGTTTCGGTGGCTTCGGCCTTGCTCTGGCCCAGCACGCGACGTGGCGCCTCGATGATGTTGTCGAGCACGCTCATGTGCGGCCAGAGATTGAAGTTCTGGAATACGAAGCCGAGCTTGCTGCGCATCTGGTTGATCTGCTTGGCATCGGCAGCGACCAGATCGCCGTCTTTGGCGCGTTTTAGGCGCAACGCTTCGCCAGCGACGATGATCTCGCCCTCATTGGGATTTTCCAGCAGATTGATGCAGCGCAGAAAGGTCGATTTTCCTGAGCCGGACGAGCCGAGGATCGAGATGACATCGCCGTCGCGGGCGGTCAGCGAGATGCCCTTGAGAACTTCCAGATCGCCGTAGCGCTTGTGCAGATTGCGGATTTCCAGTGCGGGTATGGCCTCGGCCATAGAGCTTCCTCTTCTCGAAACAGGTCATCGCCTGGTCCGTTTCTATGTAAATTGCGCTCCGGCCAACTGCTCGCCGTCCTGGCGAGGCGCAAACCTAGCATGGGAGGGGGCATGCGCCAAGCGCGGCGCGGCCCCGAGTGCTGTGACCGGCCAGTCACTTCGCTTGCCGCGGCCAATGTGCCTTTACCTGTATAGATGAAGTTGACCTCGCTTGCCCGATACAGCCTCAGACCCGGATAACAACCGCCGGCCGAACCCTGGTAACGGGGCCGGCCGGGTGTCGATGCGAGCGCGGCTAGGACGGCTCGCTCTTGGGCAGATCGGGATCGCCTGTGAGCATCTCGTCATGCTCGCCCATTTTCCACGGCAGGCTGCCGGGCGAGATGTGCAGGAAGTGCAGGTACTTCTCGAACTGGTCGAGGATGTCGCTGATGATGTCGGCCTGGTCATAGCCATAGATGTCGTAGTGCTGTCCGCCGCGGCGTAGGAAGACCTCGGCCCGGAAGTACTGCTCGTCGGTGTCCGGCCCCTCGGACAGGGCGAACGCTGGCATGGCATACCCGACAGCGCGGATCTCATAGACGAAATCCACCTGGTCCTCTTTGATTACTTCCAGATAGACCCGCGAATTGGCCTCGTCCGAGTGCACTTCGGCCGTCCACTCCTGGCCGCCAAGCTCGCGCTGCACTCGACGCATGGCCTTGAGTACGGTGCTGCCCATGAACGCATCGACCTGCTCGCGATCAGGAAAACTGACCAGGCCGGCCAGCCGCTTCTTCCACAGGCCGGGCCCGGCATTGCTGGCCAGTCGGCTGCTCTGCATATGGTTCTGCAGACTGGTTTCATGGTGCCCTTCGATCACCAGCGCGCGCCACATGCCCAGCGCGGCAATCATCATGATGATGGCGAAGGGTAGGGCACTGGCAATGGTCATGGTTTGCAGCGCGCTAAGCCCGCCCGCCAGCAACAGCGCGGAGGCGACTACGCCCTCGATGCTGGCCCAGAAGACCCGCTGCCAAACGGGCGTATGAATTGCGCCACCGGCTGCCAGGGAGTCGATTACCAGCGAGCCGGAGTCGGAGGAGGTTACAAAGAAGGTTATGATCAGCACCACCGCCAGAAAGGAGGCGATGGAGGTCATCGGCAGCAGCTCGAACAGTTTGAACAGGGCGATGGCGTTGTCCGCCTGCACGTCGGATATCAGCGAGGTGTAACCCTCGACCATGATCAAGTGCAGCGCGGTATCACCGAATACCGAGAACCAGAGAAAGGTGAAGATGGTCGGCACGAACATCACGCCGAAGACGAACTGGCGAATGGTCCGGCCGCGACTGATCTTGGCGATGAAGAGGCCGACGAAGGGCGACCAGGCGATGGTCCAGCCAAAGATGAACAGCGTCCAGTTGCCGATCCAGTCGCTGCGGCTGTAGGCCTGAAGGTTAAAGGTCCGTTCGATGATGTTGTTCAGGTAGCTGCCGGTGTTCTGCAGGAAGGTCTCGAGGATAAAGATGCTCGGCCCGACCAGGAATACAAACACCATCAGCCCGATCGCCAGGACCATGTTCAGCAGCGACAGGTTCTTAACGCCCTTGTCCAGGCCGGCAACCACCGAGCAGATCGCCAGACCGGTGATGATCGCGATAGCGATGATCTGGACGTTGATGCTGATCGGTATCGAGGGCCAGAGGTTGTTGACGCCCGCATTGATCTGAGTGACCGACAATCCGAGTGTCGTGGCGATGCCGAACAGGGTGCCGAGAATCGCAAAGACATCCACAACATGACCGATCGGGCCGTAGATGCGCTCGCCGATGATCGGGTAGAGCGCCGAACGCATGGACAGCGGCAAGCCGTGGCGGAACGAAAAATACGCCAGGACCAGTCCGGTCAGCCCATAAATCGCCCAGATATGGAAGCCCCAGTGGAAGAAGGCGATCTGCATCGCCTGCTTGGCGGAATCAACCGTTTCCGCCGCGCCCGCTGGTGGCGACGCATAGTGCAATACCGGCTCGGCGACGCCGAAAAACAGCAGTGCGATGCCGTATCCAGCTGAAAACAGCATCGCAAACCAGGCCGGAAAGCTGTACTGCGGCTCGGCGTGGTCGGGGCCCAGCTTGATGCTGCCCCAGGGCGTCATGGCGATGCCGACGATGAACACCAGAAAAAACGCCACCGAGAGCATGTAGAACCAGCCGAAATTGGTGGTGATGAAGGCCAGCGTAGAGCTGAACACCTCGCCGGCCAGATCCGGGTTGCTCATCGTGCCTATGACGAGAAGGAGCGTGACGACCACGGCGGGGATGAAGACGGGGAAAAGGATGATGGCCTTGGGTAGCTTTTTGTTTGCTTCCATGTGTTTTCTGGCCTCTGGCTGGCTGGACACGGGGGACGGAAACGCGCAGGGACGCCTCGAAGCGAAACCGATATCAGAAGGGTAGACGGTGTTTGGCCAGGGAATACTCACCAGAAATTGCTGTTGCGGAGCGTTTAAGGCTCAAGGAAGTCGCCAGCCCTCTGCCGGATGGACGAGCTTTCCCGAGCCCAGGTAGAGCTTTCGCCGCTGCACTGTCGTGTTGCGGTGCGCCAGGCCTGCTGGCGGGCGCGCAGGAGAGCGTCCACAGATCTGGTTCGCCTCGTTGGCCTCCAGCTCCCCCCGGCTGTGCTAGACGGCCATGCTCTTGATGCGCGATTGCCTGCTATAAAACGCCTGAATAGCCCACACAACGCCTATGAACAGCATCCCCGTGCCAAGCGCTTCGGCAGTAGACGGCCAGCGTTGCGAAATGAGCAGACCCAGTGCCGTCGCGTAAAGGGTTTCACTGGCGATCAACTGACCGCTGAGCGCGAGGGGTAGCCTGCGAGTTGCAACTGACCATGCCCACGCCGCAGCCAGTGTGGCGCCGAGGCCTTGCACCATTCCACTGATTATCAGCGCCTGAGTTCCGGCCACTTCGCCTGGCTGTATAGCGAAGTTGGACAGCTCCAAGTAGAGCCCAACCGGGATAAAGACCAGCATTTCAACGGCGCAACTGAAAATCAGCATGGCCGACCACAGCATCGGTGACATCTTTGGGCGTTTGGCCAAAGCGCTTTCATTGAACAGGCCGAACCCCGTCCAAAAGGCAATAGCGACCAGTGATGCAAGCAGCCCAAACAGTATTGAGCCTGTTGGGCGGTCCACCATCGCCCCGCTTGCGTTGAACACGCTGTAGTTGACCACCCCTATCCCAAGGGCTGCCATCACCAGCGGGCCGGCAATTGCGCGCCAGGGGATGCTGGAGCTTCGCAAGTTAGCAGTGATGGCGAGCACTATCGGGACGGAGCCCATCATGACCGGAGGAATCACCGGACCTGCAGCCAATACCGCCGTGGTGATCAGAAAGAAGAAGCCGATATAGCCCAGGAACCCCAGCAGCGCGGCCCATGCCCAGTCGTTCAGCCGCAACTGTCGAACTTCACGACGGTAGATGAACAGCACTATCGCGCTGCCCACGCCGGCAAAGGCGTAGCTCACCACGGCCAGATCGAAAACGCTGTAATCGCCAACCAGTTGCGGAAAGATAAAGAGCAGTGACCAGGAAAAGGTCGCAGCTATTGCTGCCAGCAGGCCGAGTGTCATGCGCTCTTCTCCCGTGATTCCTGTTGCTGGATCCAGCTCTGAGCCATCCTTCGAGCTGTATCGAATACCGGCGTGTCCTGGCTCATCGAACCGCTGACAAAACTGCCCTCCAGCAAGATAAACAGGCCTTCAGCCGCTATATCAGGGTCCCGTACACCGGCGCTCGCGGCCAACGCCGAGAGATTCTCGCGAATCCCCTGTTTATGCCGACTGACTGCCAGGCGCACAGGATGGTCCGGCTGCGGGAACTCAGCCGCACTGTTGACAAACAAGCACCCGCGCCCGCTGTCTCGCAGAAGAAAGCGCTCATAGAGGTCGAAAAAAGCAAGCATGCTGCTGACCGGATCGGGCTGCTTCGCCAAGGTGCGCGCTACCTCTTCACGCCAGCGCCGGTCGCGCTCATCAAGACAGGCCACTATCAAGGAATCTTTGGATGGGAAGTGGCTGTAGAGCGTCATCTTGGTAACGCCGGCCAAAGAGGCAATGGCCGTTACCCCAGTGATATGCACACCGTGCGATAGGAACAGTCTCAGCGCCGAATCAATCAAGCGCGTTCTGGTTTTGTCCATGGTGCAGGTCTCAGCGTGGTGACAGCTGAAACTATACTGACCGGTAAGGTTGAGGTTTGCCCAAATACGACCTGGGTTCTGGCTGTTACGACAAGGACAAGAAGCGGTGACCAGGCGGCAGTGGAGAGCCTCACCCATCTGGGTCTGGTCATTGGCCATGAGACGGCGAGCAATACCGTGCTGGGCCGCTCACGCGGCGCGAAAGTCAGCCTTCTCTGTTGAGCGCTGCTGCGCCTTGGTGCGTGGGGGTGAGCCGGCGGTCAGGGGCTCGGTCCGGTCGGAGCGGTTTAGGGGGTATTTCTGGCCAAGGAAAAGCCCCTTAGCAACAGGCGCAGCCAGTCGGGCTTCCAGCTCAACGTCAATGACAGCGTGAAGGCGGAGGCGCTGAGCAGCAGCGCCCAGAGCACCGCTCCGAAACCGCTGCCCTGTATCTTCAGCAGAATCACCAGCGCAGCGGTAAGGCACGTTACCGCAACGAACAATCGAGCAAACTGACCCGCAGGCGAGGCTGCATGGGCCAGCGGATCGACAGCCTTGCGATGCGGCGCCTGGGAGAGTGCCAACAGGGCGAAGGCGAAATAGCACAGCGCGAATGCCAACATCGAGGCGAGCAGTTCAGGCATGAGGCGGCTCGATCCGTGAAGGGCGCGAGGCGGGTGGTGCGCTGATCTGGGCCCTTCGAATTCGTCGCGACGCCAGCAGGCAGAGCCCAGCGAGTACCAGCAGCATCATGTCCATGCCTGCAACGGCGGCAGATCCGGAAAACAGGCTGAGCGGCAGTAGAAAAGCGGTGGTGAGTGCATTAAGCGCCACCGCTGTAACAGCCAGTACGGCAGCACATTGCAATTGCTGGCGCCACGCCTGCGCCGGGTAACACGCAGCGTGGGCCAGTGCCAGAAGCCAGCTCAAACAGAACGCCCAAATCTCCAGCTCTGCGCGACTTTGGCCAAACCATTCACTGCCAGCGGGCAGCAGCCGGTTTGTGACGAAGAAGGTCAGCGTTGCGATCATCAGTCCTGGGCCGGCCGTCACGCTGACAGCGTCGACCACCCGAGTGCCGATGCGTCCCTGACGTTCATGCCTGGCGCGCCGCGAGCCGGACCAGAACAGCAGGCCGGTGCCGATCAGCACACAGCCACTCATGCCACCGATGAAATAGAGCCAGCGCAGCGTCCAATGCTCGAACTGGATGAAATGCAGGCCGGTCAGAAAGCGCTGCACGCCAGCAACGGGGGCCGCCGAGTGCTGGTGCAGCAGCTCACCCGTGGTGCCGTCAAACGTCAGCCGATCGACATTCATCGTCACCTCGTTGGCATGGGAGCGGCGAAACTCGACATAGGCGTTACGGTCGCCTGGATGCCAGACCCGCACGAAGTAAGCTTGGCCAGGCGTGCCGCTCCTTTCCCAAACTTCTTTTGCGCTCGTCAGCATTCTGTCCAGCGACGCGATCTCTGCGGTCAGTCCGGATGCCGGGCGTGAGTAATTACCCAGTGCCTCCAGCTGGAGCTGCGCCCGGCCTTGTGGATAGAGGGTCTGGGTGATTCCGGGGAAATAGATCGAATAGAAAATGATCAGCCCCGACAGGCTGATGCCGAAGTGAAACGGCAAGACCAGCACACCGGTCAGGTTGTGCAGATCTAGCAGTTTGCGCTGCAGTCGCTTGTGCGGTCGAAACGTGAAGAATTCGGCGATCAGCTTCCGATGCGCGACGATGCCGGACGTCAGTAGCACCAGCATGCCCATTCCGGCCGCGCCAACCAGCCAGTAGCCGATGCTGCGCCAGCCCAAGTGCAGGCTGAAGTGGAAGGGAAACAGGAACCGGGTGCCGGCCCAGCTGCCCTGGTCGGCCAACAGTTCACCGGTACGCGGATCGATATGACGGCGCACGGCATCTTGTTGTGGGCGCCGGTAGTCAAGCTGAAGCGTCGGCACGCGCGGTGTCGGCAGGCTGATGCTCCAGACAGGAGCGTCCTGCGCCAGTTGGCGCGCATGAGGGACGACGAGCTGGTCAAGCGAGAACTCCACGGGAGGCGGCGGAAGGCGCGTGTCGGGTTGCATCCAGCGGTCGATTTCCCGATCGAAGACTGAAAGCGAGCCGGTCCAGAAGATTGCCAGAAGCAAGCCGCCAAATAGCACGCCCGCCCAGGTGTGGAGCCATGACATCGACTGCCGAAAGCCGCTACCAGGCGCCATTCAGTCTGTCCCCAGCAGGGGAGCTAGCCATTGGCTTAGTGCCCCTCCGATCAGGATGCCTGTCAGCAGCAGCGCCCAGACCCGCCAGAGTCTGGGCTCGCTGAAACTCCAGATGAGCAACACGAGATAGAGAATAAAGCCCAGCATTGCAGCCAGGATTACCGCTTCGCTGCGCGCGATGCTGCCAAACAGGACCAGCAGTTGCGCGCTTGCCGAGGCTAGCGCGACCGTGCAGGCATAGCCGCCACCGATGGCCGCGACAACGCGCAGCGCCAGGCTGGCGCGGCGTGACCATCGATGGCTTGGAACTTGCCTGTCAGGCTTTGTCGCGGCTGCGGCCATGGCCTCAGAAACTGACCTGATAACCGAGGGTGAACGTGCGTCCGCGGCCGTTGAACACTCGCCCGTTGCGGGTCAGGTCCGAGCCGGTATTGGCCGCCTGCGAGTAGTAGGTCAGGTAGTCCTCGTTGAACAGGTTCTCGATCCCCAGGCGGGCTTCGCCGACCGGCAGGCGATAACCCAGCGTGGCATCGACCAGGGTGTATCCATCGAAATCCAGCCCAGGCTGATCGAAGCTTCTGCTGGCGTAGTGGTTGGCCTGCAACAGGCTGTGCAGCTTGTCGTTCCAGTTGGCCTGCCAGCCGATGCCATAGCGATCCGGCGAGATGTTCGCACCATTGAGGTCGGTATCGACCTTGCCGTCATCGTCAGTATCGGACTGGCCGTTGACCTGTGCATACATCAGCTTCAGGCGGTGCGCCTCGGTGATCTGCCAGCCACCGGTGAACTCGATGCCATCGATTTCGGTGCGCTCGCGGCGAACCTGATAGACCCCGCCCACGCTGTCCAGCCGCGATCCGAGTTCGGCATCCGACTCGTAGTAACTGATCTCCGCATCGAACGGGCCGTGGTTCAGGCGAAAGCCGATTTCACGGTTTTCGGTAACGACCGGTTGCAAGTCTAGGAAGTTGTCCACACTGGTTCCCGGAGTGCCGATGCCCCGCAGCACGCGACCGACATCCGGCATGCCGAAGCCTTCCGAGTAGTTGGCGAACAGTTGCGCCCAGTCATTCATTTGCCAGACCACACCGGCGTTGTAGAGCGTTTCCTCGAAGGTCGGGTTGCCACCTTCCACATCAACATTGCCTACCGGTTTGGTCGAAGCGATGGTGCGGAAGCCGTCGACGTCGAGGTCGGCGAATTCATGACGCACCCCCGCGTGGAAGGTCAGCTGGTCGAGGGCGCGGATCTCAGCCTGAAGGAAAGGGGCATAGTTACGGAATACCGTCTCAGGAACCCACTCCCGATCAGTGAGGATCAGCTGCTGGCTGGTAGTGTCCTGCAGCACATCAAGACCGCCGGTGAGCATCAGGCGATTGTCGAGCATGCCGTCGCGGCTGACGGTCAGCTTGCCGCCGATCTTGTCAGACTCGTTCTGCGACTGGTCGAACAGTGTTCCCGCTGGCGCGATGCTGGGGTCCTGGAAAGTGGCGTTCGTGCCGCCACCAAAACGTGCACGAAATCGCTGGGTATAAAGCTGCAGGCCCAGTTCGTTGCCATAGAAATCGGCATGCTTGTAGGACAGGCTGGTGGCCAGCGTTTCGTTCTGAGGAGCCTTGCCCTGCGGGTCGCCTTTGCGCGAAGTGGCGGGAATCTCAGCGTTGGCGTTACCCGGTACGTTGACGTACTCGTGTTCGCCTTCGACTTCGTAACGATTGATCATCAAGCCGATGTTCTGATTGTCATCCAGCCAGTAGCCGAGCTTGAGCAGCAGATCGGTGCCGGTCGAATCCATCACGTCGCCCTGGGTGTCGTCGACGCCGATCAGATCCCCATTGGCGTCGTAGAACATGCCCTGAGTCTGCCAGCTGGCGGCGGCAAGGTAGTCGAGATCGCCCTGGGTGCCTTCAACACGGTAGTCAAGTTTGTAGCCCAGTCCTTCGGACTCGTAGTCTCCGGGTGCGGTAAAGCTGACGCCCGCGTGCTGGCGCAGCGCACCGCTGGCCGGGCGGCGGGTGACATAGTTGATGATACCGCCCGTGGCACCCAGACCGTGCTCGGCACTGGCTCCGTGGATGACTTCGATGCGTTCGACCATCGACAGGTCGATGACGTAACCGTCGCGCTGGCTGTCACGCAGCGGTGTGGACTGTGGTACGCCGTCGATGAGAATCAGCGCCGAGCGGCCGCGGAAAGTCTCGCCTGCGCTGCTCATCTTCTGCCTGCTTGGTGAATAGGACGGGATCAGGTTGCTCAGCACTGCGCCATGATCCGAGGTAATGGCCAGTTGTTGTTCGATCTGTTCGCGGCTGATCACCGTAATTTTCTGTGGCGTCTTGCCGGCCTCGCTGCGGGCGCGTGTCGCGCTGATGGTTACCGCCTCAAGTTCAGCGGCCTTTTCGGCGAAGGCCGGGACGGACAAGAAGGAAATCGACGCGAGCGAAATGGACAGACACAGACAGGATTTGCGGAACACGAGAAGCTCCCGATATTGGTGTTGTTGGGAAATCGGGGCGGGAATGTAAACTAAATGAAAATAATTGGCATTAGCTTTGTCGTCATTCTGACGCCAATGGCCACCTCGCGGGTGTTATCGCCGGGCATTAAGTGCTCTGCCTCGGGCGTTCGCCTCGGGAAGCCATCATTTAAGAGGCGTTGATACAAAATGTAAGCCGGCACTTGGGCCGGATGTCGCGCAGGTCTTCTGGACCTGAGGCGCGCCGGTTCGTGGCGAACATGTCGCGCAGGGCGGGGCGATTGGCTTGACGCGATTGGTGCTGCGAAGAGAGGCTGCTGCTGGGCCGCCGACGAAGAGCTCGTAAGCAGAAAATAAGCGACAGAAAGCAAAAAGGCCCACCGCATGGGTGAGCCTTTTTGTTCGGATTAGTGGTGCCCAGGGACGGAATCGAACCGCCGACACGGGGATTTTCAATCCCCTGCTCTACCGACTGAGCTACCTGGGCAACGGGGCGCTATTAGACGGATTTGCCGTTTGCCTGTCAAGCGTGGCTTTGAAAATATTTAGTTAGAACGGGCATTTAGCGATATATGCAGGCGCTTTGGTCTCTAGGCGCGACAGCAAACCTTGGCGCTGGCTCTTGCTGCGCCAAGGTTGCGAATACCTTATTCGCTCGGCGGCACGTAGCCTTCGGCCTGGGCGTATTCTTCGCCGGAGAGATATTTGTCCATCTCGGTCTGCAGGAATTTGCGGTCCTCGGCGTTCATCATGTTCAGCCTGCGCTCATTGATCAGCATGGTCTGGTGTTTCTGCCAATCGTCCCAGGCCTTCTTCGAGACGTTGTTGTAGATGTCTTCGCCCTTGGCGCCAGGATAAGGCGGGCGCTCCAGGCCGGGCAGTTCTTCTTTGTACTTGCGGCAGTTCACGGTGCGGGTCATGACATCTCTCCTGCGTTCAATTCGGCAGCGGCGCGCTTGAGTAGCGTCTTCACCGGGGCGGCAAGCCCCAGTCGCGGCGGGGTGGCGAGGTTATACCAGAGCCAGTCCGGCTCGGCCACGGCGCCGACTTCTGACGTGACTCTGATCAGCCAGGGCTCGATGGCCAACTGGAAATGACTGAAGGTATGGGTCAGGGTGGCGAGCTCGCGGCGCTGCTGCAATTGCAAGGCGTGACGTGCAGCGAGTGGGTCGAGCGCAGCTAGATCGTCCAGCTCCGGCAGGCTCCAGAGTCCGCCCCACAGTCCCGTAGGTGGGCGGCGATAGAGCAGTATGGCGCCCTCATGGTTGGCCAGCAGCGGCATCAGGGTGCGCTTGCGCGGTAATGTCTTGCGCGGCTTGGGCGTCGGAAAGTCGGTTTCGCGGCCCAGCAGGTGGGCGCGGCAGCCAGTCTTCAGTGGGCAGAGCAGGCAGCTGGGTTTGCTGCGCGTGCAGAGTGTCGCACCCAGGTCCATCATTGCCTGGGTGTAATGGTTGACTCGTGTTTGTGGAGTCAGCCGCTCGGCCACGTCCCACAGCTGCCGGGCTACCTTTGGCTCGCCTGGGTAGCCCTCCAGTGCGGCAAAGCGGGCCAGCACGCGCTTGACGTTGCCGTCCAGAATTGGTGCCCGCAGGCCCATGCTCAGGCTGGCAATGGCGCCGGCAGTGGACCGTCCAATGCCGGGCAGCTCGGCCAGCTGTCCCACGTCCTGCGGAAATTCACCGCCATGCTCGGCAACAACCAGTTTGGCGGTCTTGTGCAGGTTTCGTGCACGGCTGTAGTAACCCAGCCCCGTCCATAGATGCAGAACTTCGTCCTCTGGCGCGCTGGCCAGGGCTTCGACGGTGGGAAGCGCTGCCATGAAGCGGTCGAAGTAGCCGAGCACGGTGCTGACCTGCGTCTGCTGCAGCATGATCTCCGATACCCACACACGGTAGGGCGTGATGCCTTGCTGCCAGGGCAGATCCTTGCGCCCGTGGCGGTCGTACCAGTCGAGAACGGCGACGCTGAACTGCGCGTCGCTCAACGTTTGCTGGGTCATCGATTGAACAGGCCTTTCAGTGCGTCTTTCAATTCAGGACTGACCTTGTCGCCCAGCTTCTCTTCGATGGTCTCGTTGAGCTTGTCTCCGGCGAGCCGGGCGGCGATTTTGCCGAGGCGGTCATTGTCGAAGCGACAGGCCTTAGCGCCCAATTCGAGCGGACCGCGGCAGCGCAACGGCCACTCGATACCGACATACCGTTCATTGACGGCGCAGGCCGGGTCGGGCATGTCGCCCTTATCACCCTCGATCACGAGGCCGATGCGGTAGTCCATGCCGAGCACGCGCAGGTCAACATCGCCCTCGCCGTTCACCGTGAGACCGGGAATGCTGACCTTCAGGTCCGGGTTGCTGGCGACGCCGTTGCGCAGGGTGAGGTTGCCTTTCAGTTCGCGGAATGGCGTGTCCTTGCCGCGCGGCTC
>Ga0207893_1000179_pt1 | contig 44385 bp, 35 predicted proteins | sample MalvirmetaMSP121_FD_184233 | JGI IMG/M metagenome (GOLD analysis project Ga0207893, IMG submission 184233) | Marine viral communities from the Deep Pacific Ocean - MSP-121 (SPAdes) | ecosystem: Environmental > Aquatic > Marine > Oceanic | place: Pacific Ocean | collected 2001-06-02 | reverse complement strand
CCTTCGCGCGTTGAGGGACGCGCCAGCCGTCACAGCCAGCGCTCGAAAAATCTCAGGTGGAAGTCGATGCGCGAATTCACACCGATGCATCACCGCGCCGGCCACACATCCGTGCCCCCAGTTTCCGGGATGTTGGCGAGCTGGCTCGTGAAGCTGATCCCGGTCGCCAACGTGGCGTGGCGGTCCCGGTGATCGCCTGCCCGGCTTTCGGACTCTGGCGCGCCAGCTGCATGCAGCTGGGCCCATGGCTTGATACTGGCGATCGGTGATCCTGTCGCATCCTCCGCACACTTCTTTCCGGAGTTGTTCCCCGGCATGAATCGGCTTCGGCACCTTCCAGTCGCTGGCTGGCACTGATTCCAAGTTATATGGGGCATCGGCTGTCCAGTGGTGGGGCGACACACAAGGCCCCGCGCACAATGCCGCCCGGCCAATCTGAACTCCCCGTGATGCCGAACCAACTCCAGCAGATAGGGGGATAGCCCCACTCTCGATGCGCCGTTCTAATGCCGACCAAGGGCGCTATCTAGGGTACACCCTAGTTGGCTGATTCGGGACATCTGGCACACTTTCTGCTGCGATGCACAATGGCAACAAACAGCCAGTAGGCTGCTGTTGCGTGTGCTGGGAACGCACGCTTTATCTGGTACACGTCGGGGGACGGGATGTTTATCGCCTTGGCTTTGACCCCTCATGGAAGAGTCGCGGCGCTGGCTGAACCGCCGCACACAGCGTAGCTGTGCGCGCCAACCACGAGATGAGGTAGGTCATGGGAGATTCGCTTCAACAAGCAGCGTTGCTACACCAATCGCCGTGGGGCGCCGAGTCCGTCGTAGCGGAGCAGGTTGGCGGCCGCGCGACGCCTTCCAGCGAACCGCAGAACGTCGCCGGGAACACTGGTTTCGTCACATCCGGCGGGCTCTACGCCAAGCTCGGCAAGCGCCGCTTCGATCTCGTCGTTGCGGCAGCTTTCATGCTGTTGCTGGGCTTCTGGCTTCTGCCGGGCATCGCATTGCTAATCCGCTTGGATAGCAAGGGGCCAGCACTGTTTCGCCAAACCCGTGTCGGCAAGGGCGGTCGGCCCTTCCAGTGCATCAAGTTCCGCACCATGGTGCATGACCCCAATGCTCGGTTCGCCCAGGCCACAAAGGACGACCTGCGCGTAACCCGCATTGGCCGCTTCCTTCGCAGCAGCAATCTGGACGAACTGCCCCAATTCCTCAATGTCCTCAAGGGGGACATGTCCGTGGTCGGTCCACGGCCCCACGTGCCGGAGTTGGACGAAGCGTTTGCGGGCCGCGTGCCCGGCTATCACCTGCGCACCGCGCTTGCGCCCGGCGTCACCGGTTTGGCGCAAGTATCCGGTTGCCGCGGTGAGACACGCAGCCTGCGCAACATGACGCATCGGGTGCGATTCGATCTGTTCTATTCCAGAAGCTTCAGTTTTGGGATGGATGTGAGAATTATTCTTCTGACGATTTTGGCGGCTTGGCGAGGTGACGCTAGGGCCTACTGAAGCAGTGCCATGCTAGACGACGCGCGACCGCCGTTTCCCGCACGGCGCGCACGCGGGCCGCGCTGGAGCCGCCGTCATGTTCAATTATTGAACGCTAAGGTACGATGTTTGCATGTGCAGTAGTCGGACGCAGCGTGCTGCAACAGAGCAAGGGTGGGGCAGAATGGATGTTGAGGAAGTCCGGTATCGCCTTATGACGCTGATCGCGCAGCGCCCGCAGTTAACCCAAAGAGAGGCCGCCAGCGAGCTTGGCGTGAGCATCGGCAAGGTCAATTACTGTTTGAAAGCCCTGATGGAAAGGGGGCACGTAAAGCTGAACAATTTCCGGCGCAGCCCTAATAAGTTGCACTACCGCTATTTGCTTACACCAGTTGGCATCGAAGCCAAAGCACAGACCGCAGTGGGGTTTCTTCAGAGAAAAATGGCGGAGTACGAAAAATTACGCATTGAGATTCAACGCTTGAGCGTAGACATGGAGGCCCACCGTGCTGCAGACTGGAACAAAGCTGCACCCTCTCGGGCGGCTAAGGGGAAGCGCTGATGCGCCATTGGTACGCAGTACTGACCAAACCCCGGCAGGAGCAAATCGCGCTCAGCCAACTTAGGAGTCAGGGCTACGAGAGCTATTTGCCTATCGTCAGTGAGCGACGGCGCGAACGGGGTAAATACGTTCAGAAGCGTATCCCTTTGTTCCCCCGTTACCTGTTCGTCAATCTGGATACTGCGGTGGACAATATCGCCCCGATTCGGTCGACTGTCGGCTGCAGTGGTCTGGTTCGACTCGGTCTGCGATTGGCGTATTTGCCGAGCGGTGTCCTGGAACGGATTCAGGTGCGCTGCCGGGAGGGAGAATCACGTTGCCGGTTGGGCTGGACGCCGGGCCAGCGTTTGGATGTATTGAAAGGGCCTTTTGCTGGCTTGGATGCCGTATTCGCTGCATCCAGCAGTCAGGAGCGGGTCGTTGTTTTATTAAATGTACTCGGAGCGTCGCGTCCGGTGGAGCTATCGGAAGATTATTTGCGGGCCGTGTGAGACCCCATGCGGCGGCGTACAGCTGTTTTATAACTTATTGTAAATGAACGAGTTATTCGTTCGTTATGGCGGAAGCGTGCCTAAACGAAGTCATTTTACGCCGTGCGGATTCTGCAATGAGCGACTGGCGCCGTTTGGCGGAATTGATGCGCATAACCTCGCCGTGGGTCACGGTGGTGGCGGAGCGCTGGAAAAGCGGACAGCACACATGTTTGGACTATTGGCGGGTAGAGGCGCTCGGATTCAGTGATTGTGCTGTCGGTATGCGGCGATCAGTTGTTGATGGCTCCGCCGACGTTCCGGCCCGGTATCGCCGGGCAAACCGTCGACTTTCCGGGTGGTCGCGTTCCATCTGGCGCGCCGCCACAAGAGCTGGTCGGCGCCTTGCTGAGGCGGGAATTGGGAGTGGCTCCAGCCTCCGTGCAAGAGGTCACGCCGTTGAACATCAACGGCTGGGCGGTGGACAGTTCCTTTTCGAATCAAAGGATCTGGGGTTTTATTGCCCAATTGACGCAGCCGCTAGCGCAGTTGGACGAAAAGCCGCTTATACGAGTGCCGCTCACTGGACGGCACATAGCGGACTTGCTGGAAACGCTACATTGTTTGCAGTGCCGAGCACTACTGCTAGAACGGCTACATACATATAAGCATCGCCTACCTGGATAGAGGATGGCGACACACCATGGAGTACAGATGATGAAGGTTTTGGTTCTTGGCGGAGATGGATTTTGCGGTTGGCCGACGGCGCTGCATTTGTCGGCGCTGGGGCACGAGGTTGCGATTGTCGACAACCTGTCCCGCCGGAACATCGACATTGAGCTGGAATGTGAATCGCTGACGCCAATCCGCCCGATGGGCGAGCGACTTCGCGCGTGGAAGGAAGTGAGCGGCAAGGACATCGCATTTTACAACTTCGATGTTGCCGTGAACTACCAACGCATGTTGGACCTGATCAAGGAATGGCAGCCGCAGGCCATCGTGCATTTCGCCGAACAGCGGGCCGCGCCGTACTCGATGAAGAGCAGCACACACAAGCGCTACACCGTCAGCAATAACCTGAACGCGACCAATAACGTACTGGCCGCGGTGGTGGAAAGCGGGCAGGACATCCACATTGCGCACCTGGGCACCATGGGTGTGTACGGCTACGGCACGGCCGGCATGAAGATTCCCGAAGGTTATCTCAAGGTCAAGGTCGAGGTGGACGGCGGCGCGCTGGTTGACAATGAGATTCTGTATCCCGTGAACCCGGGCAGCATTTACCACATGACCAAGACGCAGGACCAGCTCCTGTTCTTCTTCTACAACAAGAACGACAAGGTGCGCGTCACCGATCTGCATCAGGGCATCGTCTGGGGCACCCAGACCGAACAGACCAAGCTGGACCAACGCCTGATCAACCGTTTCGACTACGACGGTGACTACGGCACAGTGCTCAACCGCTTCCTCATGCAGGCCGCGGTGGGGCATCCGCTGACGGTGCACGGCACCGGCGGCCAGACGCGCGCCTTCATCCACATCCAGGACACCGTCAAATGCATCCAGCTGGCGCTGGAGAACCCGCCAGAGGCGGGAGACCGTGTTCACATCTTCAACCAGATGACGGAAACGCATCGCGTCCGTGACCTGGCCAAGATGATTTCCGAACGCACGGGCGCCAAGGTGGAGAACCTACCGAATCCGCGGCTGGAGGCGGACGAGAACGACCTGCACGTGGCGAACGACCGCTTCCTACACCTGGGACTGAGCCCGATCACACTGGGAGACGGTCTGATGGAAGAAGTGACCGGAATCGCGAAGAAGTACGCCGACCGCTGCGATCGTAGCAAGATTCCTTGCGTTTCCAATTGGCGCTCGCAGCCGCTGCACCAAACCGAAGATGAATCCGTAGCGGCTGGTCCGGCGGCTTTCGCAGCACGCTAGTTCGCTCACCCGCCCCAGCAGGGCCGCCGTTGAAGCGGCCCTGCTTACTCGCGGTCACGGGTGAGCAAATCGTCAGAGGATCGATCCGCATTGAATCAATCACTTTACAAAGCGCTACTCGACGAGACAGTCGCGCTGCTGGGCGAAATATCACGCGACTATCAGCCGGCGGTCCTGGCCAATGGTTTCGGGCCGGAAAGCATGGCTTTGACGGATCTGATCGCGCGACACGGGTTCAATATCGAAATTATTTCGCTGGATACCGGGCGGCTTCCCGAGCAGACCTACGAACTTGCTGAAAATGTGCGAAAGCGTTACGGATTGCCAATCCGGATGATTTCGCCCGATCCTGCGGAACTTGAAGACTGGGTTGCCGAGAACGGCCCCAACGCGTTTTACCAGAGCCCCGAACTGCGAGCGGAATGCTGCCGCATCCGCAAAGTTGAATCACTGAATCGTGTTCTGGCAGGCAAGAAAGCGTGGCTTACTGGCCTGCGCCGCGAGCAGGCGACCTCAAGACAGCATCTGGGGTTGCGTTCGTGGGATGGCAGGCATGGACTGTACAAGTTCAACCCGATGATCGAATGGCCCGGCGCGGCACTTTGGGCATACATCAAGGATCACGCAGTTCCCTATAACGCATTGCATGATGCCGGTTATCCGAGTATCGGCTGCGCGCCCTGCACCCGGGCTGTGGCGCCTGGAGAGAACCCGCGTGCTGGCCGCTGGTGGTGGGAGCAGGATCAGGTCAAGGAGTGCGGACTTCATATGGACCCCAAGACCGGTCGTCTTGCCCGGGCCAAGAAGTCAGAACCTGCGACCCCTTTCGATGAGGTGGAAGAGACGATCATCGAGCCGCCTTCCGTACCGAATGTTTCTGCGGAGGATATGCCGGCTGAGGCGCAGACTGACGCCCCCCAACAGACTGAGCAGCCTAAGCGCCTGCCCATGAAAGTACTGGTATTGGGCGGAGATGGATTTTGCGGTTGGCCGACGGCGCTGCATTTGTCGGCGCTGGGGCACGAGGTTGCGATTGTCGACAACCTGTCCCGCCGGAACATCGACATTGAGTTGGAATGTGAATCGCTGACGCCAATCCGCCCGATGGGCGAGCGGCTTCGTGCATGGAAGGAAGTGAGCGGCAAGGACATCGCATTCTACAACTTTGATGTCGCCGTGAACTACCAGCGCCTGCTAGACCTGCTTAAGGAATGGCAACCGCAGGCCATCGTCCATTTCGCCGAACAGCGCGCTGCGCCGTACTCGATGAAGAGCAGCACACACAAGCGCTATACCGTTAGCAATAATCTGAACGCGACCAACAACGTGCTGGCAGCGGTGGTGGAAAGCGGCCAGGATATTCACATTGCGCACCTCGGGACTATGGGGGTGTACGGCTACGGCACGGCCGGCATGAAGATTCCCGAAGGCTATCTCAAGGTCAAGGTTGAGGTGGACGGCGGCGCACTGGTCGACAACGAGATTCTGTATCCAGTGAATCCGGGCAGCATCTATCACATGACTAAGACGCAGGATCAACTGCTGTTCTTCTTCTACAACAAGAACGACAAAGTGCGCGTCACCGACCTGCACCAGGGCATCGTCTGGGGCACCCAGACCGAACAGACCAAGCTGGACCAACGCCTGATCAACCGTTTCGACTACGACGGTGACTACGGCACCGTGCTCAACCGCTTCCTCATGCAGGCCGCAGTGGGTCATCCGCTGACGGTGCACGGCACCGGCGGCCAGACGCGCGCCTTCATCCACATCCAGGACACCGTCAAATGCATCCAGCTGGCGCTGGAGAACCCGCCAGCGGCGGGAGACCGCGTTCACATCTTCAACCAGATGACGGAAACGCATCGCGTCCGTGACCTGGCCAAGATGATTTCCGAACGCACGAGCGCCAAGGTGGAAAACCTACCGAACCCGCGTCTGGAAGCGGATGAGAACGAGCTGCACGTGGCCAATGACCGCTTCCTGCACTTGGGCCTGAATCCGATCACCCTGGGCGACGGTCTGATGGAAGAAGTGACCGGAATCGCGAAGAAGTACGCCGACCGCTGCGACCGCAGCAAGATTCCCTGTGTGTCATTGTGGCGGCAACATGGCCGACCCGCGGAAGGGTTGGCACCAGCACCAGCCAAAGACGCGGCGGCGAGTCAAGGCGCGTGAGCGTCGACGTCAACGCCGTAGGCGGCGCCGCATTCCGTATCGGTGCGATGCACCGACCATACCCCAGTCAACTCGGTAAGTTGTAATTCCGCTATGAATCTAAAAAACGTGCTTCGAAATAGCCTCAACCGGACGGGCTTCGATGTTGTCCGCCTTCACCGTTCACCCAAACGCACCTTGCTGGGATTAGCCGGATTGGGCATTGGTACTGTCATCGATGTGGGGCCAACCAAGGTCAGTTCGCCCGCCTCATCAGCGGATTTTTTCCGCGCGCTCAACTTTACTGTTTCGAACCACGTCCCGATCCATTCCAACAGCTCACGGCCTGGGCACGGACGCAAAATGGCTGCGTACACTGCTTCCCGTTGGCCTTGGGGGATCAGGAAGGCTAGGTTGAAATGCACCTGCATGAACAACACACGCTATCGTCATCGCTATTGGTCCGCTACCGACACCTGCCACCGGATTTATCCCCAGACCCGCACGGAGCAGACGATATCCGTTCGAGTCTCGACACTGGATCGAGAACTGGACGACGCCGTCGAACGCCTGCCTTCCGGATTTCGTTATGCGGGAAACCTCGAGCAATCCTATGAGGCGGACGGGCGCGTGGTGTTTTTTGACGCCGTCTTTGTGAATTCATGAATTCGTTCCCGCCATGCCCGGACTGCTCTGCAGAAACACGGTTGATTGGGCCGATACCGGCAACCGACATTTTTGCCGGGCGGTCATTAGAACATCCGCTCCCTGGCGGGATGCTGTACCGATGTCGCCGATGCCTGCTCGGCTTTCGCTGGCCACGATTAGTCAAGGGCGAACTCGACGCTCTCTACAAAGAGGGTGATGAAAACACTTGGAGTACGTCTGGCGACGCTCGCACTGATTGGCTTACCGCTAGGGACTGGATTAGACAAGTGCTTCCCGAGGGAAGTCGTATCCTTGATGTAGGTTGCTTCGATGGAGGATTTCTAGAGCCGCTTAGCGCGTCGTACCGCTGCTGCGGCGTCGAAATTCACCCGAAGGCGCGCGATCGAGCCAAACAGAAGGGAATAGAAGTCATTGGCAGTGATTTTTCCGAAGTTAATGGCGACTTCGACTGTGTCACTGCTTTCGATGTCATTGAACATGTGGCGCAGCCGCGATCCTTTCTTGCAGACTGCATCGCGGCGATACGACCACGTGGATGGGTGCTAATCTCAACTGGCAACCTGGATGCCTTCACCTTCCGCATCATGGGGGCCCGATATTGGTATTGCACCATCGCCGAGCATATCTCCTTCGTCAGCCCGGCGTGGTTCAAAGCAATTACCGAGAGCGATGGCAATCGTATCTTGAAGCAGGCAACTTTCGTTCACGGTTCCACATCGCCGGTGCGGCGTCTGAGGGAAGCGGCGAATAATTCTCTGTACCGCACTGCGCCTTGGGGATTTCGCGGTCTTCGGAAGTTCGGCATGGGGGGCAAAGCAGTGCGCGCGCATCCGGAGTTGGCCGATCACCCCCCAGGCTGGGGCAGCGCAAAGGACCATTTCATCGTGCTGGTTCAAAAGTCATGAGCCGGTCCTTGAGCAGCAATGCCGTCGCCAATATCGTTCAGGCGCTCGCCGGCGCCGCGCTGCTGTTCGCGCTCTTTCGCTACATCAACGCCACACTGGGTGTCGAGCAGTTGGGTGTATGGTCGGTAGTGCTGGCAACCGCTTCGGCTTCACGCTTGGCGGACCTGGGGTTGAGCGCCGGGGTGATCCGGTTCGTCGCCCGCGATCGGGCGCGTGGCGAGTCGGAGCGCGCTGCGCAGGTGATCGACACCGCGGTTCTGACTCTGATGGCTTTGGTCGGAGCGGTGCTGCCGCTGCTTTATATGCTCATCGCTGGGTTGCTGCCGCGCCTTTTCGACGGGGAGCATTTGGGGGGCGCGATGGAAATCCTACCCTATGCGTTGATATCCCTGTGGTTGACAATCGTCGGTGCGGTATTTCAGGGAGGGCTCGATGGATGCCAGCGCATGGACTTGCGCGCCGGACTGATGGTTACCGGGCAAGCGCTGCTGCTGGTATTGGCCATTTGCTTGGTGCCGCGATTGGGGTTGATCGGACTCGCTTGGGCGCAGATCGGCCAGGGGCTGTTCTTGGTGGGGGCCGGGCGGTGGCTGTTGCGTCGCGCACTGCCGGCCTTGTCGCGACTACCCTTGCAATGGCGCAGGCAGGTACTGCGCGAGATGCTGGGTTATGGCGCCAACGTACAGGCCGCCACTGTATTCATGCTGCTGTTGGACCCTGTCGCCAAGGCGCTGATGGCCCGCTTTGGTGGCCCCGCGACGGTGGGCTACTTCGAGATGGCCAACCAGGTGTTGCTCAGGATCCGCGCGCTGATCGTCAGCGCCAACCGGGCAATCGTCCCCCATGTCGTGGCATTGGCGGAGGCCGAGTCAGCCGGTTTGACACGGCTCTATCGGGATAACATGCGCCTGCTGGTCGTCGTCACCCTGCCTGCGTTCGCACTCCTGATCGCCTGGGCGGGCGGGCTCTCCTGGCTGCTGGTTGGCGCCTACCAGCCCGAGTTCGTGTTTCTGATCACGCTGCTCGCCGTTGCTTGGGGGGGCAATATCTTCGCCGGCCCCGCCTACTTCAGTAATCTGGGCACTGGTCATGTGGGGTGGAATACCCTGTCGCACGTGCTGATGGGTGCCCTCAACGTGGGCCTGGGCTGGCTGCTGGGGAGCGGGTACGGTGCGTATGGCGTGGCCTTTGGCTATGCCATCGCCGTGATCACCGGCTCCGCAATGCTCATCGGCGCGTACGAGTATCGCCATCGCGCGCGTTGGCACGCTGGATTGATGCATGGGCACCTGTCTCTCATCGCCGCCTCTCTGGCGGTAGCGGTCTTCGGCTGGCTCATCCCTTTGCGAAAAGAAAGCGATGAGCCGGTTTTGGCTCTGATCAGCTTGCTGTTGCCGCCCCTTGTCCTCGGCGTATCGGTTTGGTGCCACCCGGCTCGACGCCGGCTATTTGAATCCCTGTTGGCGCGGCCGGCACGGATATGAAGCGCGTACTTCGGCAATGTCTTGTGGGCGGGCTGTCGCCGGGCCTCCGCTGCCTTACTGTGCTTTCGAGTGTTTGTCGGATTCAAGGGTGGGCGCGTGTGTTTCGTGAAGCTCGTTGGAAAGCCCGACTTGCTGCCCTAGGTGAAGGAACGATCATTTATCCTTGGGTGACAATCCACAACCCTGATCGTGTCCGGATCGGCGCGCGCTGTTCAATCGCGGAATTCGTACATGTGTGGGGCGGTGGAGGCATCAGCATAGGGAACGGTGTGCTTATCGCCAGCCATGGGGTCATTACTTCTCTCACCCATGACAAGAATGCTGCCTGCTTTAGAGAAACCACATTGCGAGCGCCGGTGGTAATCGGAGACAACGTCTGGATTGGAGCGGGTGCAATCATCCTTCCGGGTGTCACCGTGGGCTCAGGCAGCATCGTCGCGGCGGGGGCCGTGGTGACCCGGGACGTTCCGGCCAATGCGGTGGTGGCGGGAGTGCCGGCGAGGTTGGTTATTGAGGTTGAAACGTCTGTTGAACAAGGATAAGTCGTCGTGAAAGTGCTGATCTTGGAACCGCATGCCAATGGTCACCACGGCCCTTACCTGCAGTGGATGGCGACTGGTCTGATCGAGCGCGGGTTTGATCTCACTATCGTTACACTGCCGGACTCCCTGTCCCACCCATCCATGGAGGCCATGGATGGCGCGGCGGGAGAAGATGGGCAAGGGCGGCTACGGGTTATTGCGCCGGAGTTCAGTGGCTTCTTCAGTATGAAGAAGGGCGCCTCTGCGAGGCTCATGGTGCGGGAAATCGGATATTGGCGCCTGTTTAAGCAGTGGTATAAGGCACACGCCGAGACCGTGCAGCCGGACGTGGTCTTCCTTCCCTACCTGGATTACTGCCTGTATGCCATCGGCCTGTTAGGCTCTCCTTTCGGTGAGTGTCCGTGGGTAGGCCTCGCTATGCGGCCATCCTTCCATTACCAGAAGATGGGTGTCATTGCTCCCAAACCTTCCCTCGCGCAACTCAAGAAAGCGCTTTTTTTTCGTATGTTGAGCAATCCGCATCTACGTTGCCTGCTGACCATTGACGAGCCGCTCTCTGAGTACCTTTCCGCTTATCCAGCACTAGCAGCTAAGACCGCGTTCCTAATAGAACCGACGGACTTGGCGGACTTGGCAGACCCGCTCGACGCTAGGCAGCGACTGGGCTTGCCGGCGGAGCGTAGGTTGATCCTCGTCTACGGTGCGGTCACGGAGCGCAAGGGAGTGCCCGAGCTGCTGCGTGCGCTTGCTGATCCGGCATTTCCGCCCTCAGCTGACGTACTTCTCGCGGGCAAGATCGCCTCGGAGATTCACCAAGCGCTTGCAAAACCGGCACTTGCGCCGCTGGTCGCTCAGGGGCGGGTTAGACTGCTGGACCGATTCATCGAAACCGAAGAGGAGCGCCTCCTGTTCTCTGCGGCCGATATCGTCTGGCTCGGCTACCGTGGTCACTATGCGGCCAGCGGTGTGCTGGTGCAGGCCGCTAGCGCCGGTCGCCCTGTGCTTGCCTGCGAAGAGGGCATTATCGGCTGGCAAGCGCGACGGCACGGACTTGGCGAAGTGGTCAATACCAAGAATCCAGCGGCCATCTGCAAGGCCGTGGCCGTTTTGCTGAAGCGCGGGTCGGTGCAGCCAAGGGGCGCAAGCCTCCGAAATCAGTCGGGAAGCACCTTTTCTAACGCGTGCGATATCTTGGCGACAGCCATGACTGAGAGCGTTGAAGGTAGCATTGTTGATGCGCCCAATAAAATTTGAAAAAGAGCACTCCTGGCCAGCTAACGGCTTCAGGAAATTGACAATCAGGAGGCGTGTCTTGCTCGTAGGCTTTCTCCTGCCGCTGGCGCTGGATGTGAACAAAGTAGGCAACGAAGGTTATAAAGCATGAATCGTACTTCATTGACTTTCCTTATCTTATGTCCAGCATTTATTGTGCTCCCTGTGTTGCTCCTGGCGACTTCTACTGCTCGTTTCACAGCGTCGTTGCCGCTGGTTCCAATTGGATTGATCCTGGCTTATAGCAGTGTGCGCCTGGCCGCCATGGCATCGTCAGGCTCCCAGTGCATCGTAACGGCTACATTTTGGATCTTTGTCTATATATTTCTTGCGGTCGCTCCTTTCCTGCAGATTGCCACGCAGCACTTCCCCTGGCCGGGCCTCTACGACGATACGCTCCTCGTCAAGTCCTGTGTTATCATAATCGCTGGCCTAATCGCGTTTGAGATCGGTCACTATCTCATTCCGGCTCGGAAAGGTTTTTTTATTCCCAAGATTCTGAATCGACCGATCAATGCCTCCATCATCCCGATCCTAGGGATCACGGCGCTGGCCTCCATCCCATATTTTCTGTCTCGTAGTGGAGGCGTAGAGATGCTCTTCGTGCCCAGGAGCGTCAAAAATCAGCTGCTCATGTCCGAGATCGATCTTCCCACAATGATGCTGTTAACCCACGGATTCAGTACGCCGATCTACGTTCTGGCAATCGCTGCATTGGTGGTATGGACCGCTCGGCACACGAAGGGACAGCGAACGGCGTGGCTATGGAAGGCGATGGCGATCACGATGCTTGGCGCCGCGTTGGTTATCAACAATCCGATTAGCACTGCTCGTTTCAAAGTCGGAACCATACTTCTCAGCATCTTGTTTGTCTTGCCCTGGCAGCGTTGGTCCTCTACAGCCGCCATCAGCGGCACTATATTCGGGTTGCTTGTTCTTTTTCCATTAGCTGATTTGTTCCGTCATACTCTGGACGCCAATCTTTCGGCACGCCTTGAGCAAACCTCGGCCATTAACGAGCTGACGGATAATGGTGACTACGATGCGTTTCAGATGGTCGCGAATGCAGCGAAGGTTATGGAACAAAGTGGAACCGATTTTCAGCTCGGCGGGCAAGTGTCGGGCGCGCTGCTGTTCTGGGTGCCACGTGCGATCTGGCCCAACAAGCCCATCGCAACAGGTGAGTGGATTGCGGAGCGGCAGGGATATGGTTATACGAATTTATCAGCACCGCTGTGGGTAGAATTATTCATTGATGGAGGGTGGTTCCTACTTATGATCGGATTTATGGGTTACGGCTATCTGGTCCGTGTCATCGATCGGTGGCATGCAATCAGCCATAACAGCGGACAAGTGCGAATCGTCTCGATTCTCATTCCCATATACGCGGGTTATCAATTCTTTCTGCTGCGCGGCGCACTGATGCCCGCCGTTGCTTACTTGGCGCCGATCGTGCTCGTGGCCCTCGTCTGTGGAATACATACCAACCGTGGACGATCCAAGGTCAGACACCAGCGACGGGGAGCTCCACCCCTCCCTTCGCCGCGCTCGTCGGTGATAGGTCAATAGCGGTGGGCGTCATTGACAACGACACGGCGGCGCATCGCGAGACGGCGTCGCAATGGAAGGGCAATAGCCGCCCCTTCGTCGTCTACTGGAACAATATTCCCTCACCCTACATGGTCGAGCGCTTCAATGCGCTGGCTGATCGCGATCCTTTCGAGTTCGAAGCCTGGTTCAACGACCGCATCCAATCGGATCGAAGCTGGGCGGTAGATGAAGCCGCGTGGCGGTTCCGCCATCGCTATCTACCCACCACCCATCTGTTCGGCCACACGCAGCACTGGCCGCTCCCGGCGCTGGGTCGGCGGCCGGATGTGCTGGTCAGTCTGTACGCCGAGCCTTCATTTTTGGCGGGTTGGGCACTCACCAAATTGCGTGGCGCCAAGACGGCATTCTGGTGTCAAGTGACGATGGATCGTTGGGTGCAGCGCAAAGCGTGGAAGAATGCGATTAAGCGAGTGGTTTTCCCCCGGGTAGACGCCACCTTGGGAAGCGGCGAAGAGAGCCGTGCGTTTGCCGTGCAGTTTGGAACGCCATCCGATAAGGCGATGTGCCTCCCGCACTCGATTGACGTAACGTATTACCGAGACGGCGCCTACCGTACACAGCCACACCGCGACACGCTTCGCCGCGAACTCGGACTGAAGGGCGCCACCTTTATTTACGTCGGCCGGCTATGGTGGGGCAAGGGCATCAATTATCTGCTGGACGCATTCGAGCGCTTACAGCGCCAGGGCGCCGCGCCGGTGAGCCTGCTGCTGGTGGGCGACGGTCCGGAGGAGGCCAAACTCAAGCAGGCCTGCGCCGAACGCGGCATTGGCGATGTGGTGTTCGTCGGTTTTCAGCAGAAAACTGATCTGCCGCGCTACTATGCGCTGGCAGACGTGTTCGTCTTCCCCACCCTGGGCGATCCCTACGGCCTGGTGGTGGACGAGGCCATGGCGTGCGGCCTGCCAGTAATTTCGACTTCCGCTGCCGGGGAAATTCGCGACCGTGTTGAAGAGGGTGTCAACGGTTACATCGTGCCACCCGAGGACAGCGCGGCGCTGGCGGGCGCCATGCGCACCCTGACGGAGGATGCCGAATTGCGTGAACGTATGGGGGCGGTTTCGGCGCAGAAGATTCAGGGCCATACGCCGGACAAGTGGGCCGAGGACTTCGAGCGGATCGTGTCCGCGCTGCTGGGGAGGGAGCCTCGGTGAGGCTCGCCCACACCCTGGCGCACGTTGAGCCTTACCTCGACCACCCGTTGTGGGCCGGCGGGATCGTATCGGCGCGTTGGTGCGCATGCTGCGCTGGCAGGCCGGCAGCCGTCTGCTGGGCGCCAAGGCGGCCATGCCGTTCGCGGATGGCGCCCGGCTACTGATCGGCACGGGCATGCACGGCGCCACAATGTCTATGTCGGGCTCATGGAGTTCGAGGACATGGATGACGATATTCATGGGGAGCCGCTCGGCCTCGGCTTTCGCCCGATGCGATATGAACCTTCGGTGCGCCGGTTGGCGGCGCTGGAGCGGTACCAGTATGCGGGCAATACGGCTTTACGTTCGCCGTTCCGAGGTGCTGGACTGCGGCAGGCGCAGTCGGCGCGCGTGCTGGGTGCGGCGGTCTGATCCCCTGGGGGGCTGGTATCTGCCGAGATAGGTGAGGCGAGAGGTTCTTGGCCCGGTGGCAGAGCTGTCAATTCGGAAGTCTTCTTGGTGGAGGTTGTATGAACCGTGATAAGAGGGTCCTGGGCACTGGAGGCCGAGGATTCATTGGTGTCAATCTTGCTCGTGTGATCTCGCCGTCACGGCCGATTGCATCTGTTCTTTCTGCCGCCCTATGCGCCGCACTTGAATCCGGACGAACAGGTTTGGGCGCACGTCAAACGTGATGTGTCCAAACGCGCTGTCGAAAGCTTCGAGCATATGAAGTCTCTGGCTAATTCGTTCACTTCGCCGAATTCAGAAGCTCCCACAGCTGGTTTTCTCGTTCTTTCGGCAGCTAGAATGCTCATATGCTTTACCTGCCATTACTTTCTGAAAGGTTAGTAAACGATGGTGGAAATTAGTGCGCAGTTCTAAATGTCGAGTTGTTGGGTATAGGCATTTGTTTAGATGAATCTGAATGCAGTAGCGAATAGAGGAAATGTGATGGGAAAATTAGACGGCACTTTGGTAACCGGAGGCTACGGCTTCGTGGGGGTGAACCTCCTGAAAGGGTTGGGCAAGGGTGCACCCGTAAGGATATTCGATAACCTCACGCGCTCGTCACCGACGAAATGGCCAGGATTTGAGGGAGAATTGATCGAAGGCGATATTCTGGATGCTGATGCGTTGGCTTCCGGCTTCAGAGGGAGGGATAAAGTTGTCCACTTAGCCGCTTATGGGTCTGTAATCGAGTCTATCGCCGATCCCGATCAAAACTTTTCCGTGAATGTGCATGGTACTCTGAATGTACTAAAGGTTGCCGTGGATGCGGGAGTGCAACGTGTGGTGTTTGCATCCACGGGCGGTGCGCTAATCGGTGATGCTACGCCTCCGGTGAGTGAATCATCCCTGCCGAAGCCGATTTCCCCCTATGGCGCCAGCAAATTGTGTGGAGAAGCTTACTGCCACGCTTTTTCGAAGTCGTATGAGCTTGAGACTGTTTGCCTCCGGTTCGGAAACGTGTACGGGCCCCATAGTGTTCATAAAAAAGGGGCGGTAACTACATTCATTAAGGCACTGATGCGAGATGAGCCGATCGTCATTTATGGAGACGGGAAGGCGTCGCGCGACTATGTCCATGTCGAAGATTTGTGCGATGGCATCATGGCTGCTCTGGAAGTTCCCGTCGATGCGCACGATGTCTTTCATATTGCGGCGGGACACGAAACATCTGTATTGGAGCTGGCGCACATGCTGCGGGATGTTGCCGGTAAACCCGATCATCCAATTGAATTTCGTGAAAGGCGCCGTGGGGAGGTGACGCGCAATTTCGCAGATTATCAAAAGGCAAGAGCGATCTTTGGCTTCGAGCCGAAGTGGCGGTTGGAAGATGGTTTGGCCGAGTGTTGGGAGTGGTTTTCCAAGCAGGATGCGTCGATTCTTGCCACGGAGACTACTGATTCATGACGCGAGTTCTGAGCGTTGTGCACTATCCGATGTTCGGCGGGCCGCACAACCGGAACATGCGTCTGGCGCCAGTGCTGGCGCAGTTTGGAGTTCAGACCACCGTTTTGTTGCCGGATGAGCCCGGTAACGCTGCAGAGCGTCTTTCAAGTGCAGGAGTCGATATCCGCCAATTGTCGCTGACGCGAATCAGGGCCAGCCGGCAGTTGAAACCGCACGTGCGATTGCTTGCGAATTTTTTCAAGGAGGTATCGGCGATCAGGGAGTTGATGCGTCGTTTGCAGATAGATGTGGTTCAATTGAATGGCTTGGTAAATTGTCAGGCAGCCGTGGCTGCTAGTCGCTTGGGAGTGCCCGTTGTTTGGCAAATTTTGGATACGTACACACCGGTCATGCTTCGGCGGATGATGGCGCCTGTGGTGCGGCACTATGGCGATGTGGTCATGTGTACCGGATTACGGGTTGCGCGTGAGCACCCAGGAGTTATCAAGCGTGAAGAACAACTCGTCAATTTTTTTCCACCGGTGGATGTCGTTCAATTTCGGCCTGACGCGGAGCAAAGGGAGAAGTCGCGGAGGGTGCTGGGCGTGGATGACGCCGCGCTAGTCGTTGGGACGTTGGGTAATATCAATTTCCAGAAGGGGCACGACAATTTCATCCGTGCGGCCTCTGCGCTTAAGGCCAGAGTACCGGGCGTAAAATTTCTATTACTGGGGTCGATTCACGAAAATCACGGTGAATACGTCGAAGGACTCTGGAAGCTGGCGGGCGATCTCGGATTGCATGTGGGAGAAGACCTTATTGTCCGCGACCCCACCGGTCACGTACACGAACTGGTTCAGGCCATGGATGTGTTCTGGATGACGCCACGGCCGCGTTCCGAAGGCATCCCTACGGCGATGGAAGAGGCGATGGCATTGGGCCTTCCAGTCGTGAGTTTCGATGTTGGTTCGATTTGTGAGCTGGTCGCGGACAGCGGGTGCGGGTACATGGTCCAGGATCAGGATCCAGAGCTTGTGGCACGGCTTACGTTCGAGCGTCTGATGGAGGGTGAACAGCGTTCGGCGCTGGGTGCCAAAGGTCGCGAATTCATCGAACGGAATGCGTCACTCGAGGCCTGTGCGCTTCGGCATATTGAGGCATACGATCGTGCCCGGGCATGGGCTCAGTGACGTCGAATCTTCGGATTTGAAGTGGCAGAGCGCGCCTGCTCGCTAGGGCATCCGGATAGTAGGGAAAATTTACCGGAGCCGTAGAACCATTGAGCTGGTTGTAATATTGATAATCTGCGAATGCCGGTCTCTGGTATGTCCGGCGGAGTAAATCTAACAATGAAACGAGCGTTGATCACCGGCATCACTGGGCAGGACGGTGCCTATTTGGCTGAGCTTTTACTCAAAAAGGGGTATGAGGTTCATGGTATTAAGCGCCGAGCGTCACTATTCAATACGGACCGTATTGACCATCTTTATCAAGATCCTCATGTCGAGGGTAGGAACTTCATTCTCCATTATGGCGATCTGACTGATTCCACAAATCTGATCCGCATCGTCCAGCAGGTCCAGCCGGACGAAATCTATAATCTGGGCGCACAGTCGCACGTTGCGGTATCGTTCGAAAGCCCGGAATACACGGCCAATGGCGATGCGCTTGGTACCTTGCGCTTGCTGGAGGCGATCCGGATTCTGGGTCTGGAGAAGAAAACCCGTTTCTATCAGGCATCCACCTCGGAACTCTACGGCTTGGTGCAGGAAGTTCCGCAGAAGGAGACCACGCCGTTCTATCCGCGTTCGCCCTATGCCGTCGCGAAGCTCTACGCGTACTGGATCACGGTCAATTACCGGGAGTCCTATGGCATGTACGCCTGCAACGGTATTCTGTTCAATCACGAATCGCCGCTTCGTGGCGAGACGTTCGTGACGCGGAAAATTACGCGTGCGATCGCGCGGATTGCACTGGGCCTGCAGGAATGCCTGTACCTCGGCAACCTCGATTCCCTGCGGGACTGGGGGCATGCCAAAGACTACGTGGAGATGCAGTGGCTGATGCTGCAGCAGGCGCAGGCGGAGGATTTTGTCATCGCTACCGGTGTGCAGTATTCGGTGCGGCAGTTCGTGGAGCGCGCCGCGGCGGAACTGGGCATTTCGATGGAATGGCGTGGCGCCGGCGTGGACGAGCAGGGCTACGTGGCGGACGTCTCGAATCCCGATGCGATCGTCAAGTCGGGACAGCGCATCGTCGCTGTCGATGAGCGCTATTTCCGGCCTGCGGAAGTGCAAACCTTGCTGGGCGACCCAGGCAAGGCGAAGCAGAAGCTTGGCTGGGTGCCCAAGATCAACTTCGAGCAGCTGGTGAGCGAAATGGTGCATGAGGATCTGGAAAGCGCCAAGCGCGACAGCCTGGTGAAGCAGGCCGGTTATCGGGCATTCGACTATCACGAGTGAGTGTTGCGGTGGGCGGCGGAACAAAGCGCCCTCGTCTGCAGCCGTTCTCCTTCATGAGAACGATTCAAGCTGACGCCGTTTGGGTTTGCCGGCGTCAAGGTCCCAGGAGTCGACGATGGAACTTTCAGCCAGGATATACGTGGCCGGGCACCGTGGCCTGGCCGGCGGCGCGATTGTTCGTGCCTTGCGGAAGCACGGCTATACGAATCTGCTGTTCCGCAGCCACGCGGAGCTGAACCTGACCCACCAAGCGGCCGTGGACGCTTTTTTCGAGGCCGAGCGGCCGGAGTATGTTTTCCTCGCGGCGGCGAAGGTCGGTGGCATCCACGCGAACGATAGCTATCCCGCGGAGTTCCTGCGCGACAATCTGGCGATACAGACGAATGTGATTCATTCGGCGTGGAAGCACGGCGCCAAGAAGCTGCAGTTCCTGGGGTCGTCCTGCATTTACCCCAAGTTGGCGCCGCAGCCGATGCCGGAAAGCTGCCTGCTGACGGGGCCGCTGGAACCGACCAACGAATGGTATGCCATTGCCAAGATCGCCGGGGTCAAGATGTGCCAAGCATATCGCAGGCAATATGGTTTCGATGCGATTTCACTGATGCCCACCAATCTGTACGGCCCCGGTGATAATTTCAACTTGGAAAACTCCCATGTCCTGCCGGCTCTGATTCGCAAGTTCCACGAGGCTAAGCAGGCCGGTGCGCCGCAAGTGGTGATGTGGGGCAGTGGGCTGCCAAGGCGGGAGTTTCTGCACGTCGATGATCTCGGCGAAGCCGCCGTGTTTTTGATGCGGGAATATTCCGGCGAGGATTTTCTGAATGTCGGTGTGGGCGAGGACGTGACCATCCGCGAACTAGCTGAGACGATCAAGTCGGTCGTCGGTTATTGCGGCGAGATCGTTCAGGATCTGAGCAAGCCGGATGGTACGCCACGCAAGCTCATGGACGTAAACCGATTGTCAGCTCTTGGATGGAGAGCGCAAACCGACCTACGGGAGGGGATTGAAGCTACTTATCGTTGGTTTCTGGAACATTCGGATATTGCACGAATATAAGATTGTCTATTGTATGTGGTTCTATAGGCTCGTGATAAAAATAATGACATGCGCATTTTGGTGATCGGCATCAACTACTCGCCGGAGCTGACGGGGGTTGGTCGTTATACAGGCGAGATGGTTGACGCACTAGTGCAGGGCGGGCATGAAGTTCGGGTTGTGACCGCGCCGCCGTATTATCCGGAATGGCGGGTTGCGGCGGGCCATAGCGCAGCTCGATTTCGAGTGGATCGTTTCTCGAACCTAACCATCTATCGCTGCCCTTTGTGGGTGCCGAGCCGGCCTGGCACCTTGAAGCGGATTTTGCACTTAGCCAGCTTTGCTTTTTCCAGCATGCCTGTGGCTCTGTGGCAAGCGTTCTGGAAGCCGGAGATCGTTTGGACGGTGGAGCCGCCATTGTTCGTGTCGCCTGCCGCGATAGTTGTGGCCAAATTAAGTGGAGCCTGTGCGTGGCTGCATGTGCAGGACTATGAAATCGATGCAGCGTTCGGGCTCGGCATTCTTAAGGGAGGACGGATTCGGCGTGCCGCATTAGCAGTAGAGCGGATCCTATTCCGGCGATTCGACCGCATATCTTCAATTTCAAACCGCATGCTTGCACGCGCACAAGAGAAGGGAGTTCCGCCAGAGAAGTTAGTGTTCTTCCCAAACTGGGTTGACATATCTCATATCAGCCCGCTTTTCGAAACCAGTCCATATCGCGCCCAACTCGACATTCCGGAAGGGGCTGTGGTCGCACTCTATTCCGGAAATATGGCTGGAAAACAAGGATTGGAAATACTTGGCGAGGTGGCGCAAAGGCTGCGGGATCACGGCAAACTGGTATTCGTTTTTTGTGGGGACGGCAGAGGAAAGGCCGCGCTGAAGCAACAGTGTAGCGGGCTTAAGAACGTTCAGTTTCTTAGCCTACAGCCTATGGAGCGCTTGAACGAACTATTGGGAATGGCCGATATTCATCTGCTGCCGCAGCACGCAGATGCAGCAGATCTGGTTATGCCGTCCAAGTTAACCGGAATGCTTGCAAGCGGACGCCCCGTAATCGCGACTGCGGCTGTCGGGACCGAGCTTGCCATGATGGTCAATGGTCGCGGTCTTGTTACTCCACCGGGAGACGGTGAGGCATTTGCTGCGGCAATTCTTGAATTGGCGGGGGACCATGCAGCTCGGCAGCGTTATGGTGTATGTGCGCGCGAATATGCGAAACAGTATTTAGGACGCCATGCGGTTTTGGCTAGATTCGAACAGGATTTATTAGCGTGCATGAACGAAAAGCGGAGTCGTCGATCTGGCCATCGGCATGGTTTAAGTCAGCGATCTGTGCAAAAAAGTTCGAGTGCTAGGGGGGAGAAGACAGCGCGGCCGGTGGCTGACCAGCAGGATCGGCCGCCGAAGTCGAACGAGTCTCCATGAAACTGTTGCGGCAGCTCGGGGCTCTCCGTATACTTCGCGTCCCGTTTGGGGCCATAGCTCAGCTGGGAGAGCGCTTGCATGGCATGCAAGAGGTCGCCGGTTCGATCCCGGCTGGCTCCACCAGAATTAATCGATTTCCTAGTCCGTCCCCATCGTCTAGAGGCCTAGGACACCACCCTTTCACGGTGGGTACCGGGGTTCGAATCCCCGTGGGGACGCCAAGATGTGAAAGGCCGCCGAGTAGGCGGCTTTTTTTTGCTTTGCAGCTCTTGTCGGTGGTTGATATGACACACTTCGAATTCCAGAGCGTTAAGGCGGGATGATCTTGCGGTTCTTCTCTTCTTCTTTGGCATTGGTGGTGGCCCTTTCCTGTGCTGGCTGCCTTAGTGATGATTCCAGCTTGCGGCTGGCGGCGCGTGGTATGGGGCTGGGCAATTACTCTGCTGCTCAATATCCGCGCACGCGTCCGGAAATTGAGGCGTTTACATATGCCCAGCTCGGAGTTCGTTTGCCGAAGTATCCGCCCAGCATCTTCGTGTTGACGGCCTTGGATCAAGGCGCGGAGACTTGGTCGTCCGCTGATGGCGTGGCGATCCATATGGACTATGGGCAGGTAGTTGAGCTTTCCGGGCTATCGCCTGGCTTCAAGGCCACGCGCTCGTCGACGCCCCTTTCCCGTGCTCTTGAAGCGGGGCAAATGCCGCAGTCGGGCTCTTCTTACCCTGTCGCTGTCGCTACTACGGGCGTGAAGTCGTCCCAGTCTTTCGCACTTATTTGCAATCTGACTGAGGTAGGCGGGGCAACTGAGATTGAGATCGTTGATTTGACGCTAAGCGTGCGACCCTTCACTGAAGTGTGTTCGGATGGGCAATCCACCGTCCGAAATGAATACTGGATTTCAACGAAGCGGCCTTATGTATGGCGCAGCCGGCAGGAAGTGGCCCCCGGCCTTCCTTCGATACAGTTGGATGTCCTGAAGCGGCCGGGATGACGGTGGGCCGGGAGTCGTTGAGCGGTTCTTCAAAATTGAGTGGGCCATAAAAAAGGGCCGCTTTCGCGGCCCCTTTTTATGATCTGGATTTTATGCTCTGAAGCTTAGTTCGTGCCTGTGCCTGTGCCGCCGGTGCCCGGAGTTGCCTCGTCGTCATTCGTCGCGGATTCGACAGTGACACCAATGATGCCAGCGGTTACGACGCCAACTGTCGTTGTGATCGCTGTCGATGTTGCACCAGCTGAGCCACCGCCGGTCGCAACGGTGCCGCCATCCCCAGTACCTTGCGCGAAGGCGGAGCCTGCGGAGATGAAGCCGAGGGCAGTTACGGCGAGAGCGATCAGCTTTTTCATTGGAAGACTCCGTTTCTAATAAAGAGCCGGCGCGGACACCAGCATTGTTGACAAACTTGAGCGCAGCATAATGGACCTGCGGTGGCTTTGTCCAGTGGGCTTAGACAAGCGATGAGAGCCTAGTCACAGTTGTAGTCACAGTTGTAATTGTTTGATTGATTTCGGTATCTTCCCTTCCGGTATTCAAGGTGGCAGACCGGGAGTGGCGGGCTGCCGCTCTTTCCTCAAAATTCAAGACCTCACCCAGAGGCATCGGGTTCGGGGGGTCTTTCTCGGGCGCGTCCATAATCTTTGTGGTCAACGTGATCAGGCTGGCTTTCAGTGGTCCCAGGGCATGGGCTGGCGCGGCCGTGCTTGTCCTGTGGCCCGCCACGGTTGTTTGGTCGCAGACCCCGCAGTTTACGAACGACTTCGGCAACATCGGTCTGATGCAAACGCCCACGGCCAGACTGGCTGGGGAAGGCGAACTGCGCATGGGCTATTCACGTGCTCTGCCGTACGACTTCATTTTCATGTCTGCACAGCCGTATGACTGGATGGAGGCCACGTTTCGCTATTCGGAGTTCAACAACCAACCTTATGGGAGCAATCCCGATGAGGAATATCTGGATAAAAGCTTCGATTTCAAGTTCCGCTTGAGTCAGGAAGACGGACTGATGCCAGAGGTGGCTCTGGGCATTCAGGACATCGGCGGGACGGGGTTGCTGTCCGGCGAGTATCTGGTTGCCTCCAAACGCTGGGGAGACTTCGATTTCTCGCTGGGATTAGGGTGGGGGCGGCTCGGGTCTCGTGGTGAGTTTGGCAACCCACTGGGTGAGGTGTTGAGCCGCTTCAAGGAGCCGCGCCCCACTGACGAGCCGGGCACGCCCGGATCGTTTTCGTTGTCGAGACTGTTTACGGGTCGAGATACTGCCTTGTTCGGTGGCGTTCGCTGGCAGCCGGAAGGTGCCTCGTATGCCTTTACGGTGGAACGGGAAGGTAATGACTACAAGAGCGAACCGTTCGGCAATGATTTGGAGGTTCACTTCCCGGTCAACCTGGGTGTGAGCTATCGCCTGGCTTCGATGGATCTGGGCCTTTCGTATGAGCGCGGCGACCAGGTGACCTTCCATTGGGCTTTGGCGACCAATCTGGAACAAGAACATGGACCGGACAAGGTGTTCGATCCGCCGCCCACGCCGGTAAGCCCTCAGCGTTATGTGGCGCAGACGGATGGAGCGGGTGAGGCGGGTGCAGCCGAAGCGGAGACGCAGTTTGTTGAAGACCTGCGTCAGGCCCTGGCGCGGCAGGCGTTCACATTGGTGGCCGTCGACTTTCAGCGGACGCGGGGCCAAGCGACAATCTGGTTTCGGCAGGGGCGGTTCCGCAATCCTGCGCAGGCGGCAGGGCGCGTTGCGCGTTCTGCCGCGAGCTTGGCGCCGCAGCGTTATCACTCATTCACCATGGTCGCTTCGAATGATTCGATAGAGGAATATCGAATCACCATGGAGCGCGCCGCGATACGGGCGGCGGCGAACGCCGAGATCGGAATGAATGAGCTGTCGGATGCCAGCCACCTTGAGCCGCCGTCTGTATCACCGCGCAATGCCGACTATGACGACTTTGTTTCGTACCCGAACTTCGATTGGGGCATGGGCCCTAAGGTGCGCCAGAACGTGGGTGATCCGAACGGGTTCTACTACGGTCAGCTGTGGTGGAGCGTGACGGGCGAATGGGAGCTCACGGATCGCTTGTCCATCAATGGCGGGGTCGGCTTCAATATCGTCAATAACTTTGACGATCTGGAACGCGTATCCAACAGCGAACTGCCGCACGTTCGCAGTGACGTCAAGGAATATCTGCAGGAAGGCAAGAACAATCTGGTGCGGTTGGAGGCCAACTACATCTGGCCGATCGCGCCGCAGTGGTATGGCCGGGTCTCTGCCGGCATCTTCGAGGAAATGTACGGCGGCGTGGCGGCAGAGGTTCTTTATCGCCCGTTCGGGCAGCCTTGGGCGGCGGGCGTGAACATCAACCGGGTGCGGCAGCGCGATTACGACCAGCGGTTTGCGTTCCGGGACTACGAGGTCACGACCGGACATGCCACTTTGTATTACCAATACCGGCCTATGAAGATGCGGGTGATCACTAGCGTCGGGCGTTATCTGGCGGGCGATTACGGGGCGACGCTGGATGTATCCAGGGAGTTTTCGTCGGGTGCGCGCATTGGCGTCTTCGCCACCAAAACCGATGTGTCTGCCGAGGAATTCGGCGAAGGCAGCTTCGACAAGGGGTTCTATATCACCATGCCGCTGGACTTGTTCTTCCCACGGTCGGTCAAGCGCACGACGACCTTCTTCTTCCGGCCGCTGACACGCGATGGGGGGCAAAAGGTGGACGACGGTCGCAGTTTGTACGGTGAAACCGGCGATAATAGCCTTTACGATTTCGCGGATGGTTGGCCACAGGTCATGAAATGATCGTGGCGCCTGTGCTTTGCGAATGCTTTCTGAAATGGGGTCGACACGGTTGGCGGTGCATTCGTTGAGGCGCACGAACATCGGATATCCTTTGCCGCTTTCCGGGTGGTATCGATCGCCTTTGGCGGGCAACCGGGGGAGTGTGTCCGCGGTGTGTGGCGCGAATTCGCGTCAATTCCTCATACGAACCAAGCGGGCAGCCGTGGCTCTTATTCTTGCCGTCAATCAGCCCGCTGCCATCGATGCATGTCTGTGTGAGTCATGGAGCGGTGAAACAATGCGGGCGCGTTTAACTGGGTTTATTCGATGATCATATGTGCGCGACAGTTGGCCATACTGGTGCTGGCCGCAGCTTTGCTGTCCGGCTGTTCCGTCTTGCCGGGGCTGAACATCTCGGAGAAGTCTTGGGGCCTTTCCAGCGAGTACGAGGTGGTGCCGGGGGACCAGGTGGACACCTACCGCGTGATGCGGGCGGACGAAGCGGCAGGCTATCGTGTGGTGGCGATTACGCCGGAGACTCTGAAGGCCGTAGGGCGTGCCGAACAATCGAAATCGTTAGCACCGGAGCTTGGCAGCGTGACGCCGGCGGTAGTGCCACCGGAGTATCAAGTGGGGCCGGGGGACATTCTCTACGTCACGGTCTGGGACCATCCGGAGTTGACGACACCGACCGGCCAGATGAGTTCGCAGCCGGACTTGTCCGGCCGACTTGTGTCATCGGATGGCAAAATTTTCTATCCCTACGTAGGCGAGTTCGTGGCGGCCGGAAAGACCACGGAGCAACTGCGCGAATACATTACCCAGAATCTTTCACGCGTCATCGCCTCACCGCAGGTGGATGTGCGTGTGATCACCTTCCGCGCCAAGCGCGTCCAGGTGACGGGCGAAGTCAACGAGCCGGGCTTGGTCACGCTCGACGACACGCCTAAAGGGGTGCTGGAGGCCATCGGCGAGCGTGGCGGCCTGGCTCCAGAGGCTAGCCGCCGCCGTGTGACGCTGATCCGTGATGGTCGTTCGTACGCCGTGAACCTGGCTGGCCTGACGTCCGGAGAGCATCCGGCCGCCAATCCGGTTCTGATGGCTGGCGATATCCTGCACGTTCCGGATCGGAATGCCGACCAAGTATTCGTGTTGGGCGAGGTTTCGCAGCAGCAGCCGGTGTACATGTCCCAGCAGTCGATGAGTCTTACGGAAGCCTTGACCAGCGCAGGCGGACTCGACAAGTTGCGGTCCAACGATGGGGGCGTACTGGTCTTCCGCCGCCCGGCCACCGCCGGGGAGTTGCCGACGGTTTTCACACTGGACATGTCTAACCCACTTGGACTGTTGCTGGCCGGTGAGTTTGAACTTCAGACACGTGATGTTGTGTATGTGAAGGCGACAGACTTCGCGAAGTACAATGGCGTGATCAGTCAGATATTGCCAACGATTACCACGATCTATCAGCTCGACCGGCTGACGAACTAGTGGGTGCCTTGGAAGTAATCGACATGAATCATTTAACGTGAATCACGCGTGGCGTGATGCCGACCGACCCTCGCCCGCTTGCGGGAGAGGGGGGACCGCTCGCGACTGCGAGCGGTGGGTGAGGGAACGGCCATGCCGCAGACGATTCATTCTGATCGGTGCCGCTCGCGGCATGGCCGTTAACGTGATTCCTGCGAAGGCGGGAATTCAGACGCTTGAAAGTTTGAGGTTTCCCCCAAGCGCTGGATCCCCGCCTTCGCGGGGATGACGTTTGGATTCGGGGGATGGCACCTGAGTTGGGTGATGACACCTGGATTGGGGGAGTTGGCATCTGGAATGGTGGTGCGGATTTCCGCGGCACAACGGCTGGTTTCAGCTTGATGAAGTTTGTCGTGTTTGTCTTGGGGGCGTACGCCCAATCAGGAACTCTTGCTTTTTTGTGCCATAGGCTCGACATATTCCTCGGTTCGCTGCTGGCGAATGCAAAAAGGATTTTATTTGATGTCCAATCATGCTGCGCCCACTGGAAGTTCAGTGGCACCGGTGGGAAGCTCGGATACCGATGACGAGATCGACCTGCGTGAACTTGTAGGCGTTCTTCTGGCCGGACGTTTGACGCTGATCGCATCGGTATTGATCGCCGTTGTACTGGCACTGGCCTATTGCTTCGTGGCCACGCCCATCTTCGATGCCGATGCCCTGGTCCAGGTGGAGCTGGAAGAGAACAGCCTGGATTCGGCGCTGGGTGACATGGCGGAAATGCTTTCGTCGACCACGCCAGTAACGGCCGAGATCGAGATCGTAAAAAGCCGGATGGTGGTCGGCAAGGTTGTGGACCAGTTGACGCTGGACATTCGTGCGGAGCCGAAGTATTTCCCACTGATCGGCAATGCCCTGGCGCGCCGCTTCAAGCCGAACGAGGATCAGCCGCTCGCAGACCCGTTCCTGGGACTCGAGGACTTTGCTTGGGGCGGGGAAAGCATCGAGATCGGTTCGGTGCAGGTGCCTAACGATCTGCTCGACCGGCCCCTGGTGCTGAATTACCTCGGGCAGGAGCGCTACGAATTGTTCGATGGTGACGGAGAACGGCTGCTTTCCGGCCAGGTTGGGACCTTATCCGTCGGTGCACCGTCGACTTCGGGAGAGGGTGTGCGGATGTTCGTGACCGATATCGTCGCCCGGCCGCAGACCCGGTTCGAAGTGACGAAGTATCGCCGGCTGGATATTGTCAATTCCCTGTCGGGCCGCTTGAGCGTGACCGAGAAGGGCAAGGACAGCGGAATTCTATTGGTGCAATTGGAAGGTGCCGACCGTCAGCGCATTACCGATACGGTGAACGCACTGGTCACCGTGTACCAGCGCCAGAACGTGGAGCGCAAATCGGCAGAAGCTGCCCAGACGCTTACCTTTCTGGAAACCGAACTGCCGCGCCTGCGCAAACAGTTGGATGCCTCCGAATCCGCCTTGAACCAATACCGCTTGGAGGAAGGTTCTGCGGATTTGACCAAGGAAACGGAGTTGGTGCTGCAGCAGGTGGTGGAGTTGGAGACCACGCGCGTTGGGCTTGAACAGCAGCGAGAGCAGGCGTTGCAGCGATTCACCCCGCAGCATCCATCTGTTCAGGCGATTGATGGGCAGCTTGCGCAGATCCGTGGTGAACAGAAGGCCTTGGAAGACCGCATCAAGCAACTGCCGGAAACCCAGCAGGCCTTGCTGCGCTTGAAGCGGGATGTGGACGTGAACACCACCCTGTACACCGCCTTGCTGAACAACTCGCAGGAGTTGCAGCTGGCCAAGGCCGGCACGGTTGGCAACGTTCGCATCATTGATTATGCGGAGCCTGCCAGCGACCCGTCCAAGCCGAAGAAATCCCTGATTCTGGCCGTCTCCATCGTGCTCGGCGGCTTCATTGGTATGGTCTTGATTTTCATCCGGCGCGCGCTGCATTCCGGCGTGGAAGACCCGATGGAAGTGGAGCGGATGCTGGGCCTGCCGACTTATGCTTCGATTCCGTTTGCGGACGAGCAGATGAAGATCCAGCGCCTGGTGAGCAAAGGACGCGCGCAGGGGCAGATTCTGGCGCATATCCAGCCTAACAACGTCGCTGTTGAAGCGCTTCGCAGCCTGCGCACTGCGCTGCACTTCGCGCTGTTGGAAGCCGAGAACAACATCATCATGCTCACCGGTCCGTCGCCGGGTCTGGGCAAGTCTTTCGTTTCCATCAACCTGGGCGCCGTACTGGCCGGAGCCGGTCAGCGCGTTATGGTGCTGGATGCGGACATGCGCCGCGGTCACCTGCATGAATACGTGGCCTCGGGGCGTGCCCCCGGGCTTTCCGATTACATTGCCGGTGATGCGTCGCTGGCGGACGTGACGCGCGATACCGTCGTCGAGAACCTGAAGTTCATTTCCACCGGCACCACGCCACCGAATCCGGCGGAGCTGCTGCTGAGCGAGTCCTTCAGCGAGCTGCTGAAGAAACTTTCGGCCGAATACGATCACGTGTTGGTTGATACACCGCCGGTACTGGCTGTGACTGACGCAGCGGTGATCGGGCGTCAGGCGGGTTGTTCCTTGCTGGTACTCAAGGCCGGAGAGCACCCGATGCGCATGGTCGAAGAATGCGTACGGCGTCTGCAGAACAGCGGCGTTGCGCTCAAAGGCACGCTGTTCAATCAGATGGGGCGCCAGGGCGGGAAGTATGGTTACGGCTATGGTTATGGCTATGGCTATGCGTACTACGAGTACTACTCGACCAAGAATTAGTGTGATGTCTTGGGAGTAATCACCATCTATCTTCCGGCGTCATTCCCGCTTTCGCGGGAATGACATCCCGATACTGATGCGAACATCTGGCGCACTGGTTCGTTCAGAAGGGACTGTGAAATTGATCAACAAATCTCATGGCCAGACAACAAAAAAGGCCTCAGCGATGACTGAGGCCTTTTTTGTTGTCTGGCTCCCGGAGTTGGACTCGAACCAACGACCCAGTGATTAACAGTCACTTGCTCTACCGACTGAGCTATCCGGGAATATTGAAGCGGTGGGCGCGCATTGTAGTGAGCTGGGACGGGGCGTGCAACGCTTGTGTGATCATTCATTTCGTTACCCGGCCATCATTGTGGTTGGGGCCTGGCCTTGTCCCGATCTGATCAGTGCGAGTCTGCGGAAAGCGCCCTCATCCGGCGCTCCGCGCCACCTTCTCCCAGAAGGAGAAGGCCAAAGACCTCTCAGAGCTTGTAGGGTGGGCAAAGGCCATAGGCCGTGCCCACGCGGGGGCAGGGGCGGCGCCATCAACGCGTGGGCACGCTGCGCTTTGCCCACCCTACCGGCTGCCGGACGACGTCGGGCGCAGGTCGGCGTTCGCCATTCCGGGTTCCCGCTGCGCGGACCTCGGAATGACGGGAGCTTGTAGGGTGGGCAAAGGCCATAGGCCGTGCCCACGCGGGGGCTGGGGGCGGCGCCATCAACGCGTGGGCACGCTGCGCTTTGCCCACCCTACCGGCTGCCGGACGACGTCGGGCGCAGGTCGGCGTTCGTCATTCCGGGTTCCCGCTGCGCGGGCTCCGGAATGACAGGAGCTTGTAGGGTGGGCAAAGGCCACAGGCCGTGCCCACGCGGGGGCTGGGTGGCGCCACCAACGCGTGGGCACGCTGCGCTTTGCCCACCCTACCGGCTGCCGGACGACGTCGGGCGCAGGTCGGCGTTCGTCATTCCGGGTTCCCGCTGCGCGGACCTCGGAATGACGGGAGCTTGTAGGGTGGGCAAAGGCCATAGGCCGTGCCCACGCGGGGGCAGGGGCGGCGCCACCAACGCGTGGGCACGCTGCGCTTTGCCCACCCTACCGGCTGCCGGACGACGTCGGGCGCAGGTCGGCGTTCGTCATTCCGGGTTCCCGTCAATTCATCTGCCTATGCGACGGCTGCCTTGATTCGCTTGACGCTTTCTAGCAGCACTTTGTCGCTGGTGGCGAAGGATAGGCGTGCGAAGCCTTCGCTGCCGAATGCGGAACCGGGAACAAGCGCCACCAGCGCCTTTTGAAGCAGCAGGTCACCCAGAGCCAGGTCGTCGGCGAGCCCCAGCCGTTCGATCACGCCGGAGAAGTTCGGGAAGGCGTAGAAGGTGCCGTCACCCGGGGCGCATTCGACACCATCGATGGCATTGAGCTCGCTCACCAAGCGGTCATGGCGTGCCTTGAAGGCTTTGGTCATTTCCGTTACGCAGGCCTGGTCGCCGTTCAAGGCGGTTTCGGCGGCGACCTGGGCGATCGAGGTGGGATTCGATGTGGACTGGGACTGGATATTGCCCATGGCCTGCATGATCCACTTCGGTCCGCAGGACCAGCCGAGCCGCCAGCCGGTCATCGAGTAGGTCTTGGATACGGCGTGGATGACGACCGTCCGGTCGTATAGCTCCGGACAGGCATTGACGATGTTGGAGAAGGGCTCCGGCGCCCACAGGATCTTTTCGTACATGTCATCTGTCGCGATGACGATGCGCGGGTGTTTGAGCAGAACTTCGCCGAGGGCCGCCAGCTCGGCACGGGTATAAGCCATGCCGGAGGGGTTCGACGGACTGTTGAGGAAGATCAGCCGGGTTTTCGGTGTGATCGCGGCTTCCAGTTGATCGGGCGTGATCTTCAGCCGCGTTTCGGCGCCGGTGATTATGGTGACGGGAATGCCGCCCGCGAGCAGCACCATGTCCGGATAGGACACCCAGTACGGGGCCGGGATGATGACTTCGTCGCCCTCGTTGAGCAGCGCCTGGCAAAGGTTGTAGCAGGCCTGCTTGCCGCCGACCGATGCCACGACCTGTGCGGGTTCGTACTTCAGCCCGTTGTCTCGTTCGTGCTTGGCGATGATCGCCTTCTTCAGGCTTGGCGTGCCGCCGACCGCGGTGTACTTGGTGAAGCCGTCGCGAATCGCCTTGATCGCGGCTTCCTTGATGTGTTCCGGCGTGTCGAAATCCGGCTCGCCGGCGCTCAGGGACAGGACGTCCTGTCCCGCGGCACGCAACTCGGCGGCCTTGGCGGTGATGGCGAGGGTGGGGGACGGCTTGATGCGGCCGACGCGTTCGGCGAGCGAAGTATCCACGGTAGTGTTCCCGTTTTTCTGGGTGGGGCAAACGGGGCGCGATGATACTGAAGTTGACGGGTTTTCGTCAGTGTTGTTCGTCACCGTCGCCGGCATTCCGGGTTCCCGCAGCGCGGCCCCGGAATGACGGGAGCTTGTAGGGTGGGCAAAGGCCATAGGCCGTGCCCACGCGGGGTCTGGGTGGCGCCACCAACGCGTGGGCACGCTGCGCTTTGCCCACCCTACCGGCTACCGGACGACGTCGGGCGCAGGTCGCCGTTCGTCATTCCGGGTTCCCGCTGCGCGGCCCCGGAATGACGGGAGCTTGTAGGGTGGGCAAAGGCCATAGGCCGTGCCCACGCGGGGTCTGGGTGGCGCCACCAACGCGTGGGCACGCTGCGCTTTGCCCACCCTACCGGCTGCCGGGCGACCTCGGGGCGCAGGTCGGCGTTCGTCATTCCGGGTTTCCGCTGCGCGGCCCCGGAATGACGGGAGCTTGTAGGGTGGGTAAAGGCCATAGGCCGTGCCCACGCGGGGGCTGGGGCGGCGCCACCAACGCGTGGGCACGCTGCGCTTTGCCCACCCTACCGGCTATCGGACGACGTCGGGGCGCATGTCGGCGTTCGTCATTCCGGGTTCCCGCTGCGCGGGCTCCCGGAATGACGGGAGGCCCGCCGTCGAACATGTCGAGGCGCGGGATTTGCGTCATTGGTTATGATTCATCACAAGTCGCCCGTAGGCGGCCCGAAACCCTGAAGAGGATTGCGAGATGTTGATTCCCGTTTTGATCGCTGGAGGCACTGGGTCCCGTCTGTGGCCCTTGTCGCGTGAGTCCTACCCCAAGCAGTTTCTCAAGCTGTTTGGTGATCACACGCTCCTGCAGCACACGGCCTTGCGCGCGCAGGCGATCGAAGGCGCGGCGGCGCCGATCGTGGTGTGCGGCGAGCAGCACCGTTTCATCGTGGCGGAGCAGCTGCGCGAGATCGGGATCGCCAATGCCACGATCATCCTGGAACCGGAAGGCCGCAACACCGCGCCGGCCGCCGCGATTGCCGCGCTGCACGCCCAGAAGCGCTATGGCGACGATGCACAGCTGTTCGTGATGGCGGCGGATCACTACGTGGCGGATGCCCCGGCATTCGGTCTTTGTGCGGTGTCCGCCTGCGCTGCGGCTGCCCAGGACCATATCGTCACGTTCGGCATCAAGCCGACACGTGCGGAAACCGGCTACGGCTACATCCAGCAGGGCGCGGCGCTGGACGCCTGCGCATTCACGGTCGCCGCGTTCGTGGAAAAGCCGGACGAAGCCCTTGCCCAGAGCTATCTGGACGCAGGCGACTATTACTGGAACGCCGGCCTGTTCCTGTTCAAGGCCAAGACCTTTCTGAGCGAACTGGCCCGGTTCAAGCCGGAAATGCTCGATGGCGTGCGCGTGGCTCTGGAAGGCGCGAGCAAGGATCTGGATTTCATTCGCTTGCCGCCATCCTTTCGCGTGATCGAGTCCGATTCGATTGACTACGCGGTGATGGAGCGAACGGCCCGCGCCGTGGTCGTGCCGATGGATTGTGGTTGGGACGACGTCGGAAGCTGGAACTTTCTGGGACTGCTGGGTGCCGACGGTGACGGCAACGTCTCGCATGGTGATGTTCTGTTCGACGATTGCAGTGGCACGCTGGTGCATGCCGACAGCCGCCTGGTCGCGGCCTGTGGCATCAAGGACTGCGTGATCGTGGAGACCAAGGATGCGGTCATGGTCATCGACAAGAGCCGTACGCAGGACGTGAAGAAGATCGTCTCGCGACTGCGCGCCGGCAAGCGCAGCGAGGCGCATCAGCATGCGACCGTGCTGCGTCCCTGGGGCAGCTATGAAACCCTGTCCCTGGGGACACGCTTTCAGGTGAAATACATCACCGTGAAGCCGGGGCAGAAGCTGTCCCTGCAGATGCATCACCATCGTGCCGAGCATTGGGTGGTGGTGTCCGGTACGGCGATGGTCTCCGTCGGTGACAACGTACAGATGCTGACGGAAAACCAGTCCACCTATATCCCGCTGGGCGTGACGCATCGCCTCGAAAACCCGGGCAAGGTGTTGCTTGAACTGATCGAGGTGCAGAGCGGTTCGTATCTCGGTGAGGACGATATCGTTCGCTTCGACGACGTCTACGGCCGGGCGCCGGCGGTATCAAAGTAAGACGCGCCAGTAGGGTGGGCAAAGCGAAGCGTGCCCACGCGTGTGTTGGCAAGCTCGCCCCCGCGTGGGCACGGCCTATGGCCTTTGCCCACCCTACGACGTCTACGGCCGGGCGCCGGCGGTGTCGAAGTAAAGCGCGCCAGTAGGGTGGGCAAAGCGAAGCGTGCCCACGCGTGTGTGGCAAGCTCGCCTCCGCGTGGGCACGGCCTACGGCCTTTGCCCACCCTACGACGTCTACGGCCGGGCACCGGCGGTATCAAAGTAAGACGCGCCAGTAGGGTGGGCAAAGCGAAGCGTGCCCACGCGTGTGTGGCAAGCTCGCCTCCGCGTGGGCACGGCCTACGGCCTTTGCCCACCCTACGGCGTCTACGTCCGGGCGCCGGCGGTGTCGAAGTAAAACGCGCCAGTAGGGTGGGCAAAGCGAAGCGTGCCCACGCGTGTGTTGGCAAGCTCGCCCCCGCGTGGGCACGGCCTACGGCCTTTGCCCCCCCTACGACGTCTACGTCTGGGCACCGGCGGTATCAAAGTAAAACGCGCCAGTAGGGTGGGCAAAGCGAAGCGTGCCCACGCGTGTGTGGCAAGCTCGCCTCCGCGTGGGCACGGCCTATGGCCTTTGCCCACCCTACGACGTCTACGGCCGGGCACCGGCGGTGTCGAAGTAAAACGCGCCAGTAGGGTGGGCAAAGCGAAGCGTGCCCACGCGTGTGTGGCGAGCTCGCCTCCGCGTGGGCGCGGCCTACGGCCTTTACCCACCCTACGACGTCTACTAGGCGCCGTCCGGCAATGCCGCGATGGCGCGGTTCCGGCCTTGCGATTTGGCCTGGTACAGACAGGCGTCTGCTTGCTTCAGCAGGTCCGCCGGGCTGCGCTCGGGGCCGGGGATTTCGGATGCGACGCCTGCGCTGACCGTGACCACGGACGCCGTGGTGGACAGCTCATGAGGGAGCCCGGCTTCCTGGACGGCACGACACAGGGACGATGCGATCTGCAGCGCCTCGCTCAGTGCGATACCCGGCAGTAGGCACGCGAATTCCTCGCCGCCGAAACGCGTTGCCAGCTCGCGTGGGCGACGCAGCGAGGATTTGAGTGTTGTGGCCACGGCCTGGAGCGTGGCGTCACCGGCCTGATGTCCGTAGTGATCGTTGTAGGCCTTGAAATGATCGACGTCGATCAGGATCAGGCCCAGCGGCACATCGTGTCTGCGGCCGAAATTCCATTCCTGGTCGCAAGCTTCGTCGAAGCGGCGGCGGTTGGCGATTCCTGTCAGGCCGTCCACGAAGGCGAGGCCACGCAGTTGGTCGGTCAGTGCCTTGAGTTTGAGTTGTGTCTTGACGCGTGCTTTGACGACCGGGGGACTGATCGGCTTGGAAATGAAGTCCACCGCGCCCACCTCAAGCCCGGCGGCCTCCTCATCCGGTGCGTTCTGGCCAGTGACGAAAATCACGGGGATCGCGCGAGTGGCCGGGCTTGCCTTGAGTCGGCGGCAGACTTCCAGACCGTCCATTTCCGGCATCACCACATCGAGCAGAATCAGATCCGGCGACTCGCGCTCGCAGACGCCCAGGGCCTGGTGGCCGTCAGTGGCCATGAAGATTTCGAAGTCGTCCTGAAACAGCTGATAGAGAATCTGGATATTGATCGGCTGATCGTCGACCAGCAGCAGGCGCGGGCGCAGGGTGGGCAATTCCGGTTCGTTCGAAGTGGTCATTGGTCGAGCTTCTGTTGAATGTCGCGACACGCTTCGAGTGCGCCTGCGAAGTCCAGGCTTGCCATTGCCTCGCCCAGGCGCCGCCCCGGCTCAGGCGCGATTGCCAGGATGCCGGATTCCAAGGCCTGGGCGGCGCTGATTGCCCGCATGTTGTTTTCTGCCAGCAGCTTCATGAGTGTGTCGAGCTCGGAGGCGGAAACCGCTTGCGAAGTCGGCTGGCTCATTGCCGCGGGGTGATCAGGCGGTGCCAGAGCATCGGCCTGAGTTCGCAGCGCCTGCCGTGCTTCGTTCAAGGCATCCTCCAGCTCGCCGAATGTTGATGCAAGGCCTGATAGACCATGGTGTTGATTGATGCTGGCCTCCAGCGAGGCGGCGAGCGCGGCCAAGCGCTGAGCGCCCAGTGTTGCCGCCACACCCTTGAGCGCATGCAGGATCTGGGCGGCACCGACGCCATTCCCCGATTGAACGAGGGCCCGCAGTCGTGAGGGCGTTTCGGCTTGTTGCTCGACGAATGCCCGGCTCTCACGCACGAACAGATCGCGTCGTCCACCGAGGCGCTCGAGCGCTCGTTTGAAATCGAAGCCGTCCGTGCCGGTATCGGGGACGCATTCCGAAGATTGCGGCGCTTGGGGTGCGGCGCCTGTGGATCCGTGCCAATGGAATCGCAGCACCGAAACCAGATCGTCGATATGGAACGGTTTGCCCACGTGGTCGTTCATTCCGGCGGCAAGACAGTCCGCGCGGTCGGAGGGCAAGGCGTTGGCGGTCATGGCGATGATCGGCAAGCGATCCAGCGCCAGTTCCTCGCGGATGCGTCGCGTCGCGCCGTAGCCATCCAGTTCGGGCATCTGGATGTCCATCAGCACCACGTCAATCCTTGCATCCACCCGACGCAGCACTTCTATGCACTCCAGGCCATTGTTGGCCACGGTGACGATCGCGCCCTCCGATCCCAACAATTCCCGGGCGACCTGCTGGTTGGTGGCATTGTCTTCGGTCAGCAGGATATGCATGCCCTCGAGCCGATGCGTACTCGATACACCCGGTTCAGTCTCCTGCCAGACGCGCCCCAGGCCCGCGCTTGCGTCCGCGACGGCGTCAAACAGCATGGATGCCGTGATTGGTTTGACGAGCATCCCGTCCAGCGCGGCGCGTTCGTGGCCCAGGCGCTGCGCCAGGGCATCGCGGCCATAGGCCGTCGCCATGATGATCAAGGGGGGGCCGGCGGCGCCGGCTCGGCGATCGTTGATCCGCTCGCTGAGCGTCCAGCCGTCCATTTGCGGCATACGCCAGTCGATGAAGATGACGTCGTAGTTGTCTTCGCTTGACGCCATGGCGTCGAGGACAGCCAGGGCCTCCATGCCATCCTTGGCGGTATCGGCGGTCCAGCCGAAGGATTCAGCGATGGCGGCGAGAATCTCGCGCGCGCTGCTGTTGTCGTCGACGATCAACACGCGCAGCTTGTGCAGATTGCACGCTTTCCGAACGCCAACCGGGGAGGCGGGTGCTTCGTCAGGGGCCGGCGCTAGACTGATCTGAAACTGGAAAATGCTGCCGACACCGGACTGGCTTTCGACATTGACCGTCCCGCCCATCATGTTCACCAGCTTCTGGGTGATCGCCAGACCCAGTCCGGTGCCGCCGAAGCGCCGCGCGACCGAGCTTTCGGCCTGTTCGAAACTGTCGAAGATGCGCCCGACCTGGTCTTCGGTCATGCCGATGCCGGTGTCGCGGATACGGAATTCCAGGTCGAGACCCGTCGCCGTTGTCCGTAGCAGCGATGCGCTCAGGACCACCTCGCCCTCGGTGGTGAACTTGACCGCGTTGCCCGCCAGATTGAGCAGGATCTGCTGCAGCCGCAAGGCATCGCCGACCAACCCGTTGGGGATCTTCGGATCAATATCGAACAGGATTTCGACTTCCTTCTGGCCGACATTGGCGGACAGGATCACCCCGACTTCGCGCAGCAAGTCATCCAGCTGGAAGGGGTGTGGGTCCAGGGTGAGCTTGTTGGCTTCGATCTTTGAAATGTCGAGGATGTCATTGAGGATCCCCAACAGCGTTTGCGCTGCGGATTCCGCCTTGGCCGAATAGTCTTGCTGGGTGAAGTCCAGTGGAGTGCGGCGCAGCAGCTGCAGCATGCCCAGCACCGCATTCATCGGTGTTCGGATTTCGTGGCTCATGTTGGCGAGGAACTGGCTTTTCGCCTGATTGGCCGATTCGGCCGCGGCACGCGCCTCATTCAGCGCCTGCTCGCGCTCGCGGAATTCGGTCTGGTCGATGGCGATACCGAGGTAGCCAACCAGCTTGTGTTGCTCGTCCCGCAGGGAACTGATGTGCAGGCGTACCGGAAGGGTGGAGCCATCCCTGCGCACGTAGGTCCATTCGCTTTCGACCGCGGGCTCCTCGCGCGCCTTGGCCACGACCAGCTCGAACCCGCTTTCAGGGGTGGCACCGTCGCCCACTTTTTCCAGCCGCTGTGCGATTTCGTCGGCATCATGGAACAGCATCGCGGATTGTCGGCCGACCACGTCATTCTCCCGGTAGCCCAACATCGATTCGGCGGCGGGATTGAACAGAGTGATTGTGCCGGCAGCATCCATCGCGAAGATGGCATAACCCGCATTGGCCAGAATTGCTCGCTGCAGAGCCGAGGTGGCCTCCAGTTCGGCGGTGCGCTCTCTTACCTGCGATTCCAGGTTGGCGTTGAGCTGAAGGATTTCCGCCTGCGCGGCTTTCTGGTCGCTGATGTCCCGCAGTATCGCCGCGACGCCCAGAATATTGTTCTGGTCTCCGCGAATCGGTGACAGCGTAGCCGCAACGTCGATCAGGTGTCCGTCCTTGTGTCGGCGCCGGGTCTCGAAGCGCGTGGCGCTGCCTCCCTCGATGATGCGCATCAGTTCCTTGGTCTCCGAGATCGGAGCCTCGTCGGGCGCGATCAGGGACTGAATGGGGCGGCCGGTGGCCTCGTACTGCGAGTAGCCGAACAGCCGTTCGGCGGCTTGATTCCAGTTGGACACTGTTCCGAACGGATCGAGTCCGATGATGGCGTCGTGCGAGTTGTCGACAATGGCAGCCAGCCGCAGGCGTTCACGGCGGGCCTGCAATTGCCGCTGAACGCCCACCCAGTAGAGAAAGATCAGCACGCTACCGACGGCGCCCACCGCGATCATGAACGCAGCGGTCTTGGCGACTGCAATCAGCATATGCTGCTGAATAAGGCGGTCGGGTACAACGGCGTGAAAAATGATATCGCGGCTTCGGTCGTCCGCCTGCGGTGATACGGTTCGGGTCACCGTCCAGACTCTGGACTTGTCGGTCTGCATGGGAACGATGTCGCCTTGAGCTTCGGGTCCGTGGTCCGATTGCGTGCTGCGAAACTCGTCCTGCCAGCGGTATGGCGAGCCCAACTCGAAGCCGAACGCGCGTCCAGGCTGCGGATGTACAAAGTAACCGCCGGCGGCATTGGTGACGTAGATCGCGCTGTTGGGCGGCGCCGCCTTGGCGAAGCTCTGAAGCGCGTATTCAACATCGACGTTGATCACCACGATCCCGAACAGCGGCCCGCCGTCCTCGTATACCGGCACGGCGATGCGAGCGGTGGGGCGGTGAGGCACTTCGACCTTGTCGTGCTCGCGATTGAGGGTGATCTGTGACACGTAGGTTTCGCCGGGGGGCTGGCGGATCGCCTCCCTGAAATAGTCGCGTCCGCCCTTTCTTTGCAGTTCGGCCGTCGGCGTGACCCTGATTGGGCCATCGACCCGCTCGACCCTCACCAGCTCCCGCCCGCCGTCGGCGATGCCGATGTAGCGCACCTGATAGACCTCCGGGTTGGTCGCCAGAAAGGCTGAGAAGATCTGGCTCAGTCGCTGTTGCCAAAGCTGGAGCGAGCTTTGTTCCTGCGAATCCTGTCCGTTATTCTTGCTGGCGCGGACGATGCCCTGGATCGGCGGCACGTCACCCAGGAAACGGACGCTCCTGCGTCTGAACTCGATGGTGTTTTCAAGCTGTGTAGCGAGGCCGTCGACCGTGCTGCGCAGCGTGGCTTCGTATTCGTGCAGCGAGCGCTTGCGTTCGCTGGTGGCGGCCAAGCTCATTCCTATGACGGCCAGCAACAGGAGGCAGAGCCCCGCAAATTTTGCGAGCCGGCTCCTGAGAAAGCCGGTGATGCTGGTGGACTCTGTCATTTCGCTTGTACTGGCTCCCATATTCGGATCCTCCTCCCCTGAAACTGTACAGGCGATTCCCGCAGGGCGGGTGCCGCGGAGCGGCGGCTTTGTGCCGGCCGTGATGTTCGGCACATGGCGGAACTCGCTGCCGGCGTAGTCCTCGCCGTCATTGACGGAGTCGTCGAACTCGCGATGAATCGCATTCGATCGAGGCGAGCATTCCCCGTTGGGGATTCGGACCAGTACGGCACTTGCCCTGCGAGTGGTGTGCGGCGAGAATGCAGGGTCTGCGGCAGCGTTGCCGACAGTCTGTGGTCAGCTCATATCGATTCAGTTTTTTCGCAAACCGATAGATAGTCTGCGAGGCGGGTTTGTGCCCGGATCGGGCCGGTTCGGCGGAGCCACGGCATCACCACTACAGATCAATCATTTCAGACACGCGGCGAAGGAGCCAGATCAGCCATGCCCAAGATTCATTTTGTCGAATTCAACGGTACCGAACACGTGGTTGACGCCGAGGCCGGAAAGTCGGTGATGCAGGTGGCGGTCGACAACATGGTGCCGGGCATCGTCGGCGATTGTGGCGGCTGCTGTTCCTGCGCGACCTGCCATGGCTACGTCGACCCAAGCTGGGCAGACAAGCTGCCACCAAAGTCGGACGATGAGGAGATGATGCTGGAAGGCGCCCTCAATGTTGAGCCGAACAGCCGGTTGACCTGTCAGCTCAACGTCAGCGACGAGGTCGACGGCCTGATCGTGCGCTTGCCCGAAAGCCAGTACTGAGCGACCGGCCGTGCAGAGCCTGGCGTGCTCAGGCTGTTATGGTTGAAGCATGACGAACTCAGTAACAGAACGCCGATACGCCGTGCCAGGCGGCATCGAGGTTGTGGCAGACGTCGGCGGCGATCCATCGAAGCCGGCCGTGATTCTTCTGCATGGCGGTGGTCAGACACGCCATTCCTGGGGCGGCGCGATGGACGAGCTGCTGGCGCGCGGCTATCACGTAATCAATCTGGATGCGCGTGGGCACGGTGACAGCGGCTGGTCACCGGATGCCGACTATTCGCTGGACGCGATGAGCGCCGACCTGCTCGCGGTCGTCGCCACGCTGCCGGCGCCTCCGGCCTTGGTTGGCGCTTCCATGGGGGGCATGACGCTACTGCACGCCGCCGGAAGTAGCGAAGCGACGATCGCCAGCGCCCTGGTGCTGGTAGACGTGGTACCGCGCGTCGATCCGGTCGGCGCCCAAAAGATCACCAGCTTCATGAGTGGGCGCCTGGACGGTTTCGCCTCACTCGAAGAGGCCTCCGAGGCCGTGGCGGCCTACAACCCCCACCGGCCGCGCCCCAAGGACCCGTCGGGCCTGATGAAGAATCTGCGCTGGCGCGACGGACGCCTGCATTGGCACTGGGACCCGAAGTTCGTGAACCGAACGCAGCCCGTGGAGCCGCCGTTGATGGCGGAGGTGTTGCTGGCCGATGCGGAGCGCATTCGCCAGCCGACCTTGCTGGTGCGCGGCATGCAAAGCGACATCGTGTCCGAAGCCGGCGTCGCCGAATTCCGCGAGCATATTCCGGGGCTCGAAGTCTTCGACGTGGCGGGCGCCGGTCACATGGTCGCCGGTGATCGCAACGACGCATTCAACGTCGGCGTGCTCGGCTTTCTGCAGCGACATCATCCGGCGGGATAAGGCCTCCGCGTCAAGATGCGGCGCGGTCCAGCGTAGGGTGTCGCGGAAAAGGTATTGCCGTGACCGCGGTGGGTCGTCCATTCCGCACCGTACAGCATCAGCATCGAATCCGATCGGTACGCCGGATCGGCCCAGGTGTACCTGGCGACATCACCGTCGACGTGATTGTCGTGGTCGGTGGCGATGAAGTAGTCCATGCCCACGTCCTCGGCGAAGGCGATCAGTTCCGGCAGCGGATTGTCGGCCGCATCTTCACTGTGGTGCGAATGCAGGTGCGGATCGCCCTTCATCCACACGCCGCCGTCGAGGCTCGCGATGGGCGGCAACCCGCCGCTGTCATCGGCTTGATCGCCGGTCATGCCGGAGCCGGACGAAGTTCCGTCACCCGAGCCGCAGGCGGCCAGCAGCAGGATGGAGGTCAGCAGGGACGCGCGCACGGTATGTGGGGCCACGTTCAAAAGGTCGCGCAGCCTAGAGAACCGCTGTGTCGATATCGTGACGCGGTGGTATTCCGCTTCGGCTCGTTCGCAAGGCCGGCGGGGGCGGGTCCTCATGCGAGTATCCAGAAAAAAGCCCCGGCCTTTCGACCGGGGCCCAAGCTCTCCGAAGAGAGAGGCTGCCTCTTGGGGATGAGGCTGGGTTCGGAACGCTTCCTGCTAGTAGTCCACCCACTTGAAAATTGCGGGTATTGCCAAGAACGATTTTCTCCCTCTCCCTCCGGGAGAGGGCTGGGGTGAGGGCGCCCGCCGCAGGCAGTCTCTGCGTACAAATGGGCGCCGAGCGCCCTCATCCCCAACCCTTCTCCCGGAGGGAGAAGGGAGCAGCCATCGATTCGGCTCACACCTCATATCCGTCGTCTTCTCATGGGAGGACTGCTAGTGCACGTGCGCGGCACCAGCTCCGCGCGGGACGCGGATGGTCTCGACGATCTGCTGCACGTCCGGCGGCGGTGCCGGGGTGAACCTGGAAATCACCACGGAGACGATCAGGTTGAGCAGCATGCCGATCGAGCCGATGCCTTCGGGTGAGATGCCGAACCACCAGTTCGCAGCGACGTTCGCATCCGGGTTGATGAATTTGAAATAGATGATGTACGCGGCGGTGAAGCTGATGCCGACCACCATGCCGGCGATCGCGCCTTCCTTGTTCATGCGCTTGGAGAAGATGCCAAGGATGATTGCCGGGAAGAACGAGGCTGCAGCCAGACCGAAGGCGAAGGCCACCACCTGGGCGACGAAGCCCGGCGGGAAGATGCCGAGCAGACCGGCCACGACCACGGCGGCGGCGGCGGCGATTCGTGCGAACAGCAGCTCCTGTTTCTCGGTGATCTTCGGCATGAAGGTCATCTTCAGCAGGTCATGCGAAATCGAGGTCGAGATCACCAGCAGCAGGCCGGCGGCGGTGGACAGCGCGGCGGCCAGGCCACCCGCCGCGACCAGGGCGATCACCCAGTTCGGCAGCTGCGCGATCTCCGGGTTGGCCAGCACCATGATGTCGCGATCCACCGTCAGTTCATTCTGGCTGGCATCCGCCACGTACTGGATGGTGCCGTTGCCGTTCTTGTCCTCGAACTTGATCAGGCCGGTGTCCTCCCATTTGTGGAACCACTCCGGCACGGTCTCGTACGGGGCGTTGCTGACGGTCTCGATCAGGTTGGTCCGCGCAAAGGCGGCGATCGCCGGCGCAGTGGTGTAGAGGACGGCGATCAGCAGCAGCGCCCAGCCGGCGGAGCGGCGTGCTTCGCGCACGCTGGCCACGGTGAAGAAGCGCACGATCACGTGCGGCAGACCGGCGGTGCCGACCATCAGCGCCAGCGTGATGCAGAACACGTCGGTGACCGATTTGCTGCCGGAGGTGTAGGCGTTGAAGCCGAGCTCGGTGACCAGACCGTTGAGCTTGTCGAGCAGGTAGACGCCGTCCGCGGTCTTGGAGCCGAAGCCGAACTGCGGGATCGGATTGCCGGTCAGCAGCAGGCTGATGAAGATCGCCGGCACCATGAATGCGAAGATCAGCACGCAGTACTGCGCCACCTGGGTGTAGGTGATGCCCTTCATGCCGCCGAGCACGGCGTAGAAGAACACGATCGCCATGCCGATGATCACGCCGGTGGTGATGTCCACTTCCAGAAAGCGCGAGAACACGATGCCGACGCCGCGCATCTGTCCGGCCACGTAGGTGAACGAGACGAACACCGCGCAGATCACCGCGACGATGCGGGCGGTCTGCGAGTAGTAGCGGGCGCCGATGAAGTCCGGCACCGTGAATTTTCCGAACTTGCGCAGGTACGGCGCCAGCAGCAGTGCCAGTAGCACGTAGCCGCCGGTCCAGCCCATCAGATAGACCGATCCGTCATAGCCGGCGAAGGCGATGATGCCGGCCATGGAGATGAAGCTGGCGGCGCTCATCCAGTCCGCGGCCGTGGCCATGCCGTTGGCGATGGCGGGCACGCCGCCACCGGCGACGTAGTATTCGCCGGTGGTGCCGGCACGCGACCAGACGGCGATGCCGATGTACAGCGCAAAAGTGATGCCGACCAGTAAATAGGTCCAGGTCATGACGTCCATGGTGTTCTCCCCTCGGTGGTTCCGATCAGTCCTCGTGGACGTCGAATTCGCGGTCCAGCCGGTTCATGCGCCAGACGTAGTAGAAGATCAGCAGGACGAACACGTAGATCGATCCCTGCTGCGCGAAGAAGAAGCCGAGCTTGAATCCGAAGAACTGGAACTGATTGAGCCAGTCGGCCAGCAGGATGCCGAAGCCGTAGGACACCACGAACCAGATTGCGAGCAGTCCGAGCACGATGCGGATGTTCGCCTTCCAGTACGCCACCGCAGCGGCGTTCTTGTCGCCATTGTCTTGCGTTTGCATGTCTCCCTCCAAAGCGCACCTTGACAGGTACTTCGATTTAGATGTTCCGCCGCCAGCGTAGCAACGCCCCCGCGCGATGGAATCGAGACTTTGGTCGAAGTTGCCACGGGTATCGCTGCAACTTTGGTCGCAGTTTTTGGCGGGCTCAGTACGCCAGGCCGTAGTCGACGGCCAGCTTGCGCCGCGCGCCGCGCAGCTCGGCGAATGCGGCACGCAGCAGGCGGCGCTCGAAACGGGACAGCCGGCTCGGATCGATGCGGTTATCGAGCGGCCGGCCGGCGGCGTGGCGTTCGAGCTGCCGCCGCAGCCGGAACCACTGCAGCATGTGAAAGGCCTCGACCCAGGATT